>MDTE01042809.1_pt1 | contig 12705 bp, 12 predicted proteins | sample 811231 | NCBI WGS metagenome assembly MDTE01 (sample SAMN05326651, study PRJNA326480) | marine metagenome | isolation source: seawater | place: Indian Ocean: Red Sea | collected 2010
TTCAGCGGTCAAACTGACCGACTCGACGCACACGTGGACGCCGCTCATACCGATCTGAGAGAGGTGAATAATCGTAGATGAGCTGGTTCACCCATATGTTTTCTTTGAGTTCGGCTCCTTGGCCCAGAGGATTTGAGCCTAGAACGTCAATCGGCATCGAATAGGACGTGTACCCTGCTCCGCGTATGGGAGGTTCGTCCACGACAATGACTGGGAGTTCGACGGCAGGTCCACGAACAAACAGAGTCGGTGACCACGCGACCCCGGTCAGAAGCAGCGCAATCCCTACCACCGCCAGCGCCTGGATACGGGAACCAGAATGGGCCGCGATGGCGCGGTCGTCATCTACGTGATAGAGCCGATGCTCAAGCCTCGGCGTAAAATCATCTTTCAGGTCGGGTTCCGGAAGACTCCGGAGCAGCTCAGCACCGCGAACGAGTACGTCCCTGTAACGAGAACATTCAGAGCACTGCCGAAAATGCTCTTCTATCGCTATCTCCTCGCTTGGCGCGGATGCGCCATCGAGGTAGTCAGTGAAACACTCTACGACGTCGGTACAATTCATTCTCGACAGCTCGCCGATCTAGGCCCAGACTCCATCGGCCTGGGAACCTCGCTCAGATGATACTGACGCTCGGTCGTCGGGTTCCCCAGTTCCTCACGAGTTCCTGCGAATTTTTCAGGGAATTGGTGCTTTCCCCTTAGCCTAAACGTACCTCGCTAGCGCGAACTACTCGGGTCATTCAATTAGCGGCCCAATGATATGCGCGAATTTATTCCGTGCTCGGTTCAGTCGACTCTTTACGGTACCCAGATTACAGCCAGTTATGTCCGCTATCTCCTCGTAGGTTTTCCCTTCCATCTCTCGAAGGACGAAAACGACACGGTGATGCTCAGGTAGCTGCTTAACAGCCTGTTCGACCTTGGCACGCAGGTGCCTCTTTCTGAACAGATCGTCTGGTTTGTACTGAGTGTCCTCCCATTCAAGTGGTCGGTTGTCGGCGTCCCAGTTCTTCTTGAGTGTCTGGAACAGGACGAGCGGATTGCGAGACCGATTCCGAAGCTCGTTCTTCGCAAGGTTGCTAGCAATTGTGTAGATCCAGGTTGAGAACTTCTTAGTCTGGTCGAAGCGATGAAGATGCCTATAGACCCGCACAAAGGTCTCCTGAACTAAGTCCTGACCGCGATCCCGATCCCCAATCGTTCGATAGACGAAGTTGAGTAACCTCTTGTCGTAGCGGCGAACGAGTTCTCCGAAGGCACGAGCGTCACCATCGAGAGAAGCTTGGACCACCTCCGAGTCAGTCATCTCACCGAGCATTAGCCGATGCTCCCGAGCCTCACTCGGTAAGATCCGCAAATCGGTTTCTCTCTTCTGTCGTCCCATAGCCAATCTCCGCCTCCTCGCGGTGGCAGTCCGCTTTCCTATCGGACGCCCTCCCGTTACAAGCCACTTACAGTGCATACTGCGTGCCAAGCTCAGAATACCGAGTGGCACTGGGCCCTAAACACCGATCGTCCTATTCTTGTGACGCTATTAGAGGGCGAAATTAGGACAGCTCTTCATGAGGCGATTAACACTAAAGCTACTGACTACTGAATACAGCTTAACGTTAATCCGTTAAACCGCTGTAGACACTCTCAGTCGCGGTGGTCTCGAGCATTACCGCTCGCGCTTAACTAATCCCGCAACGGCAGAGACCGATCAGTCTACTGTAACAATCTCTACACTGGCTAGGTCCAGCTCTTCCAGCGGCTGCGCCACCTCATCGGCATCACCCACCACTACGATCTGAGCTTGGCTGGGTCTCATGTGCTCTGCAGCTGCGCTGGCGGCTACCTCTGCATTTACCGCCCTGACGTCGTCCCGATACCGATCGTAATGATCCTCATCTAGTCCATAAATCAGGAGCTGATTGATTCGTGTTGCCACCTGTCCTGATGTCTCAAGCTGAAGACCAAATACGCCTGCCGCATAATCTCGAGCCGCAGCGACTTCATCTGGAGTAGGTCCCCTGTCAGCCATCGCTATCAACTCAATCATGGCTTCCCGGATGGCTGCTGTAGTCACGTCGTTTCCAACAGATGTAGAGATTTGGAAAGGACCCGGTCGGGACCGAAATGTAAATCGAGACCGGACACCGTAGGTGAACCCGTTCCTTTCGCGAAGATTGAGGTTCAACCTGCTCGTAAACATCCCACCGAGCACCATGTTGGCCATCGAAAGCGCGTAGTAATCGGGTGTCGAGCGAGCTGCCCCCACATGTCCGATCCTGACTTCGCTCTGAACCGCACCCTCCCGGTGTACCAGGACTACACGGCGCTTCACCGAGGCCGGCTGAACCGTAAAGTCCGCAATCTGCTCCGGAGTCCCCTTCCAGTCACCGAAATGAGTCCTGACCATGTCGGCAACCTCGTCGAAACCAACATCTCCAACGACTACAAGCCCGCCATCATCCGGCCGATAGTTCGCGTCCGCATATCCGCGCAATGTATCACGAGATATCGCGCTGATCGATTCAACGGATCCGTCTACTGCTCTAGAGTAAGGAACATCAGTGGAGAAGTAGGAACGCCTCGCATATTCCGTGGCCAACGCCCCCGGATCCATCTTTCTCTGCCTGATTGTCGCAAGCTGCTGATCCAGCGAGCGCCGCACCTCTTCTTCCGGAAATGCCGGTTCTCTGACAGCCTCCGCCATGATAGCAAACGCCTCGGGGAGTCGATCTGCCATGCATGAAATACCAACGGTCGTGCCCTCCCATCCTGCGCTGGCCGACAAACGAGCTCCAATACCTTCGAGTGACTCCGCCAACTGCGAGCCACTGCGCCTCGTCGTCCCACCCTCTAGAGCATCTGCTGTGAGCACAGCTAAGCCGGCATGCTCTTCTCCTAGCGCACCCTCACTCGCACGTATGAATAGACTTACGTTCACGATCGGAAGCCGACTCAACTGAGCCACGCGAACGTCGAGTCCGTTAGGAAGGCGTACCCTATTTACTGGAGGGAACGAAAAATCGCGTAACTCGCCGCTGGTTGGTCGCAAAGACCGATCGAGCGCGCTCATCTGCTGCCTTCAGGTACGTAGGTGAGGACTGCACGGTTATCCGGTCCGAGTTGGTTGGTGACAAAAGCACGAACATCATCAAGTGTGACTGACCGAAGTCGATCCAGCTCTTGATTCAATCGCCCTGGGTCACCGAAATACAGGTCGAACATGGAAAGGAGGTCGGCCCGCTCCGCTACGCGCTCGAGCGTACGCACTAGATCTGTCTCAATCAACGATATAGCGCGACTGATTTCATCTTGTCGGGTGTCGATCAAAGCTTCGAGTTCACGCGCCATCGCCTGCTCAAGTAGGGCTGGATCAGTCCCCGGATACCCCGTCCCCCACATAAGAAGCATCGAAGCACCTGTCAGGAGTGGATACGCATAGGCCACTACGCTCTTGGCAATCTGTTGCTCTCTCACAAGGTGCCGGTAGAGCCTCGAGGCACGTCCCATCCCCAAAACAGCTCGGACGACCTCCGCCGTCGCGAAGACATCAGAAGAGTACGGTGGAATCCTAGAAGCCATGATGACCCGAGGCAGAGGAACATCGGCAACAACCAAATCGCGCACTGTATCGCCAATCACGTGCTCTAGTTCTGTGCGGCCGGGGAGCGGCGGAAGTTTCGGACCCGCCGGGATGTCCCCGAAGTAATGTTCGATGGAGCCCAGCGCCCTCTCTATATCAACATCGCCCACCACCGTTAATACAGCATTGTTCGGGATGTAAAACGTCTCGAAAAAAGAGGCGACATCATCCAGGGTCGCGGCTTCAATGTCCTCCATCGACCCAATGACCGTGTGGTGATATGGATGGTCTTTCGGGAAAACGAGACGCTGCAGCCGCTCACTCCAGTCTCCGTATGGCTGGTTGTCGTAGTGCTGGCGCTTCTCATTCATCACAACATCACGCTGGTTATCCAGCTTAGCCTGGTCCATGGCAGGAAGCATCCAACCCATGCGATCCGATTCAAGCCAGAGACATAAATCCAGTTCGTGCGATGGCACCGTTTCGAAGTAGTTCGTCCTATCGAACCAAGTCGTTGCATTCAGAGTGCCACCGACTCGCTCTATTAACTCGAAGTGCTTGTTCTTTGGCACATTCTCCGATCCTTGAAACATCATGTGCTCAAAAAGATGTGCGAAACCTGTCTTCCCTTCCGGTTCGTTCCTCGAGCCAACCCCATACCAGAGGTTGGTCGCCACGATTGGAACCGTTCGATCTGGAGCGATTATGACCCTGAGGCCGTTGTCGAGCTGATAGCGATCGAAATCGATCGAGAGCTGTGTCACGGTATGTCCGTTCCTAGTCTCAGGGTCGCTCTCGCAACCGTGAACGCAGTATTTCAGGGGAAAGCTCGTCTTCCAGCATGCTACGCGAAGACTCATGCCCAGCCTCCAGCTGGTCTTCTACCGCAGTCACGGCAGCCAAGTCAGGCTCCGCGGCCCTAAGCCGAGCTCGTTCGAGCATTTCGTATGCGCTCTCATCTCGACCCATGGCTGCAGCCCCGAGTGCAGCAGCCAGCTGTGCATCTACGTCGTCCTCTCGAATGCGGGCTCCGGACATCAGTTCCCCCACTCCTTCCTCAAAGCGATCCGCCTCAACGAGCTCGAGCCCAAACACAATACGTATCCAGCCATCTTCAGGGTCGAGTCGCACCGCGTCGGCAAGCGCGTCCGTCGCCTGATCGTGATCACCTGCGAGTGCCCACCCTACACCCAGTTCGTACGCGATCTGCGCATCGTCAGGGTCCAGCTCTCTCGCGGCAGTTAGCTCCTCAATAGCCTGGTCTGTGAAACCTTCGCGGGCCAGATACGTCCCGTACATGAGGCGTGTCACAGCAAGATCAGGAGCTATCAGCGCTGCTGTTCTAAGTGTCTTTTCGGCTTCTGGGTCGTCGAAATAAGCGATCCCATTTCCAGCGGTAGCCAATACGTACGGGTCATCAGATCCCAGCGCGAGCGCATGCTTAAACCGCTCGTACGCAACGCCTCCCATGCCCAGTTCTTGTTCGGCAACTCCAAGCCAACACAGAACTCCAGCGTCCTGTGCAAAGTCTGCAAGGTGGTCCCTGAGAAGCTCAGCTGCCCTCATCCAGTCACCCTCTTCTCCTAGGGCGAGGGCCTGTTCGAGAAGCTGATCACGATCCATCAGTCAACCTCCAGCATAACCTGCCCGGTAACCAGGTCCCGACCCGTCATCTCCGGCGGCGGATCTATGTTCATCTGACCCAGCACCGTCGGCGCGACATCGCCAAGCCTTCCTTCGTGAGCAAGTGACACGTCACCACCTAGTGGGTCATAAAACATGAAGTCAACGGGAGTCGTCGTGTGTGCAGTCTGTACCCTCCCGGACGAATCGATCATCTCTTCGCAGTTCCCATGATCCGCGGTCACAAGGACGACCCACTCCGGGTGCTCATCAACTACCGCCAGAATCTCTGCCAAGCACTGATCTACGGTCTCGACTGCTTTTATTGCTGCAGAAAGCACACCGGTATGCCCCACCATATCAGGGTTAGCATAGTTCACGAGAATGAAGTCGTAATTGTCCTTTAGACCCGCTATCACCGACTGCGTCACCCCACGGGCACTCATCTCTGGCTGTAGATCGTAGGTCGCCACCCGTGGAGACGGGACCAGAGAACGATCCTCTCCCATGAATGGAGCCTCTTCCCCTCCATTAAAGAAGTACGTCACATGAGCATACTTCTCGGTCTCAGCAACCTTCAGCTGACGTTTGCCAAGTGACGACAAGTGTTCGGAGAGGCCCCTTTGGACGTCATCAGTCGGAAAAGCAACTGTGACTGGCAGCCCTTCTTCATATTCGGTCATAGAAACGATCGTGCGTGCGCGTTCCTCTGGGCGCTCAAATTCGTCGAAGTCATCCCGCGATAGTGCTGCCACTAGTTGACGCATCCGGTCGGCTCGGAAGTTCATGAGGATAACGACGTCATCAGGCGACACACCCTCTTCTCCTGCACCACGTATCCCAGTGGGGAGGACAAATTCATCAGTGACTCCTGACGCGTACCCCTGCTCTATAAAGCCTAGGTCATCCTCCCAGACCTCCGCTTGGCCCGAAACGATCAAATCATAGCCCCTCCGTGTCCTGTCCCAACGTCGGTCTCGATCCATTACCCAGTAACGGCCGCACACAGATGCTATCGACCAGTGCTCGCTTACTGCGCAGGCAGTCTCTATTTGGGCTAAGTAATCGGCTCCCCCTTTTGGAGATGTATCCCGACCATCGGTGACACAGTGGACTCTGATGGGGATATCTTTCGGAAGAAGGCCAAATAGAGCTAAGAAATGGCGAAGATGGCTGTGTACACCACCATCGGACACCAAACCAACCACATGGATCTTCGATCCTGCTTCTCTGACCTGCTGCACGAGCTTGTTCAAGTTCAGGGCCGAAGCAAATTCGTTTTCTGCGATCGCGTGATCGATTCGCGCGATGTCCTGATGCACCACTCGACCGGCGCCTAAGTTTAAGTGCCCTACTTCAGAGTTACCCATTTGGCCATTGGGTAGCCCCACGTCCTCACCTGAACACGCAAGACGCGCGCGGGGACACGTCTCATACAGGTGCCGAAAACTTGGCACACTCGCGAGCTCGACTGCATTGCCTTGAGTCGGCTCGCCTTCAAAATCGGAGTGACCCCAGCCGTCTAGAATGACTAGGAGAACCTTACGCATGTAATGGCTTCGTTAGAAAAGAACGGCACAACTAACTCGTATAAGGTCGCTAAGAACTGCTCTGCCCGCATCGTTAGGGAAGATCGACTTGATCAGACAGAGTTCTTAAGCAAAACGTTTGGGGATCAGTCGGCGGTTCTCGCTATCATTTACTTGGGCGTTGCCACCACCTACGATCCGGTGCCCACTAGGGACAATCCCCCTTCGAGTTCGCCAAAGATCAGGAGTCAATCGTGCGCTATTCACCCTTCCGTATGGAACGGTGGCAATCCACCTATGAGCACCGGGTAGAGATCAACCTTTCGGAAAGCGGAGTACATCCACTAACCACCAAAGAGCTCATAGAGATCTCAGGCAAGGACATCGATATAGGTTCGACCCTGCTCGGATACGGGCAATCGAATGGTTCAGACGAGCTTCGGGAGCTCATAGCAGACCAATACGATGGAGCGAGTGATAGATCCGTACTGGTAACGACGGGTGGGGCTGAAGCAAACTTCACCTGCTTCTGGCATCTATTCGAAGGGGACGCCAAGGCGACCATTATTCTGCCTACATACGGCCAGGTCCCCGGTCTACTCGAATCATTCGACAGCCGTCTGACTGGGGTGAATCTCCGGGAAGAAGACGGCTGGCAGCCGGACCTCGACGCTTTGGAAGCGAGTCTAGCGGACGGGGCTTCCTTTGTTTTAATCACCAACCCGAACAACCCTACGGGAGCATCATTGACCCAGGCATCAATGGACGCGATCGCAGATATGACTGACCGATACGGGGCCTGGATCCTAGCAGATGAGGTGTACGCCGGAGCCGAAAGTGGTGATGAACGCACTCCATCGTTCTGGGGAAGCCACGACCGCGTGCTCATCACCAACTCGCTATCCAAAGCCTATGGTCTTCCCGGGCTTCGGCTTGGGTGGATTATGGGGCCTGAGAATCTGATGGAGGAATTATGGGGTCGAACTGACTATACGACGATCGCCCCGGCGTCTCTCTCGGATCAGCTCGCATGTGTTGCTCTCGAGCCCGGGACTAGGAAGCGTATCGGCGAAAGGACCCGCGGTATCGTCCGGAAAAATTTAGGGGTCCTCGAAGACTGGATGTCAGCCCAAGGCGGACGCTTCCGCTACCGTCGCCCGGATGCAGGTGCGATCTGCTACACCCACTACGATGCATCAGTCAACTCTAGCGACTTCGCAGAAAGGCTTCGCGTGGACAAGTCGCTTCTGGTCGTACCTGGTGACCACTTCGGGATGGACCACTTCATCAGGCTCGGTTTCGGAAACCCAGAGGACGAGCTAATCGAGGGCTTAGGCCGGATACGGGATGCTTTTGACGTTGTAACCGGCTAAGGTTTGTGGACCCACGCAGGGCTTATACACGCGATTACCTGCGATTTAGAACAGAGCTCTTACGTTTTCGATCGGCCGACCAAGCACGGCACGATCGCCCCTGACAATTATCGGTCTCTGGAGCAGGCTCGGATACTCTACCAAGGCTGCCAAGAGTTCGTCATCACTGAGATCGTCAGAGTCCAAGTTAAGCTCACTGTATACGCGGTCACGGGTGCGAATCACATCTCGAGGTGACAGCCCTGCTTTACTCAAAATCTCGCGTAATGTGATCTCATCAAGCGGGTCGAGAAAGTAGTTCACCCGATCGAAATTCAAGCCTTCTTCCTTGAGAAGCTGCACGAGCTTCCTGCAGGTCGTTCAGGTCGGTTTCTCGTATACGGTCAGCATTATCGTTTCAGGTCGAAGCACTATTCAATGAAAACCGCGATGTCCTCAATCGGCTTCTTGGTGATATCCGGGACTGTAGCGTCTTCGTCCGGATAACCCACAACCAGGATCAGGAATGGACGTTCATTATCCGGGCGTCCCAACAACCCATTGAGGAATTTCATCGGAGAAGGGGTATGCGTCAGCGTGACTAGTCCCGCATGATGTAAAGCAGTAATGAGCATACCGGTGGCGATGCCGACAGATTCGTTAACGTAGTAGTTCTTGGTCTTCGAACCGTCCTCCATCAACTCGTAGCTTTCGGCAAAGATGACAATCAACCATGGAGCTTCTTCAAGGAACGGCTTGTGCTCATCCGTACCTAAATGCTCCAGAGCCTCCAACCATTCTTACGGCGCCTTGCCTCCCCTATAGAAAGCGAGCTCCTCCACTTCCGCTTCGCTTCGGATCTCAGCCTTAGTCTCTGAATCCCCCACGACCACAAAACGCCATGGCTGACGATTCGCTCCATTAGGAGCCGTGCCGGCCGCAAGCAAACAATCCTCTATTACATCTCGGGGAACAGCTCGACTCGAAAACTCTCTGACTGTCCGACGCCTACGCATTGTCTCGAGAAACTCACGCGCGGCAACTCTCATTTCCTCCGGAGAGAGTTCACGAAAGGTCTCGAGTGGGACGAACTCTGCTCTCGGCATATCGTCTTCTTCAGCCCCTAAGCCGCGCGTACAAGTCGACGTGAGAGAGGCCGGCCCCTGTCTCCCCAATGACTCTTGCGGCGGGCAGTCCGAGAGACTGCGAAATCAAGCGGACGTTCACGATGTCTACCACTTCGTCGTGAGACAGTCGGACATTACCCCAGCGTGCAACTGGTGTACTCCGGTATCCATCGTAGACACGCTCGAGCGCTCCTACGTCAGCATCTTCTGGGACGGGGACGTGCAGAGCAGACGAACCAACCCCGTATCGTGCTACTAGCTCTGACCAGTTCCTGCCAGCTTGGCGCAAAGCCACCAAAGCTTCTGGGGACACGCCACTTCGCCGAGCCACGAACAGGACAACTGGAATTTCATCAGTTGATATCTCCCACTCGCTAAGAATTGACACTTCGCTAGAGGGCAGACTGAAGAAGCGCGCAACGGCACTCAAGTAATCCGCTTGCACAGCCGAAGACTCTTGACCCGTAATAGGAGCAGCCGAAGCCAGAAGGAACGTAAAGATGATAAAAGAGTGCCGCATGAAGCTAAGTTCGACCCCAAAAGATGATTTTCGACTCGAAGTATGCAGCACCCCGGTCGGGGACACCAGACAATGAAACTTGAGCATGAACCGGGCCAAACTGCCACATGATGATGTGACTTTAGCCCTCATCCACCTAATGCGCACCAAATAAAGGCACACTGATCCAGGACTTGAGTTCGTTAGTCCTCTATCCAGGAAAAAGCCTCATCAAGAGAGTCTCCGCAGAATTACCCAACCCGATGCTTCGCCACGCAGACAAAATAGACCTCATTGGTTCGGTGTTCGTACGTGATCTACTGTTTTTAAGGAAGTTCGTTCACTTCAATCATCGCCCTGTCCATTGGGGACGATCTAATAACCACCCCTTGCACACAGACGTGAGTATGGACTGATTCTTCGGGCATTCAGTCGCATCTATCCGGAGTATGAATCCTGTATATCGTGGTACTGGGCGGAGGCCGCGTGGGCAGCGCAATCGTGCGTGACCTGACCGCCGAAGATGAATTCGAAGTGCTCGTCGTGGATATCGACCCGGTAGCGGTTGAGAAGATGACGCGCTTCGGTGCGGACGGAGTTGTCGCAGACCTATCACAAATCGAGAATGTCAGTCGAGCGGTGAAAGACGCAGACTTAGTGGTTGGCGCCGTCCCCGGATTCATGGGATATCGCACCGTAAAGAGAGTACTCAAAGAAGGTCGACCGATCGTCGACATTTCCTTCTTTGAGGAAGACTCAGCCGGGCTTAAAGAACTAGCCGAGAGCGCCGGAGTTCCTTGCTTGGTCGACTGTGGCGTCGCACCAGGACTCAGCAACCTCGTGCTCGGGAACCGTGAGGAACACTTCGACGAAACGGAGTCTTACGTATGCTTTGCGGGTGGCCTCCCAAAAGAACGCGTCTTGCCATGGGAGTACAAGGCGCCTTTTTCTCCGGCCGACGTCATCGAGGAGTACGTCCGGCCTGCGCGTCAGAGACAAGCCGGTCAGGTTGTAACTAAGCCAGCACTGACGGACACCGAACTGATCGACGTCCCAGGCATCGGCAGCCTCGAGGCGTTCAATACCGACGGCCTGCGCTCATTACTCCGGAATTGCTCGACGCCCAACATGGTCGAAAAGACACTGAGGTATCCCGGACACGCGGCACGTATGCAAACATTACGCGAAGCCGGCTTTTTATCATCAGAACCCGTCCAAGCCGCATCCGGAAGCGTGGTTCCTAGAGATGTGACCGAGTCACTTCTTTTCGACGAGTGGCGATTCGAAGAAGGAGATCTCGACCTCACCATTCTTCGCATTGTCATCGAGGGAACCAAAGCCGGCCAGCGGCAGCGGCACACGTTCAGTATGGTAGATCACTACAACCCTGCCACTGAAACGATGTCTGTGGCTCGCACGACCGGATACACCTGTACCTCAATGGTAAAACTCATAGCTAAAGGAATCTGGGCTCAGCCTGGCCTAGCCACGCCGGAAATCGTAGGGAGCAATCAGGAGGCCTACGATGCGGTTATCGAACACCTTCGTGACCGAGATGTCTACCTCGATCTCAAGGTGGAAGTGCTGCCTCTGCAGTGACTAAAAGGAGAAGCTCCCCATTGACACGGGTCTCTCCTCAATGAGCTCTCATGACCGGGTACAGTCCGGCATCGATTTGACCGTCTAAGATCGCCCAGTTAGCGAACCCGTCATCGGACCGTGGTTCCAACAAGGTGAAAGCCAGTCGCCCGAGAGGCTGATCCACGGACACCGCTACCGTACCAGGTGGCAATGCACGAGTAACGGATTGCCAAGTACCGAACACGATCCGTTCGTTACGTCCTTGAAAAGCCCGATCAGATGTGGTCGTCGAATCCACTATGAAGTGTTCGACTTGAACTTCCCCGACCGGCGCCATCCTAGTCTCAACCCCGTGAGCACGAAGCCGCTCAATCGCGCTTTCCGCATCCGGAAGGATGTAGTAAACAGCAGGCGCCACTTCAACTTCGGTAGGTGAGAATGTCCCAAATTCGTGCATCAACACCGGCTTAGATACCTCTTGGCGGCGAAGAATAATCTCCCCGGTCTGTGGATGCCTCTCCTCCGCAACCTCTCCCATGAGAATCTCGACTTCAGAGGGCGATCGCTCGAATGTAGCTCTCGTCGCTAGCTCCAACCCGACCACACTAGCGTCCGCTTCCCTCACTAAATCTCGGATGTTCTCAGCGTTCTCCTGCGCAAAATCAAGGATCTCCTCAACGAACCAGAGAGTGCTCATCACCCGATCTTTGAACGTATCATATGCGTATGCCTCAGATAGAATCGCCATCCGGTTACGCAGCCCAATGTAGTTGTTGTTGAAACGAGGCCTGTGATCAAACGTGTACCAGCCAGGACGACGCTGACTCGTATTCCCATAGTAGTAGTAATCCCACCCGTGCTTTTCCTTTATTCGATCGGTAACGGTGGGAAGCCATTCATCACGCAGGAACGAATCAATCGACCGGGGTGTGTTGGGGTGCAGTGGTGGGGAATATGTGAGGCGATATGCATGCCGGGTCCCATTCGTAGTGTGCAGATCAACCCCTACGTGCGGATCGTAGGCTGTCATCATCTTGACCAAAGATCTCGCTTCCGGGGAATCAAGCTTCATGTGATCCCGATTGAGATCGAGTCCTTGAGCATTCGGACGCTGACCCATCCCGCCAAGAGGGCCGTGCTGTCGAGGCCTGTTCCGAAGATCAACACGCTCGTTACCGTCGGCATTGTAAATTGGCGCGATCAAGAGTACGAGATCGTCAGCCCATGATGGATAATGCCCGCGTGCGTAGTCGCGCAGCAGCATTTGTAGGGCTTCTTTGCCGCAAACTTCTCCCGCGTGGATGTTTCCCTGCAGATAGATTCTGGTTTTACCGGTATTGAGCACTGCTTGAGGAGATGCATCGGGTGCTCCGAGCACCAAGAGCGGCAATCGCCTGCCCTCGTTGGTATATCCGAA
>MDTE01105757.1_pt1 | contig 12705 bp, 15 predicted proteins | sample 811231 | NCBI WGS metagenome assembly MDTE01 (sample SAMN05326651, study PRJNA326480) | marine metagenome | isolation source: seawater | place: Indian Ocean: Red Sea | collected 2010
ATAAATTAAATTTCGTATAAATTTTGTTTAACATGTTATACGACCATAATAAAAAGAAATAATGGATTCATTTGAAATAAATAAAATTATTGCAGCTGTCCTTCTTATTGCACTACTTGTAATTGGAATTGGGAAAATTTCTGATATCGCTTTCCATGTAGATAAACCAAAAAAATCAGCATACAAAGTAGATATTCAGGAAAGCAAACAAATTTCAAGTTCGATAGCAGAAAAAATTGAGGAAACAGTTGATATTTCTGCATTACTTGCATTAGGTGATATTTCTCATGGAGAGAAAGTTTTCAAAAAATGTTCTGCTTGTCATTTAGTAAATAAAGGTGGAGAGAATAAAATCGGACCTGCATTGTATGGTGTAATAGGAAGAAAAGTTGCATCAAAACAAGACTATAAATATTCAAAAGCAATGGCAGCATATAACAAAGATTGGACATTTGAAGAGATGAATGGTTATTTAAAAAAACCTCAAAGTCATATTAAAGGAACTAAGATGGCATTTGCTGGATTAAGAAAAGAAAAAGACAGAGCATCAGTAATTTTGTATCTTAACCAAAATTCAGATAACCCACTACCTCTACCTTAGTTTTCCAAAACAATATAATAGAATACTTTTTTGAACATGAACTCTATTCAATGCTTGTTGCCAAACATGAGAATTTTTTCCTAAAAAAATTTCATTATCTACTTCATTACCTCTTGGTAAACAATGAAGAAAAATGCAATCTTTTTTTGCATGTTTGAATAATTTTTTATTAATTTTAAATTTAATAAATTTGTTTATTTTTTTTCTCTTATTGCCTTTATCGTTTAAGGATATAACTTTATCTGAAAAAATCACATCAGCCTTAAATGCTGCTTTTTTGGCGTCATTAAAAATGTAAACTTTTTTTTTATTTTTTTTAACCCAATTTAGTATTTGACTATTTGGTTCAAAATTTTTTGGACAGCCTATATTTAATTTAAACGAGAATTTTACAGATGCAGCAATTAAACTGTTTAAGACATTATTCGAGTCCCCTATCCAACAAATGTTTAATTTTGAAATTGATTTTTTTTTAATTTCTTCAATTGTGAAAACATCTGATAATACCTGTGTTGGATGCGAAGATGGGCTTAGGCCATTAATCAATGGAATTTTTAAATATTTTTTAAAATCTTCAACTTTTTTATCACTGTCTGTTCTTAACATAAATCCATCACCATATGTGGAAAGAATTTTAGCTGTATCTGCTATACTTTCACCACCTTGACCTAAGTGTAGTTCATTTGAACGAATAGTTAAGGTGCCACCGCCTAGTTGTTTGATAGCCAAATAAAAGCTTATTCTAGTTCTCAAACTGGCTTTTTCAAACATTTGTAATAACATTTTACCTTTGAGTGGAGATCCTTTGTCTACCTCAAGCGTACTTAACTTTTTTCTTAACTTTTTTCTTATTTTGGCATCAATTAAAATTTTTTTTAAATCTGGAATAGGAATGTCTTTTAAGTTTATAAAATGTTTCATTTAATTTAATTCTTTACAAACTTTATTAATAATTTTTAAAGCTAAATCTATTTCTCTTTTTTTTACATTTAATGGAGGGAGAATTCTAATTACATTTTCACCTGCTCTTATTGTTAATAATTTATTATCCATTAGCTTTTTTATAAAATTAGTTTGATCAAAATGAAGTTGAATTCCAATTAGTAATCCCTTACCTCTGATTTCTTTTACAATTTTTGGATATTTCTCTTTAATATTATTTAAGTGGAAAATAAAATATTTAGACATTAAATTTACATTGTTGAGTAATTTTTTATCTATCTGATCTAAAACAGCATTACCAACAGACATCGCTAGTGGATTTCCACCAAATGTTGATCCATGAGTTCCAGGCGTCATTGATTTTGCAACTTTTTTTGTCATTAAAACTGCACCTATTGGAAATCCCCCACCTATGCCTTTAGCTATAGGTACAATATCTGGTTTTACTTTCGCATACTCAAATGCAAAAAATTTTCCAGATCTCCCAATTCCACATTGAACTTCATCTAAAATTAATAATATTTTTTTTCTAACGCATAAATCTTTAATTGCTCTAATACACCAATTTGGAATAACTTTGATACCACCTTCTCCCATGATGGTTTCTATCATAATAGCTGCTGTATTTTTATTTATTAAAGATTTTAATTTTTTATGATCTGCATAATCAAAATGATCAAAGCCTGGCATTCTTGGTCCAAAACCTTCCATCATTTTTTTTGAACCACTTGCGTTAATTGCTGCAATAGTCCTGCCATGAAAAGAATTTTTTATACAAATAATTCTATTCTTTTCAGATTTACCGATAGAATAAAAATATCTCCTTGCTACTTTTATAGCTGCCTCAGTAGCTTCTGCTCCACTATTTTGAAAGAATACTGAGTCAGCAAATGTTTTTTTCACAAGTCTTTTAGCTAATTTTTCACCCTCGGGTATTTGAAAAGCATTTGAAACGTGCCAAAGTTTTTTAGATTGCTTATATATTGCAGCATTTAATTTTTTATTTGAATGTCCAAATGTATTAACAGCTATACCTTGTACAAAGTCTAAATATTTGTGACCATTTTTAGAAAATAAAAAACTTCCTTTGCCTTTATAGAATGATAATTTTTTTCTTCTATAATTTCCTGTTAAAGCACTCATGATTATTTATAGATTTTTTTTGTTAATTTCACAGCTATAATTACAACCTCAAGTTATTTGTAATTAACTATTTTGTTGAAAAATAAAAAAAAAAACTTTTTTTAATTTCTCTTTGTGCAACATGATGTTATTAGTTATGTATTATATACTAAATATAGTAATATTATGAGTTGGACTGATGAAAAAGTTAATAAACTGAAGGAGCTTTGGGGTAAAGGCCAAACTGCCAGTCAGATTGCTTCGATTATAGGCGGTGTAACTAGAAATGCAGTAATCGGCAAAGCTCATAGATTAAATTTATCCTCTAAAATAAAAACGAGAATTTCAGCCGATGAGAAAAAGAATTTTCAAAAAGAAAATAAACAAATAAAGTTTAAAGGTAGAAGAGGAAAATTTAAATCTCTTATTTTAGATAGCAATTTTGAACCAGCAAAAAATTTGAGTTTAGAAGAATTGACAGAAGATACATGCAAATACATGGAAGGCAATCCTAATGAGAAAAATTCAAGTTTTTGTGGAAGAAAGAACGTAGAAAAATTTTCTTATTGTCCTTTGCATCTCATGATAGTTTTTCAACCAAAAGGTAAAAAAGAGGATATCACTGATAAAGATAACGAAGTACCAAAATTCTTAGAAAAAAAAATTAAGTCAGCTTAATCCAATAACTTCTTCTTTGCTTTTTCATACTCTACATCGTTTAGCAAACCATCTTTTTTCAATTGATTTAATTTAATTATTTCCTCAGAAATTTTAACATTATTTAAATTTTTTATATTATTTTCTTCCGAGATGTCTGCGTCCAAAGATATATCTTCGTTATTAATATCATCTTTTATATTCCTTCTAGCCTCAATTCCCATACTGATAGGTTTTGCTGCAATAAAAATTACTGCTATTAATAAAAATAAACATGTTCCAATTACAAAATAATTAATCATTATTAATTATATCACTCTGTTTAGAAAATTGTCCACCATCTCTCCAATTATGGCTGTACTTACTAACCTCATTTTTAAATATTTTTTTTGAATTTAATCCTAAGTCAAAATTATTCTTATTTAGTCCTGTTAAAATGTTATTATATTTTAGTAGTTTTAATTGATCTTCAGTGAGTAAAGGTGTTGGGAGAAGTTGAAGTACTTTAGCTGATATTTTAGCTAATGATAGTGGTAAGGGGATTAAAAGCCTCTTTTTATTTGTTTCATATAATAAATTTTTTAAAATTTCTTTAAATGTTAATTCTTCTGGCCCAACACACTCCAAAACTAAACTTTTATTTTTACTTACTATCATTTGATAAATAATATCAACAAGATCGCTAACGTGAATTGGACTAAATTTTGTATCTCCATTATAATATAATGGTATAACAGGTAATCTATTTATCAAAGTCATAAATCGGGTAGTAAATTTATCATCAACAGAATACACAATTGATGGTTTAAGAATTACATAATTTCTAAAGTTTTGGATTATTTTTTTTTCGCCTTCTAATTTACTAGATGCATATTTACTATCTAAAGCGTTTTCTATACCCAGAGCAGAAAGGTGAATAAATTTTTCAATTTTTTTATTACTTGAAATTTTAGATAACATATTTGGCAAATCTGTATGAATTTCTTTGAATTGATTTTTTTTCTTTTCATATAATATACCAATTAAGTTTATACAAATTGAACATCTAGAAACTAAATCTTCAATTTTACTAAAATTAAAATTCTTTAATTCTACTAATTCTAAATAACCAGGATTAGCCTGTGTTTTTAAAATATAACCTGCTTTATGAATATTTCTTGTAATAGCAGTAATTTTATAGTTATTTTTTGTTAACTTTCTGATTAAATTTCTACCAATTTGACCTGAGGCACCGAAAAGTAGAATTTCTTTTTGTTTCATATATATATTCTTTCAAATGAATTTAGATATTAAATTACACAAAGAAGATTTGCCAGATCAATTAAGCTTGGGTGACAATATTGCAGTAGATTGTGAGTTTATGGGTCTAAATGTAGAGAGAGATGCTTTGTGTTTAGTTCAAATTTCCACAGGAAACAATGATGCCCATATAGTACAATTGAACAGAGACACATATGATGCACCAAATCTAAAAAAAGTTTTGGGAGATAAAAACATAAAAAAGATTTTCCATTACGCAAGAGCAGATTTATTGTTTATAAAAAAAAATCTAAAAATTAATGTTGAAAATATAGATTGTACAAAACTAATGAGTAAAATTGCTAGAAGTTACAGTGATAAACATGGCCTTAAAGATTTAATAAAAGAATTTACAGGAAATGACATAAGTAAAAATCTTCAATCTTCAGATTTTGGTGGAGATCTAACAGATAAACAGCTAAAATATTGCGCAAATGATGTTATTTATCTTCATAAAATTTATGACAGTTTAAAAAAAATTTTAGTAAGAGAAAAAAGAGATAAATTATATGACAACTCAGTCAAATTTGTTGGTACTAGAGTCGATTTAGATCTAGCTTCTTTTACATCAGATATTTGGTCTCATTGAATGCAAAAAAATAAAATAAAAAATATATCAAAAGAAGTTATACAATTTGAAATAGAAGCATTAAAATCTTTAAAAAAAAAAATTAACAATTCTTTTTCTGAAATTATTAAAACCATTCTCAAATGTAAGAATGGAAAAATAATAATTTCTGGTGTTGGAAAAAGCGGTATAATAGCAAGGAAATGGGCTGCTACTCTATCCTCAACTGGAACACCATCTTTTTTCCTTGATGCTTCAAATGCTAGTCATGGAGATATGGGTCAAATTACTTCTAATGACGTAGTAATACTTATAAGCAATAGTGGAAAAAGTAACGAGCTGAAAAATATAATTCAATATACTTCAAGAAATAAGAATATAAAATTAATCGGTATTACATCTAAAAAAGATTCTATTTTATATAAGTTTTCAGACATAGCTTTTTTAATGCCTGATATAAAAGAAGCAGGACCAGAAAATATAGTGCCGACTTCTTCAACCACCTGCCAAATTGCACTCGGAGACTCTATTGCTATTGCGTGTATGAAATTCAGGAAATTTACAAAATTCGATTTTAAAAAATTTCATCCTAGTGGAAATTTGTCTATCAAACTTACAACCGTAGAAGATTTAATGGTAAAAGGAAAAAAAATTCCAACTATAAATGAAAATAATAAAATGAAAAAAGCCATTGAAATTATTGATAATAAGAAATTAGGTGTATTGATAGTTCAAAATATATATAGAAATACATGCGGAATTATAACTGATGGGGATTTAAAAAGAATAGCAAGAAAATATAACAATTTTGAAAATTTGGAAATTAAAAAAGTTATGAAAAAAAATCCAATTAGTATTAGTAAAGATACACTAGCTGCATCCGCTTTATCTTTGATGAATGCTAAAAAAATAACTTCACTTTGCATACATAATAAAAATAGAGTTAAAAAAACGATAGGTTTAATCCATATGCATGACATTTTGAAATCAAATATAAATTAATGTCTATAAAATCTTTGTTACAAGTTATATTGCTTTTGCTAATATTTTTAATTATTGGTGGATTGTATTTTGTTTACTTTTACCCGGGAAATCTTGATAGGCAAATTATTATAAATCAAAGTTTAAAAAAAGATAATCAAGAATTATCAGACCAAAATATTTCGGTGGATAAAGAAATTCTAGAGGTATCGAGTACTACTGAAATGGAAAAAAAAAAAGAAATACAATTTGAAAATAATAATGAATTGCCTATTGATGAAAATCTAAATAAGAAAATAAGTGAGGACATATCAGATAAATCAAGAAAAGAAAAAGTAAGCGATCAAGATAATATAAGCAATGTAACTAAAGAAATTGAATACGTAACTACTAATAGTAAAGGTGAAATTTTCAAAATCTTTGCTGATTATGGGATTACAAATATAAAAAATAGCAATATTTTAGATTTGGAAAAAGTAGATGGTATTATTTCTTCTCCAGATAGATCTAAGATTTTTATAACCTCAGATTATGCAAATTATAATTACACAACTCAAAACTCAAAATTTTATCGCAACGTTGTAATAAAATATGATCAGAAAGTAATAACTTGTGATAATCTTGATTTGAATATGACAGACAATCTTGCGATTGCATATAACAATGTTATAGTCAAAGATGATGTTTCATTAATGAAAGCTCAAATTGTAACAATGGATATCATTTCAAAAGATATAAAAATAAATTCTGATGAAAAAGTTAAAATACTTACAAATTAATGGCGCTAATTAAAAAATTTAGAATAAAAAGTTACAAAGGTGAAGAAACAATTGTTGAATTAAAAAACGTATCTGTTTTTTATAATAAAAGGCAAATTTTAAATAATTTAAATCTAGGTATAAAAAAACAAGAAATCCTTGGCGTTCTAGGACCAAATGGGGTTGGTAAGTCAACAATATTTAATTTAATCACAGGTTTGAAGGATCCTAATTATGGAGAAATAATAATTGAAGGGATTAACTCTACTAAACTTCCAATAAATGAAAGATTCACTAAGTTTAGAATTGGATTGGTACCACAATATGGAGGTTTAATTTATGATTTAACAATGATAGATAATTTGAAACTTGTAGCCGAAATACATATTAAAGAAAAAGAGCTAAGAGATCAAAAAATCAATAAATTGATTACACAATTTGAATTTGAAGCGTTGTTGAATATAAAAGCAAAACATTTATCTGGAGGTCAAAAGAAAAAGCTTGTAATAGCAATGGCACTTATCAATGATCCAAAAATACTACTGTTGGATGAACCATTTGCTGCCTTGGATATTTTGACTATTAAAATGTTACAAGAAATAATATTAAATTTACAATCTACTGAGGAAATTTCTGTTGTTATTTGTGATCATCAAGCAAGAGATTTACTAAATTGTGTTGATAGAGCTATCATTTTATCAAATGGTAAAATTATTGCATCAGGAAGTCCAAATGAAGTTATAAGTGATAAAGACGCAAAGAGCCAATATTTTGGAGATGAATTTAGTATAAATTAATTCATCAATGAAAAATTATATAAAAATTCATAACAAAATAAAAAAATTTAATAAAAATATTAACGTTAGTGGTGACAAAAGTATTTCAATACGATGTGTTTTATTAGCATCACAAGCGATAGGAAATACAAGGATTTATAATCTATTAGAGTCCGAGGATGTAAATAATGCATTAAATTCCATACAAAAACTTGGCGTCAAATATAAAAAAAGTAAAAACTTTTATGAAATTGCTGGTTTAGGATTAAATAGTTTTAATACAAATAGAAATATAGAATTAAACGCTGGTAACTCTGGAACACTTGCGAGATTAATTCTTGGATTATTGGTTAATTCAAAAAGATTTGTAACTATTAAAGGAGACAAAAGTTTATCAGCGCGAGACTTCTCCAGAATTACAGAACCATTAAAATTATTTGGAGTAGAAATAAAATCAAAAGCGAATAAGTTGCCTGTAAAAATTTTAGGCTCTAATTTCCTAAGACCAATTAAATATGAAGAGCGGTTAGGTAGCGCGCAATGCAAGAGTGCAGTGATGTTGGCTGCTCTTAAAACACCAGGGATAACCAAAATAAAGGCAAAAAAATCAAGAAATCACACTGAACTACTTTTTAAGAGTCTTAATATACCAATTAAAATAGTAAAAAAAAAATACTTTGATTATATTGAAATAAAGGGTGAAAATAACTTTAATGGATTCATATATAATGTACCTGGCGACATAAGCTCTAGCTCTTTTTTTTTAGTCTTAACAATATTAAGTGAAAATTCAAAATTGACTATAAAAAATGTTAATATCAACGAATCTAGAACTGGAATATTAAAAATTCTTAATAAAATGAATTGTAAAATCAAAATTAAAAATAGAAAAATGTATAAAGGAGAATTAATTGGAGATTTGTGTGTTAAAAGTACAAATAAAATTAATGCAATAAATTGTCCTAAAAATTTGAACAGTTCAGCCATTGATGAATTTTTAATTATATTTTTAGTTGCGGCCAAAGCTAAAGGAATATCTATATTCAAAGATCTTGGTGAATTAAATAAGAAAGAAAGTCCACGTCTAGATATTGCTGTTAAGTTTTTAAGGATGATTGGAATAAACGTTTTGAGAAATAAGAACGATATTAAAATTTTCGGAAATCCGAAATTAAAATTAGATAAAAAATATTTGGTTAATAAATTTAGGAAAGATCATAGGGTTGTAATGATGTCGTGTATCGCGGCTTTAACACTGGGTGGGGAATGGAAAATAACTGACGCAGATTCTGTGAAAACTTCTTTTCCAAATTTTTTTTCAATCTTAAAAAAGTTGGGAGCAAAATATATTGAAAAAAAGAAATAATATTATAACTGTTGCGATTGACTCACCTGCCGCCGCTGGAGCTGGAACACAAGCAAAATTTATAGCAAAAGAATATAAACTTTTATATTTGGATACAGGTAAAATTTATCGCTATATCGGTCAAGTAAGACTTAAAAATAAAAATAAACTAAATTATTATTTACTTAAAAAGAAAATAAAAAAAATAAAAATTAGAGATTTAAAAAGTAAAACTCTATTAAGTGATGAAGTTGCTAAATCAGCATCTATTATAGCTAAAGATATTAGAATAAGAAAAATAGTAAAAAATTTTCAAACTAATTCTGCTTATAACCCTCCATATAAATATTCAGGATCTGTTCTAGATGGTAGAGATATAACCTCAGTAATAATGAAAGATGCAATGTTTAAATTTTATATAACGGCAAATATAAAAGTCAGAGCAAAAAGAAGATTTCTTGAATACAAAAAATTAAGGAAAAAAATATCTTATAAAGAAGTACTAAAAAGCCTAAAAAATAGGGATTATTTGGATAAGAATCGAAAATTAAGTCCATTAAAAAAAACCAAAGATTCAATCTTGATTAATACAACTAAATTAAGTAAGAAAGCGTGCTTTTATAAAATTAAATCTATTATGGATAAAAAACTTAAAAATTAATGGAAATTTACAAAGACTTAACTCAACCAATCAACAAACAATTTGAAAAGTTATTAGATTCACAACTTTCTAAAAATAAAATTGAAGAAGGTAAAATAATTGAAGGAAAAATTACAAAGATCACAGAAAAATTTGTTTTTATTTTTATTCCAGGACTTAAAAGTGAGCCAATTATTGATGTAAATGAACTTAAAATAATCGGTTTAAACGATAAAGTAAAAATTGGTGAAAATATACCTGTGCTTCTAGAGAAAATTGAAGATAAAAATGGAGAAGTTATAGTTTCTGCAATTAAGGCTCAAAAAATTAAAGGTTGGTTTAAATTAGAAAAAGCTTACGAGGAAAATCAATCAATTTTAGGAAAAATAACCAGTAAATGTAAGGGTGGAGTAATAGTAGAACACGTTGAAACAGGTTCTTTAATGTTTTGTCCAGGATCTCAAATAAGCGATAAACCCTTAAAGAATATAGATCATTTAATAGGTGTTGAACAAAAGTTTGCTATCATTAAATTAGATAAATTGCGTGGTAACGCATGTGTATCCAGACGCCAAATTGTTTCAAGCAATAAAAGAGAAGATAAGGCAAAAATAATTGAGAAGTTTAATGTTGGTGACATTATTAAAGATGCTGTCGTAAAAGGATATTCATCGTTTGGATGTTTTTTTGAAGTTAATAATGAAATAGATGTTTTAGTCCACTTACAAGAAATTTCTTATTCAAGAGTAAATCATCCAGATGAAATATTTAATATTGGTGAAAAGCATGATTTAAAAGTAATTTCTATTGACAAAGAAAAGCTTCAAATTGGATGCTCTATAAAACAGCTATCTCCAGATCCTTTTGAACATATATCTAATTATGAAATCGGCAAAAAATACAAAGTGAAAGTTGACAAGATAACAGATTATGGATGCTTTTGTTCATTAGAACCAGGGCTGAGTACACTCCTGCATAGCAGTGAAATGAGTTGGTCGAAGAGAAATGTGGTTCCTAAAAAAATATTCAAAATTGGAGATATGATAGACTGTATAATAACAGAAATTGATACAGAAAAAAGAAGAATCGCAATTTCACATAAAATGACACTAGATAATCCTTATCAAGTCTTTATGGACAAATTTCCTGAAGGAAGTGAAGTTAATGGTATAGTTTCTAGCCTTAATGAATATGCATTATATGTAAAACTTGATGATTTTGAAATTGACGGTTTTTTACATGCTAATGATTTAAGTTATTTAAATAATCCTGAAGATGAACTAAAAAAATATAAAAAGGGAGATCAATTAAAAGTCAAAGTTCTTGAAATAAAAAAAGAAGATCAAAAGATAAGGGTAGGATTAAAACAATTAAAACAAGATCCATTTGATTGGTTTAAAGATAAAAAAGTTAATGACGTTATTACAGTGCAAGTAATAGGATCAGATAACAAAGGGTTAGTTGTAAAGCCTGAAAAATGTGATCTAGAATTTTTAATTAAGAAATCAAATATAGCAGTAAATGCTTCAGATGCCAGACCTTCAAGATTTGTTGGTGGCGAAAGAATAGATGCTGCTATTTCAGAATTAAATTTTGAGAAAAGAAAAGTAAATCTAAGTATAAAACTACTTGAAGAACTCCAAAATAAAGAGGCTGTATCTAAATTCTCAAGTCCTTTAAGTGGAAAAAATCTTCCATTTTCTTCTTTGTCGAAAAAACTTAACGACAAAAAAAATAATGGTGAAGAGTAATTAATTGTCAACGACTAAATCAATAATAATAAAAAAACTTTCAAATAACTACCCAAATTTTCTTAAAAAAGATTTAAAAAAATTGATAGACATTTTTTTATACGAAGTAAAAGACACGCTCAAAAGAGGTGAAAGAGTAGAATTAAGAGATAATTTTACTTTGGAGCCAAAGGTTAATAAAGCAAGATACGCTAGAAATCCAAAGACTAATGAGAAAATATTCGTTCAGAAAAGATATTCTATACTCTTTAAATCCTCAAAAAAATGGTCAAAAAAAATTAATGAAGAAAAATAAAGTATTTATTGCTTGCGATACTACCAAAATTGGTAAAATAAAGAAAATTTTAAGAGAGACGAAAAGTAGTGAAATTGAGATTGGTTATAAATTTGGATTAGAATTTTTAAATTCTAAAAATGGGAGAAATTTTGTGTTAAATTTAAAAAATAAGACAATTTTTGCTGATTTAAAACTTCATGATATTCCTAACACATGCGCATCAACCGTAGAGGCGATAAAAGATTTAAAAGTTAATTATTTAACAATGCATATTAGTTCAGGCATTGAAGCTCTTAGATCTGTAAAAAAAATATCAGGTAACATTAAAATAGTTGGTGTAACAATACTTACCTCATTAGATAATAAAGCGTTAAAAAAAATTGGCTTTAATAAAGATGTAAAAAAATTAGTGGTTCAACAAGCAAAGTTAGCAACTAAAGCAAAATTGGATGCTATAGTATGTAGTGCTCGTGAAGCTAAAATAGTAAAAAAAGTATTTAAAAGAGAAATAATAACACCAGGAATAAGGTTTAGTTCTAGAATAAATGATCAAAAAAGAACTTTAACTCCTAAGGAAGCTTATAGAAATGGTGCAGATTGGTTAGTAATAGGAAGAGACATCACAAAAGGCAAAATCAAAAAAAATATTCAAACATTAGTTGATCACTTAAATCAATGATTAAGGGTTTAAAAATTTGTGGGATCTCAGATCCTAAAACTTTAAACTATATTTTAAATCATAGGCACAAACCTTCTATGATAGGTTTCATTACTAATTATGAAAAAAGTAGAAGATTTATTGAATATAACAAATTACAACATTTAATAGATATTGAAAAAAAGGACGTAAACTTTGTATCTGTTCTAGTGAGACCGAACGATGAAATTTTAGAAAAGATTAAAGACTTAAATTTTGATTATTATCAGCTTTACGATGTAGATCCTGAAAGAACTGAAGAAATTAAAACAAAATATAAAATAAAAATAA
>MDTE01193566.1_pt1 | contig 12705 bp, 13 predicted proteins | sample 811231 | NCBI WGS metagenome assembly MDTE01 (sample SAMN05326651, study PRJNA326480) | marine metagenome | isolation source: seawater | place: Indian Ocean: Red Sea | collected 2010
GCTACCTGGACAAACCTTGTCATATAGTAATACTGGTATGCCATGTGATGGGGCTTCTGACAATCTGACATTACGTGGAACCACTGTAGAGTAAACTTTTTCTTTAAAATAGTTTCTTGCTTCTACTTCTACCTGCCCTGACAACTTATTTCTTTTATCATACATAGTAAGAAGAATGCCTCTTATCACCAGAGACGGATTTAAATTAGATCTAATTCTTTCGATTGTTTTCATGAGTTGTGTCAGACCCTCCAAGGCAAAAAATTCTGTCTGAAGTGGAACGACTAGGGCATCTGAAGCCACTAACGCCATAATTGTAAGCAAACTTAGAGATGGCGGACAATCGATTAGTATATAATCATATGATGCTCTAGAATCATTTAAAATAGACCCTAATTCATCCTTTAATTTAAAAGCTCTGCGGCTATCTCCAGCAGTTTCAACCTCTAATCCTGATAAATCTACATTAGAGGATATTAAGTTCAGATTTGCAAAGTCAGTTTTCTGTACAACTTCATAAATATTTTTATTGCCATTTAGCACGTTGTAAATTGTCATGTCTGATGTTGTAGTATTTGATAACCCTAGACCTGTAGTGGCATTTCCCTGTGGATCCAAGTCTATCACTAAAACTTTTTTTCCTTTCATAGATAATCCAGCCGCTAAATTAATAACTGTAGTCGTCTTACCCACACCTCCTTTTTGATTGATGACTGATATAATTTTTTTTTCCATACTTATTAAAATTTTTTAATTTCGTAATTATAATTTTTTCTTTTCGATAATTTTATTTGATGAATTTTTAAATTTAATTGTTTTATATTTTCAATATTCATATTTTTTTTCCAGATTTGAAATTTTTACAATTATAGAGTCATTATTTGTTAAACTTTTTTTTTCTTCGTAGTCAAATCTCCAGATCTTGAGTGCATCTTCTAAGATTTTTTTTCCACTTTTGCCGAGAAATAAAATAATATATTTAAAATTTTTAAAATTTGTTTGTGCAATTTGAAAAATTATTGGTAAGGGTTTAAAAGCACGTGAAATTATTACATCTGTACTCAAATTTTTTTCATCAAAAATATTTTTTCTGTAAACTTCGGAAGTTAATTTAAATTTTTTTGTCATTTCTTTTATGAAAATGCTTTTATGATAGCTTTTTTCATAAAAAATCACTTTAAACATTGGTTTTTTTGGTTTCATTAAAATACTTAAAACTATACCAGGTAAGCCTGCGCCTGATCCAAGATCAGTACAAATTTTAATATCTTTTTTATCAATAAAATCAATGGTTTGTGCACTATCCTCTATATGCCTTTGTTTTATTGAATTTTCTGTGCTTTTACCAATCAAATTTATGCTTTTATTTCTTAAAAATATTGCTTTTGAAAAGTCGTCTAGCTCTCTTAGTGTTTCACGTGAAACACTTAGATTTAGAATTTTATCAACTTTTAAATTATTCGAATCAATCAAGCTATATGCTTAATAGACTTTCTTTTAAGATGAGACAACAAAATATAAACAGCGGCTGGAGTTATCCCATCTATTCTTAATGCTTGACCCATTGTTTTTGGTCTAATTTTCTTGAATTTTGACTTAACTTCGTTGGATAATCCTGAAAAACTATCGTAATTCAAATTTTCAGGTATTATTAAATTTTCATCCCTTTTAAATGCTAATATATCAGCTTTTTGCTTCTTTAAATAACCCTTGTAATGTGAATTAATTTCCAATTGCTCATCAATTTCACGTGAAAAATATTTAATTTCTGGCCATATTTCTCTGATTTTGCCCATATTTACTGATTTTTGACCTAAAATCTGGTTAGCAGATCTACTAATACCATCTTTTGCTACTTTAACTCCAAATTTTTCAATTTTTGATGGTGTAATTATCAATTTATCCATTTTTAGCTGAATAATCTCTAATTTCTTCTTTTTCTCTTTAAATAGTTTTTCCCTTTCTTTCAAAACGAGACCTATATCTATTCCTTTTTGAGTTAGTCTCATATCAGCATTGTCAGCTCTCAAAGAAAGTCTGTACTCAGCTCTTGAGGTAAACATTCTATAAGGCTCTGCTACACCCTTGGTGACAAGATCATCAATCATAACCCCTATATATGCTTCAGACCTGTCCAGTATAAATGGTTCTTTTCCTATAATAGCTAAAGCTGCATTAACCCCTGCTATTAGTCCTTGGGCTGCTGCTTCTTCATAACCTGTGGTTCCGTTGATTTGACCTGCAAGAAAAAGATTTTTAATTTTTTTAGTTTCCAAAGTTAAAAAAAGTTCTCTAGGGTCGACAAAATCGTACTCTATAGCATATCCAGGCCTTAAAATTTTGACATTCTCTAAACCATTGATTTTACTACATATTTCTTGCTGTACATCTGCTGGTAAGGATGTCGAAATTCCGTTTGGATAAATTGTATTATCATTTAGACCTTCAGGTTCTAAGAAAATTTGGTGTCTCTGCTTATCTGCAAATTTTTTGATCTTGTCCTCAATAGATGGGCAATATCTTGGCCCAACACCTTTTATATTTCCAGAATACATAGCGCTTCGTTTTATATTTTTAGAAATAATTTTATGAACAGCTTCGTTTGTATATGTCATTCGGCATGATATTTGTTTATTAGAATTTTTTTTTGTTAAAAAAGAAAAAAAGTACGGATCATTGTCAGCGTATTGCTCTTCCAAGTTTTCAAAATTTATCGTACGAGAATCAAGTCTTGGAGGAGTACCGGTTTTTAATCTTCCAATTTTAAAATTATATTTTTCTAATTGTTCACTTAAACCTGTTGATGGTTTCTCATTAAATCTTCCAGCTGGCGTCTTTTGTTCGCCAATATGAATCAAACCATTTAAAAAAGTGCCAGTTGTTAAAATTATTTTCGAAGATCTAATTATCTTGCCTGATTGTGTTATGAAGCCGATTATATCATTATTATGAAAATTAAATCTAATTACAGGATCAGAAAAAATGCTTAAATTACAATAGTTTACGAGTTTTTCTTGCATAAATTTTTTATATAAAGATCTATCACTTTGGGTTCTAGGCCCACGAACAGCTGGGCCGCGACTTCTGTTTAAAAGTCTAAATTGAATGCCTGATTTATCTGCAACTTCACCCATAATTCCATCCAATGCATCAATTTCTCTTACTAAGTGTCCTTTACCCAAGCCTCCTATTGCTGGATTACATGACATCTCACCAATGGTTTCAAATTTGTGAGTGAAAAGAGCTGTATTAACTCCCAATCTAGCAGATGCAGCGGCTGCTTCACAGCCAGCATGTCCTCCGCCTATTACTACAACATCAAATGACAATTCATTTTTCATAGATGTAATTTATTATTCATCTTAAAATTTACAAGAAAACACTTAAAAACGTCAAAAAAGTAGCTATTTTCAACGATTATTTACCAATACAAAAATCGTTGAAAATTGATCCTAAAATCTCCTCAACATCAACTTTACCCACAATCATTCCAAGATATCTTGTTGCCAATCTTAAATCTTCTGCCGCTTTATCAAAGTCTTCTTTAGTATTTTTTTCCTCAAAATTTTTTAAACACGCAACACATTCTTGAAGATTCATTCTGTGTCTTTGTCTAGTTATAAAAATTTCCTCTGATGAAATAAATTTATTTTTTAAATTTTCTTTAATTAAGTTTATTAGTTTATCTAAATTTTTTTTTTCTTTGATTGAAATTTGAACCGGATTATACTTTTTAAATTCATTGTTAAATTTATCAATTCCAAGATCCATTTTATTAATCACAACAATGGAATTCTTAGAATCAACATCATTTAAAAAGTGGCTTAAATTAACACTTTTTGGCTCTAAAACAATTAAGTTTAAATCAGCATTTTCTGCTTTTTCTAAAGCTAATTTAATTCCTTTTTTTTCAATTTCATCTATTGATTCTCTAATTCCAGCAGTATCAGATATTATAACAGGATAACCATCTAAGTTTAAATATGTTTCTATTACGTCCCTAGTGGTTCCAGCTATCTCTGAAACAATTGCAACATCTCTTTTAGATAAATAGTTTAATAAAGATGATTTGCCAGCATTTACAGGTCCTATAATTGCAATTTTAAAGCCTTCTCTTATTTTCTCTCCTACTTTCTGATCATTTAATATTTTCTCAATTTCTTGTCTTACATTTTTTGCCTCTAACAGAATGTTATTCAAAATATCATCTGGTAAATCATCCTCTGGGAAGTCAATTTTTGCCTCAATATTTGATAAAATTTTTAGCAATTTCTGTCTCAATGAATTAAATTTATCTGAACTTTTGCCTGACATAATTTTAATAGCTTGGCGTCTTTGAATTTCCGTCTCTGATGAAATCAAATCTGATATACTCTCAGCTTTAAGCAAATTTATTTTTCCATTTTGAAAGGCAATTTTAGTAAACTCACCTGGTTCAGCTAATCTGCATCCATTAATTTTGGATAATGATGAATGCATAGCCTCAACAACCGCTTTGCTACCATGCACATGGAATTCTGCCATATCCTCACCTGTGTAGCTTTCTGGGCCAGGAAACCACAATAGTATACCCTCATCTATTAAATCTTTAGTCTGCGGGTTTTTAAATTTTCTCAGTGTAGCTACTTTAGCTTCAGGAAGTTTTAAAAAAGTCATGTTTTGCAATACTTTTTTTGTATCTGATCCTGAGATTCTTATTACGGCTATACCTGATAATCCTGGTCCAGAGGATAAAGCGTAGATAGTCATTTTATTATAGCTACAATATGAATTTAATATAAAAATAATTCAATGATTATTTGGCTGGCATCTTACCCAAAAAGTGGAAATACGTGGGTAAGATCTTTTTTATCTGCTTATTATTATTCTCATGATGGAAAGTTTGATTTTAAACTACTTGAAAAAATAAGACAATTTCCGAGCAGAGATTTTTTAAGCCAAAAATTGAAAAGTGTAGATGAGGCTGCAGAAAATTGGTTGATTGCTCAAAAAAAAATAAATGATCAAAATGAGTTTTGTTTTTTAAAAACTCATAATGTTTATGGAGCCTATAAAGGTAAAAGTTTTACCACACCAGATTTTACATTGGGTGCTATTTATATAGTAAGAGATCCTAGAAATGTTCTGACCTCATTAATGAATCATTATTCATTAACTGAGGATGATGCTTTAAAAATGATAAACAGTATTTATAGAAATTTAAGAGATGAAAATGATAATGATGATTTTTCAAGTTATTCTTTTATTAGCTCATGGGCGAATAATTATAAATCTTGGAAAATGTCAAAAAATATTAACAAATTGATTATAAAATACGAAGACCTGGAAAATAAGGAAAATGAGACATTCTTGGAAATTTTGAATTTTACAGACAACCTTTTAAAAAAGAATAATAAAGTTGATCAAAAAAAATTTGGTTCAGCCATTGAGACAACTAAATTTGATATTTTAAAAAAAAAAGAGGAAGACGAAGGATTTGTTGAGGCAGTTTACTCAAGAAAAGACGGTAAGACTAAAAAGTTTTTTAATCTTGGAAAAAAAAACAATTATAAAGAACTAATTAAGCCACAAACCGCGAAAGCAATCGAAAAATTATTTAGAAAGGAAATGGAGGAATTAGGTTATCTTTAAAATTAAGCTGGTTTATTCATTGAATTAAAGAATTCTGAATTATTTTTTGTATCTTTTAATTTAGAATTAATAAATTCAATTGCATCCATTGATCCCATGGGTGCTATAATTCTTCTTAAAACATTCATCTTTTGAAGGTCATTTTTCTCAAATATAAGTTCTTCTCTTCTAGTTCCAGATTTAGTTATATCTATAGCCGGGAATATTCTTTTCTCAGAAATCTTTCTGTCTAAAATAGTTTCACTGTTACCAGTTCCCTTAAATTCCTCAAATATTACCTCATCCATTCTGCTACCTGTATCAATCAAAGCTGTGGCTATTATGGTTAAAGATCCACCTTCCTCAATATTTCTTGCTGCACCAAAGAATCTTTTTGGTCTTTGTAATGCGTTTGCATCAACTCCACCTGTTAGTACTTTTCCTGAACTCGGCACCACAGCGTTATAAGCTCTACCCAATCTAGTTATAGAATCTAATAGAATTACAACATCCTTTTTGTGCTCGGTCAATCTTTTTGCTTTTTCTATTACCATCTCTGCTACAGCAACGTGTCTTTGGGCTGGCTCGTCAAAAGTTGAACTAATTACCTCACCTTTAACAGTTCTTTGCATATCTGTTACCTCTTCTGGTCTCTCATCAATTAGTAAAACCATTAAATAACATTCAGGATGATTTGCTGTTATTGAATTTGCTATACTTTGTAAAATCATTGTTTTACCAGCTTTGGGAGGTGATATAATTAGTGATCTTTGTCCTTTTCCTATTGGACTAACTAGGTCAATTAGTCTAGGAGTTAAATCCACTTTTTTCTCAACTTTATTGCTTTCCACTTCCATAACCAATTGTTTATTTGGATACAATGGAGTTAGGTTGTCAAAGGCAATTTTATGCTTAAATTTTTCAGTTTCCTCAAAATTAATCTTGCTTACTTGAAGCAAAGCAAAATATCTTTCGCCCTCCTTTGGTGCCCTTATTGGCCCTTCCACGGTATCACCCGTTCTAAGTCCAAATCTTCTAATTTGATTTGGGCTGACGTAAATATCATCTGCACCAGGTAGATAATTTGACTCTATTGCTCTGAGAAAACCAAAACCATCTTGCAACAACTGAAGAACTCCTCCACCAGTTATTTCTTCACCTTTTTCTGCTAGTTTTTTTAGTATAGCAAAATAAATTTCTTGTCTTCTTAATGTGCTAGCGTTTTCAATTCCTAAGTTCTCAGCTTCAGTAATAAGCTTTTCTGAGCTTTTTTCTTTCAATTCTTGAATATTCATATTGTTGGGGGGTTATTGTTTAGATAGGTATAATATAGTTATGTGTTAAAATATTTCAACCCTATAAAGGCTTAAATATCACAACAAAAACAATCAAAATAAGCAATATTGTCGGTATTTCATTAATAAATCTGTAAAATTTATGAGAGTGACTGTTTTGATCTATTTTGAATTTGTTTAGAATTTTTCCTAAATAAAAATGATAAATCGTCAGGAATGTAACCAAAACTAATTTAATCAACATCCAAGTTTGACTCAACTGCTGAAATCCTATGCTATGAATTAATAGCAATCCAAAAATCCATGAAAGTATCATGGCTGGTGTCATAATATAATAATATAGCTTTCTTTCCATTACCTTAAATACTTCGGAAGTTTTAATTACATCTTTATTTTGTGCGTGATAAACAAAAATTCTTGGGAGATATAAAAGACCAGCCATCCAAGAAATAACAGAAATTAAATGGAACGATTTAAACAGTAAATAATAATTCATCTTTCAAATGTTGCGTTTAATTAAATCATTCAACAAATTTATATGATCTTTGTTATCATTTAGGCATGGTATCATGTCAAAATTTTCACCTCCAGACTCCATAAAACTTTCCTTTCCTTGTATCAATATCTCTTCCAATGTTTCTACGCAATCTGATGAAAAGCCAGGACATATTGCAAGGACATTTTTTTTTCCTTCTTTAGGTAAATTTTCTAGAGTTTTATCTGTATAAGGTTGTAACCATTCCTGAGGTCCAAACCTTGATTGAAAAGTAGTTTTAATTTCAATTGATTTGAACTTTTCTGAAATTAATCTTGTAGTTTTGTGACAATAGCAGTGATATGGATCTCCTTTATCAAAATACTTTTTTGGTATTCCGTGATAAGAAGCCAAAATTAAATCTGGTTTCCAATTTATACTTTCAAGTTTTTTATTAATAGAATTCACTAAAGCTTCGATATACAAGGGGTCTGATTCATAATGAGGTATAATCTTTAATGAAGGTTGCCACCTCATGCTCATAAGCGTTCTGTAAACTTCATCACAAACTGTTGCCGTGGTTGCAGCAGCATATTGAGGATATAAAGGCAAAATTATAAGGTTTTCACAACCTTTTTCATGTAAATTTTTTATTTTGCTTTTTATACTTGGATTGCCATATCTCATTGCAAAATCTATCATTAGGTTTTCATTTGAGATAGAATTTGAAACTTTTTCTGCTTGTTTTTGAGTATAATATAATAATGGGGACATATTTTGTTCTTTCATCCAGATTTCTTTATAAGCTTTTGCAGTTTTGGAAGGCCTAAAATTTAGAATAAAAACATTTAAAATTATTTGCCACAACAAAGGATTTACCTCGATCACTCTTTTATCAGATAAAAATTCTTTTAAATATTTTCTAATATCAAACCAATTTGTTGAGTCTGGTGTTCCCAAATTTACTATAAGTACTCCAGTTTTTCCAAATTTAACTTCGGGGTGTTTCTCCATTATTTAAAATTCCTTACAATTTTTACTAACTCTTCTACCATTTCGATTTTTGTTTCTGGAAGGATACCATGGCCTAAATTAAATACGTAAGGGCGATCTCTAAATGCTTCTAAGTACTTGTTTACCTCTAGATTAAGCATATCCTTATTTGTTAATAAGATTTGTGGGTCAAGTCCTCCTTGGATGGGTATCTCTACATCACTAATAATATTTTTTAAATTAACATTATAATCTATATTAACCATGCTAGGTTTTACAACCTTACAAAAGACTTTGTAATCAGAGATACCTCTAGGAAAACAAATAACAGGTACACCAAGTTTTTTGGTATAATCAACTAATGAAGAAGTTGGTTTATATAAATATTTGTCAAAATCATTTTCAATTAATCCTGCCCAACTATCAAAAATTTGAATTATTGTTGCCCCTGCCTCTACTTGATTTTTGATATGTAATTTAATGAATTTGTCTAATATTTCTAAAATATCTATTATCAAACTTGTGTCTTTAAAGAAAAATTTTGATAACCCATTTTTTGGGGAAACTTTATTAATCATATAAACAAGCAAAGTCCATGGTGCTCCTACAAATCCGATTACATCTTTATTTTTTAATTTTTCATTTCTTTTTAAGTTATTTATTAGTTTATATATTGGTTGTAATTTATCTGTAAAATAAGTTTCCTTTAAGTTAAACATTTCTTCTTTGTTAATCTCTCCAAGCCTGGGTCCAAAGTTCTTTTGAAATTCTACTTTTTGCCCCATACCAAAAGGTATCATTAAAATATCTGAAAAAATTATAGCAGCATCAAATTTGAATCTATCTAATGGCTGTAGTGTTATTATCTCTGAGAGTTCTTCGTTTAAGCATAATTCTATAAAATTCGTGTTCTTTTTTCTAATCTCCCTAAACTCAGGCAAATATCTGCCTGCTTGTCTCATCAACCAAATGGGATTTATATCAGTCCTTTTATTTATTAAGCATTCTTGAATAGGTGTCATTTATAATAAAATATATATATTCTTATTTTATTATTAGTATGAATTGTAGATAACGTAAATTATTCAATTTCAACAGTTTATACATTTTTTATACATACTATTTATAAAAAAATCTTTTAAAACTTAGATTATTTAACGATTTTATTAAATTGCAAAATTGTTAATAAAGTATCCACAAATATAAAAATGTTAATTAATTGGTAATAAATTATAAAATTAAAAATTTATTTAAGTTTTAAGTATAATTCTTATTTAATTAAAAGTTTATATACTATTTATACATGAAAAATACACATCAAGTTTATTTAATATCAGACTCCACAGGGGAAACTTTGGACAGAATATTTATGGCTTTAAAAGCTCAATTTAGCAATTTCAATTATGAGTTAAATCAGTTTTCATTTACTAGAACAGAAAACCAAATATCCACAATACTCAAAGATGCCAAAAACAAGGATAGCCCTATAATTTTATACACAGTAGTAAATAGTAAGCTTGCTAAGTTTTTATCTGAGGAAGCAAATAAAAAACAAATTCCATGCTTCGGAGTGTTGGGTGATTTAATTTTAAACTTCTCAAAAATTTTAAATCAAAAAGCCACTCATCAACCAAGCGCTCAACACGTCTTAGACGAGGATTATTATAAAAGAATTGAAGCAATTCAATTTACAATGAACCATGATGATGGAAATAATACTGAGAATATTTTAGAGTCGGATATAATTTTAATTGGTGTGAGTCGAACAAGCAAAACTCCAACATCAATATATTTGGCAAATAAAGGCTTAAAAACTTCAAACATTCCATTAGTTAACGATATGAGCATACCAAAAGAAGTGATAAAATCGAGTACCATTTGTATTATTGGTTTAACAACAGAAGCAGAAAGATTATATGATATAAGGAGAAACAGACTAAATTCACTAAAAGAAAACGAAACATCTGATTACACTAGTTTGGAAAAAATAAGAGATGAGATCGACCAATCTAGGAAAATATTTAAACAAAACAAATGGCCTACTATTGACGTAACAAGAAAATCGGTTGAGGAAACTGCTGCATCAATAATTAAAATTTTTGAGATAAAAAATAAAAATGCGTAATATTATATTAGCTTCAAAAAGCAAGGTTAGAGAAGAAATTCTAAAAAAAAATGGAGTAAAATGTATAATTAAACCATCCAATGTAGACGAAGAGCCTGTTAAAAAAAGTCTACTTGGAATAGGTGCTACTCCGGAAATAGTTTCAAAAAATTTAGCTGAGTTAAAGGCTAATAAAATTAGCCAACAAAATCAGGACATACTTGTCTTGGGGGCAGACAGCGTAATAGATATTGATGGAGAGTTAATTTCAAAACCCACAAATAGAGAAGAAGCTCTCAATATTTTGAAAAAATTAAATGGAAAAACGCATTTACTCATTAGCTCTGTTTGTATTTCTAAAAATGGTTCGATGATATGGAATTACACAGACAAAGCATTTTTAAAAATGAAAAAATTTTCGAATGACGAATTACAAGTATATTTAAATAAAATACCAGACGAAGCTTTATATTCCTATAATGTTTATCAAATTGAAGGAGAGGGAAGATCTCTTTTTTTAAAAATAGAGGGTGATGAAGATACAGTCATGGGTCTACCAATAAAAAAAATACTAGAGTATTTAGAGGCTTCTGAATGAAAAAGTATTTAGTAATAGGCAATCCAATTGAACATTCCTTGTCTCCAAAACTCCAAAACTATTGGATTAAAAATAACAAATTAGATGCAGTTTATGGTAAATTGGAAACATACGAAAAAGATTTAATCGAACTATGTGCCAATTTAAGAGAAGGCAAGCTAGATGGGTTAAATGTAACGATACCTTTTAAAAATAAAATCATTCCGCACTTAGATATATTAAGTGGAAATGCTTTAAGAACACAATCTGTAAATACAATCTCTGTAAAAGAGGGAAAGCTAATTGGAGATAATACAGATATAGATGGATTTCAGCTCAGCCTTAAAAAAATTCATTATGATGTTTTTAACAAAACTATTTTAATCTTGGGTGCAGGCGGTGTAGTGCCTTCTATAATCTATGCATTAAAAAAAATGAACGTTTCAAAAATAATTTTGTGCAATAGAACTAAAGAGAAAGCAGAGAAACTAAAAAGTATATTTAACGAAATAGAAATAATAGATTGGGGAGCTTTAATTGAATTTGATATGATCATCAACGCAACAAGCTTAGGCTTAAAACAAAATGATAAGTTCGGAATAGATTTTTCAAATGTAGGTCAAAATAAATTGTTTTATGATGTTATATATGAACCTTTTCAAACTGAATTTTCTAAAGCAGCAAATCTACCAAATAATAAATTTGAAAATGGTTTGAATATGTTTGTATATCAAGCACAAAAAGCCTTTAGTATTTGGCATAACATTGAACCAACCGTAAACGAAGAGTTAATAAAATTTTTAAGAGATTAAAATAAATGAGATTAAAAAACAAAGTAGCAATTATAACAGGGTCTGCATCTGGATTTGGAAAGGGTATTGCTAAAAAATTTACTGAGGAAGGTGCAAGAATAATAATGGTAGATATAAACTCTAAATTACTGAAAAAGATATCTAAAAATTATTCTCAAGATTATTTTGTTGCAGATGTTTCCAAAGACTCGAATTTTAAATCATTAGCCAAGTATGTTAAAAAAAATTACCATAAGTTAGATATTGTTGTTAACAATGCTGGAATAACTCATAAACCAAAACCAATGGAAAAAGTAACTGAGAACGAATTCAACAACGTATTTAAAGTGAATGCAAAATCAGTATATTACTGTGCTAAATATTTTGTACCAAAAATGAAAAAATTAAAAAAAGGAATTATACTAAACATTGCATCTACTGCAGGCTTATCTCCAAGACCAAAACTAAACTGGTATAATGCAAGTAAAGGATGGATGATAACAGCAACAAAAGCAATGGCAATTGAGTTAGCGCCCCACAAAGTAAGAGTAAATGCTATAGCACCCGTTGCGGGTGTTACTCCGTTATTGAAATCATTTATGGGTGGTAACACCCTAAAGAAAAAAAACGCATTTTTATCCACAATACCTATAGGCAGATTTTCCACTCCACAAGATATGGGGAATGCAGCTTGCTTTCTATGCTCAGACGAAGCAAGTATGATAACAGGAGCTATTTTAGAAGTTGATGGAGGTAGGTGCATTTAGCTTAAATGATTAGAATTGGAATAATTGGAAGTATAGGATCGGGGAAATCATTTATAGCAAAATTATTCAAATATCCAGTATTTGATGCTGATA
>MDTE01043861.1_pt1 | contig 12704 bp, 10 predicted proteins | sample 811231 | NCBI WGS metagenome assembly MDTE01 (sample SAMN05326651, study PRJNA326480) | marine metagenome | isolation source: seawater | place: Indian Ocean: Red Sea | collected 2010
CTTAGGTTAGCGATGAATAATACTTCTATGGTAAAACCTGAAAGTGACTGGAAAAAATATGATGAATATGCAGAGAAGTGGTCACCTTATAAGACAATAGCTTCTTTACATCTTTGGAAATCTGTCGATTAAATCAAAACACTCAAGGATTTTTTTATTGGTTCTCATAATCTTGAATACAACTAGTACTAACAAGTTCTTTGCTACAAGAATCAATAATATTGTTAACATTTCCAAATGTATTTTTTTGAAAATATGGAATCGAAATATCAATGAAAATAAAGAGAACAATTAATAAATTAAGTATGATTTTTGGGTCAATTCTTTTTTGTATGAAAAGTATGTATGCAGATAATAAGATAAATATGATAATAATATTCTTGGAATTATCTATGAAAATAGATATTGATGAATAGATTATAAAAAGATCCAATTTGCTATCAATTAATTTAAATCCTACAAAATAAATCATTGATATGATCACTAATATTGTAAAGTGTTGTGAATAGCGGATCCATTTTGTTGGGCTTAGTAACCAAAACCATAAATAAATACTCAACGTTGAAACAATAAGAGGAAAACTTATCATCTCAAAAATATTATTTATTTTTTCTTTGTTATTGTTGACTATATACATAAAAATTAATGGTATGACTAATACTCTAAAAATTTCAAAGTTGTTCCAATTTGGAACCTCAGACACTCCAGAAAGATTCTCAATACCTGAACTTTGATGATTTAAAACCACTGATAGAAGGTCAGATATGTAATCCATTACATTTCCAACTTCATATTTATTACTTACGAGCACTAACCACAGAAATAAAGGTGTAGAAAAAAATAATATGTCTTTCGGTAGGTTTCTTATCTTTTTTTGTATCAATAATGAAGTAATATAAAACGCAATAAAAGGTAAAAGTGTTAATAATTTGCCATAAAATATTGATAAGCTAAATAATGCCATTGAAAGATTTCTTTTTTTATTAAACAGATACACTGCATTTACAAAAATTACATTTGACGCAAATTCTCCAATCATATAAAGAGATCCCTGCCACCAAGGTACTAAAATTATGAATAGTGAATTCATAAAAATAAAAAATTTATAATCTGATTTATAAATTTTTACAATAATGAAAGAAAGTAATAGTTGTAAAAAAAGAATCCAATAAAAATTTGATATCCGAGCAATTATTAGTTTTGAAGTAATGTTCCAACCTATTACTCCTCCTATAGCTGACACTGGTCCAGAAGTAAGAAAAACACTATAACTACCTCCGATAAAATCTCCAGCACTAAAGTCTAAATTTTTATAAAAGTTTACATTTGAAGCTAATGAAATATATTCATCTATAAATGCAGGTATCCTCACAGCTTTAGTCCTTACATAATCAAAAAGAAAATAATTTTGAATTAAAAAACATAAAATTAATAATTGATTTTTATATCTGAGAAAATTAACATTTCTACTTTTTCTAATAAAAAGTTTTGAACTCTCGACAATTTTTTTTAAGAAATTAATTTTGTATAGTCTGAAAAGTAGAAAGAATATCAAAAAAATACCAAATAAAATTAGTAATATTTCATTAATTGTTGTTACTGAAGTTCCAAATCCTCCTTCAACATAGTGCAAGCATTCATCGAACGAATTTACTGTGACAGAATTGCCTCTAAAATTTTGTAAATTAATTGGTATAAAATTTGGATCTACTTTAAAAATATGATTATTACTAGAAATTACTTCTTTCTTAAAATTTTCTGGAAACTGACCACAGATATTAATAATTTGTTCGATACTCATATTGAAAAGTATAAGTATAAGCGTAATAAAGAAAAATATGAATCAAAGAATATTTTTTTTGATTTCACCAATCTTTCTTCTTAATTGCAAATATAAATAATTAATTGAAATTACTGGATGAAAAAAAATATACTTTATTCCTTTCAGTTTGAATTGATTATAAACAGAATCAATAAACTCATCTGGGTATTTCATAAATAACCCTCCACTTAAATAGACTTTGTATTCTGCTTTTCTCCATCTTGTTGGATCACTATCTAAAGCACTAGTAAATTGAAACCTATCAATACGTTCAATATATTCCTCTAATTCGCTATGAACAAGACTATCTAGATAAACTCTTTCAGTCGATATTTCATAATCTGTATTTTTGTAAGTTTCTGGATTATTGAAATACTTATGGACTGCAAAAAATTTTTCACTATATTTTGATGGAAATATTGCATGTCTATCACAAATTCCAAAATAATCTTCCCCTTTTGGAATCCATATTTTATCTCCTGTTAGAGGTGGATGATTAGAGACATAGTATTGATCGAATCTTGTGTAAATAATATAGTCATAATTTAGAAGTTCATCTAAATAATTTTCATAAACAATCATTCGAAATCCTTGCACTATTGCACCTGATCCATTGAAATCATCAATACCTCCTGCCATACCATACTCAGAACCTTTTATTATAAAATCTAACACTGATTCATCTTGAAAACGTTCATGGTAAAAGTCTTTCCAGTTTTTGGGTTCTTTAAACTGCCAATCAAATTTTGATTGATTTCTTAAAGATTTTGAAATTTTAAATTTATCACCATATAAAAGAGCAATGTCGGCATTTAGTGGCTTTTTTACATTCTTTAGTAGAGAAGACCAGGTTTTTTCACCACCCCTTGGTATCCCTGAAAGGATAATTAAATATTTTGTCATTTTATATAAATATTATATTGTAAAGTTTTTGGTCTGTTTTAAATTTCTTTACCTTAAAAACATTTCAAGTTTTTAATTTAAATTAAATTTATAAATACTTCCAAAAATATTTAATTTATAGTTATTATGCGAATGTTGATAAAAAATTTATGAAACAGTTTATATTTTCATTTGGAATTCATGGATCAGGACACCACATGATGAATGATCTTTTACAACCATTATTATTTGACGATGTAAGAAATCAAAAAACTTACAATATTAATTTTGATAGACAACTTAGAGGACAGATGAATTCTTTTTATTCAAATTCAAACAAAGATAAATTTAGAAATACTTCTCAATTTAATGATTTTTTAAAAAACAAAATAAAAAAGAAATTAGATGATATTACTAAAAGGGGCTATGAATATTTTTACTATTCATCAAGTTACACGTTTGGATCACCTTTGAATATTTACAAACAACCATCGCTTGTTGATATTTTTAAAATAATTGAACAAATAGACAATTTATCACTTAAGTTGGTATTTTTAAATAGAAATATAAAAGATTGCACAAAATCTGTCATTAGAAGAAAATTTGATACGAATTCATTTAATGCATCATATATTACCCATTTAGCAGCACTTGAAGTAGAAAACTCAATTGATTTTTTGAAAGCAAACAAAGTTGGATATTTTGAAATAAAATATGAAGAGATTAAAAATGATTCAATCCAAGTAATTAATGAACTTATATCATTTCTTAATTTAGATCTTAAAGATGTGGACTTTGATGGATTTAAAAATTTTGATCACAAGATTAAAAAAGATAAAATAATTGATGATTTTTTTGAGAGAAGAATTTACAAATATATTGATAATAATTAAACAAAATCAAAATTCTTATAATTTAAAGTAAAATAATAATGATTATGTTATTTGTTTACAATAAATTTACAAATTGCCTATCTTAATTAATTAATATGAAAATATTTATAACAGGTATAGCGGGATTTCTTGGAAGTCATATTGCCGATGAGTTGATTTCATCCGGGAATGAAGTTTCAGGATGTGATAATTTAATTGGCGGATATTTAGAAAATGTTCCTAATGATGCAGAATTTTTTCAAGTTGACGCTATTTATTTGAACCAAATGAAAAAAATGACTAAAGATATGGATTTAGTTATTCATACAGCTTGTACCGCTTATGAGGGTTTAAGTGTTTTTTCTCCTTATTTAATTGGTCAAAACACTTATCAAATATCTATGTCAGTTTTCACAGCTGTTGCCGAAAATAAAATACCTTTGATACTTAATTGTTCAAGCATGGCAAGGTATGGAGAGCAAAATAAAGTCCCCTTTACGGAAGATTTACAACCGAAACCACAGGATCCATATGGGATTGCAAAATTTGCATCAGAGGAAACACTTTCAGTATTAAGTAAAGTTCATAAATTTAATTATGTTAATTTAGTGCCACATAATATCATCGGACCACGTCAAAAATATGATGATCCTTATAGAAATGTTGTTTCAATCATGATAAATAGAGTTTTAAATGATAAGCCACCAATAATTTATGGTGATGGAAATCAAGAAAGATGTTTTTCTGATATTGATGATGTTGTAGGACCTCTTATAAAATCTATATCTTCAGAAGATGCTATCAATCAAACAATAAATATTGGTCCTGACGAAGATGTAATTACAATAAATCAGTTGGCAGAAAAAGTTTTGAAAGTTTTAAATTCAGATCTTGAACCAATTCATGTTGACCCAAGACCTCAAGAGGTAAAATTAGCCCATTGTTCCGCAAATAAGGCAAGAAAAATATTAGATTACAAAACAGAAGTTACACTTGATGATTCTATAAAAAAAATAGCTGATTGGATAATTAAAATGGGTCCTAAAAAGTTTAGATACCATCTTGACTTAGAGGTATTAAACGAATCAACACCTGAAACGTGGAAGAAAAAACTTTTTTAAATTTTTTCTAACGTTTATTTTTTACAACCTTCCAGTTATCTTTTTTTAATGTCACATGTGATCCACGATAAAACCATGGATCTGGAACTGTTACGAAAGATTTTTCTGTCGATTTCAAAAATGCTGCCCAAAAAGCAAATGAACTATTACTTGATATAAAATGTTGATACTCAAGCATCTTTGAAAATGTAGAAATTGTCTCATTTTTATCATCTTTTTGATACAAATTAGGCCTATCATCTGTAATAGAATCACCTTGACTTTGTGAATATATATTTTCTGCATTTTTAAATATTTTTGAGTTTTCTACCCACTCTCTATCATCCGTAAAAACATCAAATTTTACATTTCCGTAGTTACTGAATAATAAGTCGATACTCTCTTTGTAGTAGCTAATATCAAGCTGCCAATCATTAGCTATGAAATCTCTTCTTCTAACATGTATTAAGGCATTTGAGTTTGTATTTTGAAACCCATAATTTAATGTAGGATCTTTTTTTAAGGAGGAAATAATAAACTCTCTACTAAATTCAATGTATTTTTGATTTTTCCAATAACCATTAAAATATAATTTTTTTTGTTTAATTTTTTCATATTCATCATTATCTTTTGTATACTTATATGCGCTAAGACTTTCGTGCATGTTCAAAAATTTGGTAGCACTGCTGTTATGAAGCTTATTCAATGTCTTAAACTTTATTGAATTAAATTTGTTTTCTTCTTTGAACCCAAAATATGAAAGCGGAAGAATTAACTGTCTTGGTGTATGATTCAATTTTTTCACCATTAAATCGGTGCTTATTTTTACCTTACACTTATTTTGCTTTAGAAAATTGGCAAAACTGAGTTGAAACAATTGATTTCCAAACCCACCCTTTACATAAACAACTGCTTTTTTCATATATTTTTTTTACTAACTCATTAATTAATATTGAGCTCTTCAAGAATTCTATTAACAGCTTTTGTCTTACTTACTTTGCTTGTGTCAATTGTTATATCAGGATTTGTTGGAACATCATAATTTGTGTGCAGCCCAGTAATATTTTTTATTTTTTTAGTTTTATCATTGTAAAGTTGCTTTGGATCTCTTTTAATACAAACCTCTAGAGGAGTACTTAAATAAACTAGCGAAAGATTTTCATTACCAATAAGCTCTCTTGCATATTGTCTCGATTCTTTATTAGGTGAAATTGTACTTACTATTGGTATAATATTTGATTCGATTAGTATTTTTGCGAGATGTGCAATTCTTCTATTATTTTCTAATCTATCTTCTTTTGAAAAACCCAGGTCTTGATTAAGTGTCTGTCTGATATTATCACCATCAATTATGTAAAAAGGAATATTTAAATTCTTAAGTTGTTCTCCAAGCTTATTTGCTAAAGTGGTTTTTCCAGAACCTGAGAGGCCAGTAAACCAAACCGCACGAGGTTCAAAGTTGGTGACAAATTTAACAGTATTTTGTTTTATTACATGAATACCTTTATCCAATGAATGTACAACATATCCAAAAGCCACAGTTTCGTTATTTGATTTATCAATAATAAGTATTTGAGAAAAATCGTAAATTTCACTAAAGATACTTAAAGGCACTTTGTTTTCTAACTCAATAATATTTGTTCCAATAGTGTTAACTTTTAGTAATTTATTAGATTCTCTATTTGGAATAAAACCATTTTCTTCAGTATGTCTAAATTTTATTAAGTAACGTTTGTTTAACGATAAACCCTTTTTAGAAGTGACAATCAATTGTGCTTTAAATGAATTTGAAAACTTTATGTTTTCAGTGTTTGAAAGAACATCTCCTTTAGAAAGGTCAATATTGTTTGATAGTTCCAAACCAATGTTGTAATTTCCAACATTTTTTACAGTTTTACCGTCAAAGTAGATTTTTTTTATCTTAGTTTTTTCATTAGAACTTACATTTTCAAATTCATCATTTACCGACAAAGATTTTCCAAAATTTTTAGTAAAATAAATTCTTTTATCTTTAAATTTCGAAACATATTGAATTGGTAAAACATTGTAATTAGATTTTTTTCTTCCTTGGAACTTAATTGAATTTATTGCTTCTAGAAGTGATGGGCCTTCATAAAATTCCATTTTTTTGGATTTTGATGTAATATTTTCACCCTTTAATGCAGAAACAGGAATTGTAAAGTCTACATTTATATCATTTTCTTCTATATATGTATCTATTTCTTTTTTATTATTCTTATATTTCTTTTCATTGAATCCTAATTTGTCTAATTTATTATAAATAAGAATCAATTTCTTAATATTAGGGAAAGTTTTAACGATCTTTAAATGATTTTTAGTTTGATCTGATAGAGGTTTTGTAATATCAAAAATAACAAGTGCTACATTTGAAAAAGTCGCAGCATTGGCCATATTTCTTGTATATTCCGTATGACCAGGTGAGTCAATAAAAATACAAGGTTTATTACCCAATCTAAAATACTTAAATGCTATATCAATTGTTATGCCTTGACTTTTTTCGTCAATAAGACCATCTAAAAGAAGTGAATAGTCAATATCAGATTTTTTAAGTTTTTTAGAATCTAAATACGAAGATTGGTCTTTAGTTATGTTTCCAGTTTCAAAAAATAGCCTTCCAAGTAGTGTAGATTTTCCATCATCAACATTTCCACAAGTCATTATTTTTAAATAAGAAGACATTAAAAATAGCCTTCCTTTTTTTTGATTTCCATACTTCCTTCTTTATCATGATCAATTAGCCGTCCACTTCTTTCTGAATAAGAAGATTTTTTTAACTCATTAATCAATTTAGATACTGTATCAGCACTACTTTTAACTCCTGCTGATAATGGGTAGCATCCCAAAGTCCTAAATCTTACATTTTCAAAAATTACTTCATCAGATTTTTTTAAATTAAATCTATCATCATCTAATAAAAAATATTGATTTTCTCTAAGTACAACTTTCCTTTTTTTTGCAAAATACAATGGAACAACTTCTATATTCTGATTTTTTATATACTCCCAGATATTTATTTCAGTCCAGTTTGAAATAGGAAATACCCTAAATGATTCATTCTTATTTTTTAATGTGTTGAATAAATTCCAAGGCTCAATCCTTTGTTTTTTTGGTTCCCAAACATGAAATTCATTTCTATGTGAAAGTATTTTTTCTTTTGACCTGCTTTGTTCTTCATCTCTTCGAGCACCGCCATATATAAAATCATACTTACCTAAATTTAAAGCATCTTTTAAGGCTTTTGTTTTCATAATGTCTGTATAGTCATCATTCTCAAAAGGATTAATGCCTACTTTTTCCCCTTCTTTATTTTTATATACAGAAAGATCCAAGTCATGTTTTGCTACAGTATCATCTCTAAATTTAATCATTGATTTAAATTTCCATCCTGTGTCTATATGTAATAGTTTGACAGGCATCTTAATTGGAAAAAAAGCTTTCATAAATAAATGAAGTAGAACAGAAGAGTCTTTTCCTATTGAATACAGAATTAATGGATTGGACGAATGTATAAAAGTATCTCTTATTATGGAAATAGATTCATCTTCTAACTCTTTTAAATAATTTTGCATTTTATTATTATTGGTATTTTAATATCATCATATTTATTATTGAATAAAGAAAATTAATCATGAAAATATTATTAAATATTGTTCATTTTCAGAGTAAAAAAAGTCATTTTTTAAATGATCTTTTAAACGAATATAACAATTTTGATTTTAAAGTTGATATATTCATTCATACAAATAAAAAATCAATAAAAAATTTAAACTTAGATTTTTATAACAATGGAAAAGTAAAAATTAAAAGACATTATTTAATCCCAAAGTTTTTGCTTTACCGTAATAAAAATTATTACCTTACTTGGACACCTAGAAAATTAATAAAGAAAAATATTGAAAAATATGATATTTTTATATACTCAGAAGACGATATTTTAATTCCAAAAAAAGCATTTAAATATTGGGTTGACACAAAGGATGAATTGTATTCATTGGGTTATCTACCTGGTTTTGTAAGAATTGAATTTAATAAAAATAATGAAGAAATTGCTGTAGATTTCAAAAATAAAAAATTGATTCAAAAAATTCAAATTAATGACAAACATTATCTAATTAATGACAATAATCGATATATGGCCTCTTGGATTTATGACAAAAATATGATAAATGATTGGATTGAAAGTGGTTTTTTTGATATTCGGAAAATCACAACGAAAAAAAATATGAAAAGTAATCTTCTTGATAAATTCAAAATAAAAAACCTCACAATAAGATATCTTGTCTATAACCTTAAAAATAAAAATGGTTTTGGAATACGTGAAAACAGCGCTTTTGGGATGAATTCATTAAGTGTGAATATTATTAATGGTTTATTATTTAAATTAGAAGACAAATTATTTAGTGATGATAATAAGATATATCATCTTCCCAACAGTTACTCAGATACAAATCATCCTGATGGAATAGGTACTATAAAATTAAATGACGTTCTTGAGAAGTAATTTTAAAAAATTTATCTAGAATATCTCTATAAAGTTATTATTAAATTTGAAATGAAAAATTTTAAAAAAATATATCAAGATGTACTTTATGTTTCAAAAATCACAAAAACAAATAACAAAAAAGTAATAATCTTTGTTGCTGTTGTCTTGGCACAATTAACTGCAATTTCGGATATCCTTTTAATTCTTTTTTTTACAGCAATAATCACAGGTGAAATAAACATTGACAATTTTTTTTCACCTTTAACTCAAATAATTACAAATTTTAAATTTATATTGCCATTTATCGTTGTTTTTAGATTCAGCTTTATTTATTTTCAATCAATAACTTTAAAAAAATTAGAGCTTGGAGTTCAAGAAAATTTAAAAGTACATTTACTAAAAGAAGTATTTGAAAAAAGAAATTATTCAATTGCCGATGCTTATTTTTTTATAAATGAACTCTCTTCTCATGTTTCATTTTTTTATTCTAATTTAGCATCATTTCTTAACAGCTTTCTTCAAATTATTGCGTACCTTATATATTTAGTGATTGCTGATTCAAGAACAATTTTTACATTTGGTATAGGTGCACTAATTATATTTTTTCCAACAAAATTTTTAATTAGAAAAGCTAGAGAGTTTATGGATAAATCTTATAAATTCTCTGTTCAGACTAACTATGAAGTACAAAGAATCATTGAAAATATGTTTTTGATCAAGATTCTTAAAAAAGATAACGTAGAAATCAATAATTTTAGAAAAACTGTAAATTTATTTAATTCAAGTGCTTTAGGTAATCACAAATATGGTGCAATTAATTCATTTTTACCAAGTTTTATAACAATGTTTATTTTTTCAATTCTTTTAACTTTTTCTACACTTGCAAGAAGTATTACACTTGATTTTATTGGGGTTACTTTAAGACTTTTTCAATCGATTGGTATGTTCAACTCCTCAATGAATAGGATCATAAACTCTCATGTACATATTGATAAATTTTATGAATTAGAGAAAAATAAACTTCTTGTTGATAAAAGTAACTTTATATTCAAAAACAAAGATAATTCAAATGCAATAGAAATAAATAATCTATACTTTAAATATTTTAATGATAATGATTATATCTTTGAAGACTTAAGCCTGTCTATTGAAAAAGGCAAACACACAATACTAACTGGACCAAACGGGTCCGGCAAGAGCACTCTCTTGGGACTCATCTCTGGTGTCTTGTATTCTGAAACTGGAAAGGTTACAACCTATAAAAACAATTTTGGTTACATTGGTGCAATTCCACTTATATTTACAGGAACATTAAGAGAAAATTTATTGTATGGTAATGAAAAAATTATTGAGGAAGAAAAAATAGTTGATTTATTACATGAGTTTGACGTATTTAAAGAAAAGGACGGCTACAACATAGATAGAATTATTAGTAATAAAACATTGTCTTCAGGGCAAATGCAGAAGATATCATTTATAAGAGCCTTACTAGCAGATACTGAAATTTTATTACTTGATGAATCTACTGCAAACTTAGACACTAAATCAAGAAATTTAATATTTGATATTCTTCAAAAGCAGAAAATTACAATTATTAACTCGACTCATGATCCAAATAACTTCAAAAATGTCGATAACCATTTAAAAATTGTTATTGATAACGACAAAAGAAAAGTAGTTTAGTAAACCAAGTTATATAGATCTATTTCTTTCTTCATAATTTTATTTTTTGAATAATTATTTGCCACAAAACTTTTAGCATTTTTGGATAGATTATCTGCAAATTGCTCATTTTCATTTAAAAAATTTATTATTTTACTTATGTCATCATCTTCTGATTTTAAAATTATTCCATTTTCGTTATGATTAATTATTTCCAATACATAATCAGCTTCAAGAACGATTGGTATACATCCGTTTGACATTGCTTCAATTAAAGACTTTGGATGCCCTTCAAATTTTGAAAACATTAAGAAAAACTTATATTTTTTATACAAATTAATCAATTCTTCAAAATTCATCTTTCCTAATAATTCAACATTTACTTGTTGACTTTTTGACTCTTCAAAAATTTTCTCTCTGAGAGATCCTTCCCCAACGATATGAATATCTAAGTTTGATGTTTTTAAGTTTTTAATTAAATTAAGGTAATTTTTTTGGGTCTCCAACCTTCCAACAGATAAAATTTGATATTTTGATCTCTCATAATTATTATCTAAGTTTGATTCTTCTATCCAATTATTTACTTTAACAATTTTTTTGTTATCAATAAATGAAATTTTTCTTAAGAAACGAATATTATTGTCTGAAGTAACAATATATTTATTTGAAAAATACAAAGCTACTTTTGTAAGAAGAAAATAGAAAATAATTTTTAAAACTCCTCTTTTTTCTTTTATCGAAAATTGTAAAATGTCATACCCTGTTCTAACTATTAGCTTCTTTCTATGAAAAGTTTTTAATAGTATTGGTACCCATGCTCCCATCAATTGATTTGTTTTGAATATATCTTCATCTTTCATTAATTTTTTAAGTTTAAAGGGTGTAATAAAAGAACTAAGAAATCTTAGCATTTTATTATTAAACCTCTTTTGCAATGTATAAACAGGTATAACTCTGATATTTTGAAGTTTAGACTGAAACATTAAATCCTCTTCACCACCATAAGTGACAAAAGTGTAGTTGATCGAATACTTATCTGAAATTTCTTTGTAATAAGATATTTCTCTATCAAAAATTTTTGATTCATACCAGTCTTTGAGAGAAACATCATATGTAAAAAAAAGACTTACATTCATCCAGTTAATATTAACCTACATATAAGGCTTTAAATAAACAATATGAAAAAGATACTTGTTATTCACAATAAATATAAATTGGTTGGTGGAGAGGATATTGCAGTAGACAATGAAATTTTGTTTTTAAAAAGATTTTATGAAGTAGAGACACTCTTCTTTGAAAATAAAACTAGCAATCTACTTTTACAATTTTTTTATTTTTTAATAAATAAAAATCTTGAAAGTAAAAAAATTCTTAGAGAAAAAATTAATTCATTTAGTCCAGATGTTGTTTATGTTCATAATACTTGGTTTAAAGCTTCAATTTCCATTTTTAAATTATTGAAAGAATTAGATGTTAAAACAATAATAAAAATTCACAATTTTCGATATTATTGCACAAGATATTATTTAGAAAAAAATCACCTAGATGGTGAGTTGAGTTGTAAGGCTTGTGGCTTAAAAAAAAGCAAAAATTTTATAAATAAATATTTTGATGACTCATTTATAAAATCACTGATCGTAGTTAGATATGGAAAAAAATATTTTAATATAATTAAAGATTTTAATTTCAAACTTTTGGTCCTGACAAATTTTCATAAAAATTATCTGTTGAAACTGGGTTTTAATGAAGAAAATATCGAAGTTCTCAGGAACCATATTGAAATAACCAATGAAAAAAGAGTTCCTAACACTGCAAATTATTTAGTGTATGCAGGAAGAATATCTGAAGAAAAAGGATTAGAA
>MDTE01132542.1_pt1 | contig 12703 bp, 7 predicted proteins | sample 811231 | NCBI WGS metagenome assembly MDTE01 (sample SAMN05326651, study PRJNA326480) | marine metagenome | isolation source: seawater | place: Indian Ocean: Red Sea | collected 2010
AGGGATCCCAAATTCGCGTAGCACAGCCCCGAGGTACGGAAGATGTGTTAATTCTCTGCAATCTCCGGTGTGGGATAACTGGCATTGTCAATCACGATCTCTTGCGCGGTAATAAAGACCCGGACCGCCGCCTTGAACCGCTCAAAATCGAATTTCCCGTCGGGCTCCTTGAACTTCATGAGGTTCAGAGACGCCAAATTACAGGCGGTATTATTCAGGAAAACATACTCTGAGCAGGGGTTGGTCGAATGGATCGGTTCGGTGCTCTTGCAGGTATGCCACTTTTGGATCGCCCCGTCGTATTGAATGCCAGGATCACCGCAGATATGCGTGCCTTCGGCAATTTTTCGAAGCAACGTAGCCGCATCCTTCTTCTCGAGCTTTTCCCCATCCTGGGTCACCAAGCGGGTCCACCAGGCTTTCTTGTCTAAGGCAGACTGCATGAACTCATCGCTCGCTCGAACCGAGAGATTCTCATTCTGATACATCACACTTCCATAGGCATCACCATTGTAAGACCCATCATAACCCTGCTCAATGAGAGCCCATGCTTTCTGCTCCTCGACCTGCTTGGCATCAATGAACTCCTCAATATCACCGTGCCAATCTCTCAGCGTGTTCATCTTGGCCGCCCGACGCGTCTTTCCGCCTGACTTCACCACATTGGCAACCTGGTCATAGACCTTGAGAAACGACATCGGACCACTGGGACGCCCGCCTCCGCTCAGTTTCTCCTTGCTCGATCGGATTGGACTCAAATCCGTCCCCGTCCCCGAGCCGTATTTGAAGAGCATCGCCTCGCTGTAGGCTAAGCGCATGATATCCTCCATGTTGTCTTCGACCGATTGGATGAAGCAGGCCGAGCATTGAGGATACTCGTATTGAGTGGGGGCCCGCTCCGTTCGAGCCTTGCTCCGGTTGTAGAACCAGTTCCCGCGTGCCGAGTCTTTGCCAACTCCATACTCGTGGTACAAGCCAACGTTAAACCAAACCGGAGAGTTGAACGCGCCATATTGATTGAGGCAAAGCCAGGACAACTCCTCGTAAAACACCTCACCGTCCTTCTTGCTGAAATATCCATCCCGGACGCCCCAATCGGCAATCGTCCGACACACCCGATGGATGAGTTGGCGCACCGAATGTTCGCGCTCGGAGGTCCCTTGCTCGCCGTAAAAGTACTTCGACACCACCACCTTCGTCGCCAAGAGTGACCACGACTCCGGCACCTCCACATTGTCTTGCTTGAAGATCATGTTTCCCGACTCATCCGTGATCTCCGCGCTCCGCTGGTCCCAAGAAATCGCCTCATAGGGATTCTCGCCCGCCCTGCTGAACACTCGGTCAATGGGCAACTTCTTCGCACGCTTCTTTGGGGAAACATTCCTCACCTTTGGCCCTCCTTTCGGAGTCGATCGGCGTCGGCGTGATTTGGAAGGGGAAGCGGTCATTGACTGGTCGCGAGTGTCTATCATCAAATACCTTTCTATTCAGTCAAGAATCAGTGTCAGTCGGTCAAAAATCTCGTCGTTTTCAGAACCAGTGGAGACAACAATAGCCCTGAGAACAGAGCACAGCTCTCCGGTGCGAGATACAACAAAAACAACGGCCGGAATGGCCAAATACAACGTCACCTACCCAAGGGTGCGTTACTAAGAAACCCCTATCTATTGGATAGGTAAAACAACGTACCACAAGCCCTTGTGGTAGCAAGTGAATTTTCTGATAAAATAAAATGATATTTGCTGCTCCCTGGGGCTGAGGGATTTAGGGCGAACAAGGCCTTCTTCGGGGAAAAAAAAGTTGACGAACCCGCACCTGACGCCCTTTGGGGAGGAACCGCAAATCCAATCAACAAACCCTGGGATAGGATCGCAAAAAAGGGCTTTCATTCCCCGCTCCCTACTCGCTCAAACCAGGATTCTGAAGTTGAAGCACTTTCCATTCGGCTCCATCATCACCATCAAGTTTCAACCCTAACATAACAAGAATCATGCTCCTTCCGTCGATCGGTTTCACCGCTTCCTTGAAGTCATCCTTGTCACTCCTCGCCCTTCTGGCAGGACTGGCACCAATCTGTCGCAGTGCAGCGGTAGCACCTCAGGCCACTCCCGTCGACTCGCTTCACGTTGCCGACGGGTTCAAGGTTGAACTACTCTACTCGGTTCCGAAGGATCAACAGGGCTCCTGGGTCGCGATGACGGTTGACCCCAAGGGCAGACTCATCGTCTCCGACCAGTATGGAGGCCTGTATCGAGTGACCCCCTCGGATTGGAACGGGGATCCGAGCGCAACGTTGGTGGAGTCGCTCGACATCCAGATCGGCCAGGCCCAAGGACTGCTCTATGCGTTTGACAGCCTCTATGTGATGGTCGCCAACCAGGGAGCTTTCCAGGGTCGCGGGCTCTATCGAGTTTTCGATCGGGACGGGGATGACCAGTTTGATGACGTCCAACTCCTTCGGTCCCTGGAGGGCGGCGGTGAGCATGGACCGCACGCCATCGTTCCAGCTCCCGACGGCAAATCGCTCTACATCGTGGTCGGCAACCAAACAAAGCTGACCCCTGTGGTCCGTTCTCGCGTCCCTCAGGTCTGGGACGAGGACCTCCTTCTCCCCCGGGCCTACGGCAATGGGTTCATGAAGGGCGTCCCCGCACCCGGCGGGTGTATCTACCAAACCGATCCCTCAGGAAAAGAATGGACGCTTCATGCCGTCGGCTTCCGGAATCAATACGACGCCGCCTTCAACCGTCATGGCGATCTCTTTACCTTTGACGCCGACATGGAGTGGGACATGAATACCCCATGGTATCGCCCCACCCGTGTCTGTCACGTGGTCAGTGGAGCCGAGTTCGGCTGGCGTAACGGATCGGGAAAGTGGCCATCCTACTACCCTGATAGCGTTCCCGCCGTGGTCGATATCGGACCAGGTTCTCCAACCGGAATCACCTTCGGCTACGGAGCCAAGTTCCCCTCGAAGTATCAGGAGGCCCTCTTTGTCTGTGATTGGAGCTATGGCAAACTCTTTGCGGTTCACCTCGCTCCAGATGGCGGCACCTACTCAGGTGAGTTCGAGGAGTTTATCAGCGGTTCCCCACTGCCTCTGACGGACCTCGTCATCAACCCCGTCGACGGAGCGCTCTACTTCGCCATCGGCGGCCGCCGAACCAAGTCCGGACTCTACCGGGTGACCTACCAGGGAGCGGATTCCATCGCCACCCAGCCCGTTGATCACGCCCTTACCTTGGAACGCCGGCTTCGAAAGAACATGGAATCGCTTCACGAGGGAAAGGGAGCTGATGCGGCAAATTCGGCCTATGCCCTCTTGGGACACAAGGACCGGTCTATCCGCTACGCTGCCCGGGTCGCCCTGGAACATCAAGATCCGGAGCAATGGCAAGGGAGAGTGCTCAACGAAACGCACCGCGAACGGCTGGTCAACGGAGCCATCGCTCTGGCCCGAGTCGGAGACAAATCGAATCAGGCCCCCTTGCTGGACGCGCTCAATCGAGTTTCTGTCGACGGGCTCTCTTCAGATCAACTCATCCGTCTCCTTCGGGTCTATGGACTGATCATGATGCGCCTGGGATCCCCGACACCAGAGCAAACCAAGGCCTTAATCAAAAGGCTCGATCCGCTATTTCCGAGCGAGGATCGGTATTTAAACGCCGAACTCTGCAAGCTTCTGGTTTACATTCAAGCCCCCGCCACCGCCGTCAAAGGCGTTTCACTCCTGAACTCGGCACCGAGCCAAGAGGAACAAATTGATTACGCCATTTCCCTCCGACATCTGCAGTCAGGCTGGACCCCTGACCTCAGAAAAACCTACTTCACCTGGTTCAATCGAGCGAAAAGCTATCGCGGCGGTGCCAGTTTCCGGAAATTCGTCGATTTCATCCAAGCGGAGGCACTGGAGAACGTCCCCGAAGCCGAGCGCCCTTCCCTCAATGATCTTTTGGCCCGTGCCACCCCGCCTCCCTCTCCATTGGCCGCCATCGGAGCCCGTCGTTTTGTCAAGGATTGGAGGTTGGAAGAACTCGCCCCATTGGTCGAGCATGGCTTGGAGAATCGTAATTTTAACCGAGGCCGCAAGCTTTTCGGGGAAGTCGCGTGTTTTGCGTGTCATCGATTTGCCAATGAGGGAGGATCGATGGGCCCGGATCTCACGGGAGCTGCAGGCCGATTCAGCGTCCGGGATCTCCTCGAATCGATCCTCAACCCAAACCTGGAAATCAGTGATCAATATGCACCCATCGTCGTCACCACAACGGATGGCGGACAGGTCACCGGCAGAATCATGAATCTTGTTGGAGATGAACTCATGATCAACGTCAACATGTATGATCCCAACGAGATCGAACGAGTCAACCGGGCCCAGGTGGAATCGATCGAACCTTCGACCGTGTCGATGATGCCCGAGGGGCTTCTCAATCTACTCAACCAGGAAGAGATTCTCGATTTGATGGCGTTCCTCCTCTCACGCGGAGATCGCCAACACCCGATGTTTCGTTAGGAGGGATCGGGCATCGCGCTCGGCGCCGTGTCATCGCTCCTCTCACCCCCTTGAACCCACCCATTAGGCGTGCATCAGGAGACGGAGACCTGGGCAACGATCCACTGGTCGACGAACCGGAACGGCGTGACTCGACAATGAATCAGGAAAGCGATGGGACCAAGGTTCCGAGCCCGGCTCGAACGCTCTTCCCCACCCGCTTTTCTCGCAAGGGTGGATCAGGGCAACCAACAACTGCCTGGCCTCAACACGGGTTCCCAAAGCTTCGTGCTGGTGTTGGCCGAGGGGATGGGTTAGCCTTGGATCAAATGAATCTGCTTCGATGGCTTGCCATCGTCCTTTTCACCGTCTCATCCCCTGCTCTGCCGGGACAAGAATTGTCTGATGCCCAGTGGGAATTGGAGTCTCTCTCAGAGGAGGGCGGTTTTTCTTTTCAGCCCGATACCGGAATCGCCACGGCCGTCAACGGCCTCCGTGTCCGCTACCTTCACCCTGAGTTTGGAGAGGCGGTGTTACAGGCCGACCGGGTCACGTTGGATCAGCTATCGGGACAGATCACCGCCGAAGGCGGCGTCACCTTGCAGCGGGACGGACAGGTTTGGAGAGGCGATCAACTCGACTACAACTTCAACACGCAAGTCATGGGCGCCTCAAACTATCGAACCGGGAAAACGCCCTTTTTCGCCGCCGGCACCGTGATAGAGGGGGCCAACCACCCCCCGGCCTACCGTGCCTCGGAGGCGTTTGTCACCACGGATGATGCCAAATCACCCAATCATCGAATTCGGGCCAAGCAAATCAAAATCGTGCCCGGACAGTACTTTAGTGCCCGCCATGCGACGGTCTACCTCGGCAAGGTTCCCGTCATGTATTTCCCATACCTTCGAGCGAATCTCGATCGCGAGGGAAACCATTGGTCCCTGACCCCCGGCTACCGCTCCCGATTCGGGGGGTTTCTTCTTTCGACCTACCAATTCAACCTTTTCACCAACCTAACCGCGAATCTTCACTTTGATTACCGCACACGGCGTGGGGCCGGAGTCGGCCCGGACTTTCGCTACGACCTGGGCCGTTTCGGGACGGGTGAGACAAAGACCTATTACCTCCACGATGATCTGCCGGGTTTCGAACCCGGCGGGCGCCCGATTTCCTCTGACCGCTTCCGGTTCCAGATCTCGCACCGAACAACCCTCCGCACCAATATCACGGCCAAGCTGTCGGTCAACAAACTGAGTGATTTTAATATCAATCGAGATTTCTTCGAAGCCGAGTATCGACGCAACACTCAACCTCGCTCGTTCTTCGAACTCGAACAGCTTGGGGAAAACTTCTCCCTCGCCCTTCTGGCTCAACCGCGGATCAACGACTTTTACGAACGCATCGAACGACTCCCAGAAGTGAAGTTGACGGCCTTTCGGCAGCAAATCGGGCGCGTTCCCGTTTACTACGAAAGTGAATCATCCGCCGGCTACCTGGGCCATCAATTCATGAATAACGTAACGAACGACTTCTACGCAACGCGCGTCGACACGTGGCATCAATTGGTGGTGCCCCATACGTTCTTCGGATGGCTCAACGTCCAACCCCGGATCGGGGGGCGTTCCACTTATTACACCGCCGCGGACGGTAACGGCCAAACATTGAGTGAGGAACGAAGAAACGTGTTCAACACCGGAATGGAAGCCAACTTCCGCGCCTCTCGCACCTACGCCCATGTCACCAATCGATTCTGGAATCTGAATGGTCTCCGGCACATCGTTCAACCTTCCGCGAACTACGTCTACGTCCCGAATCCCAGCAGCCTCCCCCCCGAACTGCCCCAGTTCGACCACGAGATCCCCAGCCTCCGGTGGCTTCCGATTGAGTATCCATACTACAATTCAATCGATTCCATCGATGCCCAGAACGCGGTTCGCATTGGGCTTCGAAACAAGCTTCAAACCAAACGGGAAAGGAATGTCGACGTTGTCAATTGGAACGTTTTCACCGATTTTCGAATCGACCCTCGGAGGGACCAAAGCGACTTCGGCGATCTCAATTCCGATCTCGATTTTCAACCGCGCGATTGGCTCGCTCTCCATTCCTATGCCCGCTACAGCGTCGAGGAGAACGACGTTCGCCTAGCCAACCATCGGATAACTCTTTATCCAGATGATGTCTGGAGCCTCTCCCTGGGACACCTATTCTTGCGAGACGAACTGGACTACTGGGGTCTTGGCAACAACGTGTTCTACAGCAGCCTCTACTACCGGTTTAACGAAAACTGGGGAACGCGAATCAATCATCAATATGAGGCCAAGGACGGGACGCTTGAGGAGCAGTCCTATACGCTCTACCGAGATTTCAGAAGTTGGACGGGCGCCTTGAGTTTTCGCGTTCGGGACGAGCGAACGGCGCCCCAGGACTACACCCTCGCGGTCATTCTCTCCCTCAAGGCGTTCCCTCGGTTCGGCTACGGAGACGACACGGTCCAGTCCTCTCTGCTTTACGGACGGTAATCCGCGTCAATCCAAACGGGCTGGGTAAACGCCCCATTGGACGCGACATCCCATACCTCAAGTCGAATCCACTTCTTCCCCTTGAGATCGAGTTCACGACGAATGGTCTCGCGCCCGAACTCACGCCGATTTCGAAGATCGATTTCGTCCCGATAAACACGGCTTCCATCCCCGGTAATGATCTCAGCAAACGCCAATGGAAAGGTCCAATCAACCTCAAATTCAAGAAGGCTCCTCCGCCCCGCCTCCAGGTTCAGACGCTGCCCGCTCTCGACTCCCCCAACCGAAAACTCCGGCAACAATACTTCCCCGGTGGTGACAAAAAAAGCACCCTCCCGAAGAGCCCCCAACACGCTCCCCCAACCCTCCTCATAGCGGGGTAATCGCTCCAGGCGCAGGTAGTTCATGTTCATATGCCCGTAGAGTTCATAGTCGGGCTCGATCTTGAAAACATCCACTTCTCCAAGGACATATTTTTCCGGTCCCCAATTGGCCATATCATCCATCAATCCCAAGATCCGCTTTCCCAGGCGACGCCATGACAGATCGGCGGGCATTGCTTTCCAGGCCGCGCCGAGAAAACGGTCTGATCGAAAGAAGGTTTCTTCCCGATATTGATCGGGATACCCGGTGGAACTCTTGATCCGAGCATGGGCCGTCCACATCAGTCCGTTTTCTCGTTCCATAAGCTCCAGCACATCCGCCCGACTGCCGACGTGGTAGACCTTTCCGTAGTCGGGTATCTCCTGCACGAAAGGGGTCCCGTTCGGTCGATTGAGCACCCAATTCACCGGTCGCGGAAAGAAACTTAACCAATGCCCGCCCAGGTGGACGTTCGGTTCCTCCCCCGGCAGCAGAAGGAAGTCATCCTCAGAGAGTCGTTTGCATTCGGAATGCATCCGCTGAAGTTGCGCCAGTCGCTCCCTGGTTTTCATTCGCGGCGTTCTACCGTTGTGAAACTCGGCCAAATGAACAATGTCCGCTCCGGTTTTCCTAAAGGCCTCGACAAAGCCTGGGGATTCCAAGCGGTTGGGTCGCCGAGCTACCCCTGGGTTGGCGCCTTCCCATTTGAGATAATCCAAGGTGTGTTCCACGTGATAATGACTGGTAAAGCGTTGATATCCCGGCAGGGCTGGGTAGTGATCCCCTCTGGTATATCGGGCAACCTCACCGATCGCTTCCTCTCCCTTCGCCGAGGTGAGGAGCCAATACACGCCAAGCCGTTGCTCGGTCGCCGGAGGGGCATTGAACCAGGGAACATATCGCCGGTCTCCGTCAAGCGGCTGTCTCACTCCGATGCTCCGCTCCTCGACCCGGTCCCGATCCCCCTGCCCCCGCCATACAAATCCAAAGTTATCAGCGAAATCCAACGGATAAAAAAACTGGTGAGGCGGCGGGAACACGGCCAACGAGCCACGCTCCCCCTCAGCCACAATGGTCCGATACCGGACCGACAGATGCTCGATTTCGTTCCCGCTCGAAGGATCCGTCCGGCGCAATTGGTCCTTCGAATCCATCCAGACGGCACCGGTCCATCGGGAATCCCCTGACGTGATTCCCGAGTCATAAAGAATGGCTCGACCGTCCTCTTGGGTCGCCAGGACGGAATCAACTCGAAGCAATGAGCTGCCTGAGATCACAGTCAGGTCAAGACGGCCGTGAAACCCGCCGGCCTTCAGCGAGCTCAACTCAATTCGCATCCAACCCGACCCCGAGACCACCCGTGCGGATTGCAATTCCAGAACGGCTCGGTAGGCCGACGAGGGACGGGTATGCACCTTATCGAAAAACACCACCCAGCCCGACCGTTTCGCCAAGTCACGCTCGCCAACCGTCAACAAAGTGACCGGATCAATATCCCGCAGAATCACCTCTGGGCGATCCCAAGGGCCATCCATCGTCGCCACGGATTGAACGAGCGGCTGGTCTGTGTTGAGCGATAGGACAAGCTCGCAGAATCGACCACCGCTCCCCGCCCAACGGACACTCACTTGGTCGCCCCCGCGCTCGACTCGAATCTCCGACCCTGGATCATAAGTGCTCAGGTCCATCTGAACCGCCGCTTGAAAACAGGGGGCGATCATCAACCCCATCAAAGCCGCCAGGGCCTTAACAAGGATTCTCAAAGACGCATCGCTACTCATCATATGACTCCTGAAACCATCTTGGAACGGTTCAAATGAAACCAAAGGATTCGGGCCAGCTCTGGGCTCCTTCCCAGGAACCCCGTCGGGCTTCGCCACCGACCCCCAATCGCGCCTACTGAGCCCCGCCCACCTTCATGTCGAGGGCAAACAGTGAATCCATCGCCGTGATAAACAGTGTCCGAAACCGCTCCCCTCCAAAACAAACATTGGCCGTCCACCCCTTGTTGATCGGGATCTGGTCGATTTGTTTTCCCTCGGAGTCGAATACGGTCACGCCCCGCCCCGTCAGATAAACGTTTCCCTCGGCGTCCATCGTCATGCCGTCTGAGCCCATGCTCACGAAGGGTTTTCGATTCGAGAGCACACCATTGGTTCCGATCTCATAGACGTATGTCTGGCGACCACCGAGGTCGGCGACATAAAGACGCCGGCCGTCCGGGCTCCCGATCATCCCATTGGGTCGAATGAATCCCCCGGCAGCCACCCGAACTTCTGATCGATTGGGAGGCAGATAGTAGACATTCTCTTTTTCAATCTGCTTTTCATCCCGTCCCCAATAGTCGCGTTTGTAGAATGGATCGGTGAAATAAACCCCGCCATTGGGATCGACCCACAAATCATTGGGCCCATTGAGCAACTTTCCACCCAGGTCCTTGACCAAGACGACGACATTCTTTTCCGAATCGATCTCCCACAACTGGTTTTTCTCATCGGCACACGCCAGAAGGTTTCCTCGAAGATCGAAATAAAGGCCATTTGAGCGGCCCGCCGGCTGCATAAAGGTCTCGAGCCGCCCGTCCGTCGTCCAAATCATAATTCGATCGTTGGGCTGGTCGGTAAAGTAGACATTTCCCTTCGAGTCCGCGGCCGGACCCTCGGTGAATTGAAAACTCGAATCCAACAAACGAGGCCTCGCATCAGGTGCCCTCACCGGTGAAGCCGCCTGAAGAGACCAATCGGGAATCACCAAGATTGCGGCTGTCACCGCACCACCAATAAAAGAAACTAACCCTCGAATCGGAGCAAACAATAACACGCCTGAAGAGTAATGAAGGTGAGCCCGTAACATCAACCCCTTTCATCCCAGGGACCCATGAAGCAACCTAGTTTTCCGGATGCATGGAAAAGCGCGAAAGCGACAGAAAATCGATGGGCAGAGGCGTGTGCCCATCGAGGGCGAGCTGGGCGAGAGCTTCCCCGATCACCGGAGCAAACTTGAATCCATGACCGCTGAATCCTGTCCCCAGCGTGACATTCTTCCAATGGGGATGTTGATCGATGACGAAATTGCCGTCGGGCGAGTTGGTGTACAAACAGACGGAATTCGAGAGTGGCTGTCCGGCGAGGGCGGGAAGAAACCGGTTGACCTTTCCTTGAACCTGATGCCAGTCGGCGTCGGAACACTCTCGATTCACCCCTTCGGGCGTCACCGCTTCGCCATTCACATGCTCAGCAACCTTGAACCCAGGCTGGCCCGGTAACTCCGGAAAACCATAGATTCCATGACCACGCTGATATTCAACAAACCAAGCAGGGAGGGGATGAGATCGAACCCCCTCCTGGTCAAGCATCGGCAACCAGAACATCGTTTGCCGGGTCACCGAAAGGGGCACCCCCAACTGGCCCAGGAGCTCGTGACTCCATGCGCCCCCCGCAATAATCAGCCGCTCCGCTTCATAAACGCCCTTCTCGGTCGTCACCGTGACGGACTGGCCATCGGCCTTCCATGCTCGCACGGGTTCATTCCCACGAAGGTCCCCCCCAAGATTCGTCGCCAACCTGTGCAGCGCATGAAGAGCCGGTTCGACCAATAGCACACCCGCCGCCCTCTCGTAGAATCCATGGTAGCCCTCGGGCAGTCGGAACTGGGGATAACGCTCTCCGACCGCCGCTTGATCAAGAAGTTCATGGTCGAGTCCGTGCTCCATCGAGGCGCGAAGGCATCCCGGTACAATCACGCCGTCTGCGGGACTCAAATAAAGGCCGCCGGTTGCTTGCAGGATGGACCACTCACTTCCCCGTTCCAATTCATGCCAAAGCTGGTAAGTCCGGCGTAACAAGGGCACATAGTCCGGATGTTCAAAGTAGCTCAGACGAATCATCCGCGAGTGGCCGTGGTGGGATCCCATGGAATGCGGCACGGCGAAGCGGTCGAGACCGAGAACCCGCTGCCCCCTCCGGCCGAGCTGCCAACAGGCAGACATCCCCATCGTTCCCGTCCCAACGACGATGACATCATAGGATCGAGCCATCAGGGAAAGCGCTTCAGGGGGTTCTCTCCGTTTCCCTTCGCCCTTCACGTCCCAACTCGAGCGCCACCAAACCGCCTTCAAGTTGGGCCAGCGCCCGGGCTAAGGATCGGTTCCAGCCTGCCACGAGCGCGGCAGCCGAAGCCCCCTCGACCGGTTCAACCTCCCGACAGATAATTGTGCCCATGCTTTCCGGCAGAACGCCCGAGTCGTCAATGACCCTGGCATGGAGGGAAAGGACCGTCCTCGGGGTGCCTTGATCCCGAAGGTCGACATACAATTCATCCACGAAACACTCCAATACGCGAGTCGCCACCAAGGCGCTTCCTGATCCCGTGACGGCGCGAAATCGTCCACTTTGACGCATCCAATCCGACAAGAGCGTCGTCAACCGCTCGCCGGGCGAGGTCAACCACTCCGAGTAATAATCAGAGACGAACTCGGACGCCCCCAGTCGGGTCACCAATCCCTTGCCGCCATAAGCCGGCGCCACCTGGACCGGTCGCACTCGCAGAACCTCCCCGACCGCTTCGTCCTTTGCGCCAGAACGTTTCACAACAAATTGGTATAGTCGTTTCGCCGGATAGGGCTTCGACAGTTGGCATCCCGCTCCCAGTAAGCCGAGAAGCAACAGCATCAGGGAGACACCCAAAATGCCTCGACCCAGGGGCATCCACATCAAGTTACTCTTCATAAACAGGCCCCATGGGAGGCGGATCACCAAAGAAAACTCGCGACGGGTTCCGTTTCGCGTCCTCGGTGATTTCTTCCAGATTCTTGGCAATCGAATTCAGGTGGGCCAAGGTGCTCAGGAGACCCTCTTCATTCTCGACCACGATCCGATCCACTCGACGCAAGGTGAGATCAAGCCGGCTCAGGACATTGTCCAACTCCGGAGACACCAATAATTCCCGCACCCTGGTCAGGACCGCCCGGGCATCCTGTGACACCTTTTCAATTTCCAACCCTTCCAATCCCCGTTGGATTTGACGGTTGGTTTCCTGCAACTCGGTCGCCAGCGTGTTCACGTTGGTCACCAACTCTCGGATCTCCGCCTGTTCCAAGGTTTCCTTGGCAATCACCACGAGAGCATTGAGGTTCTGGCTGATCGATTCAAAATCGATATTCTGAATCTTCACAAAGACGTCCTCGGCGGCGTTGATAATCCGGGTAAAGGATCCCTGGGCCGATGGGATATAGTAATTCCGGGGCTCCCACTTGACCTCGAGAGGAGGGTTGGTCTCGGGATTCAAGTAATCCATCTCCAAATAGGCGCTCCCCGTCAATCCGACATTGGCG
>MDTE01051473.1_pt1 | contig 12701 bp, 10 predicted proteins | sample 811231 | NCBI WGS metagenome assembly MDTE01 (sample SAMN05326651, study PRJNA326480) | marine metagenome | isolation source: seawater | place: Indian Ocean: Red Sea | collected 2010
CTGATAACAGTTCAATGATACCAGTTCTTCAACATGCAGTAAGTTTTATTGAAGAAGATGAGGGAATAAAAATTGACTGGATTTTACTTCTTCAGCCAACTGTTCCTTTAAGGAAGGTTTCTGATATTAAAACTGGAATAAAATTAGCATTAGAAAACGATAGCGATTCTGTAATCAGCGTTGAACGCGTTTTTTCACACCACCCTATTTTGATGAAGAAAATTTTGAAAAATAGATTGCATCCATTTTCTATTGAAGAAAAAGAAGGAACGCCTCGGCAGAAATATAAGCCTCATGCATATATGCGCAATGGTTCAATATATTTAACAAAACGTCATGTTTTAATGAAAAATAATTCGATATGGGGTAGAAAACTGAAACCAATGATAATGAAGAGTGGCAGTAGGATAAGTATTGACACAATGAAAGATTTTAAGTTTACAGAATTCCTTTTATCTTCATCAAAATAATTAAAAAAATATAAAACTTTTAAAAGCAATATCATGAACAACAAAATTTTAGTGACTGGAGCAGCCGGCTTTATTGGCTCACACTTAACTGAACACTTGGTTAAGAGTGGTTACAATGTAATTGCTTATGATCGATATAATTCTAATAACGACTGGGGCTGGTTAGATTCATCGAAATATAAAAAAGAAATTGAGGTTATATTGGGAGATATAAGAGATTACGATTCTGTAGTTAAAGCTATGAAAGGTTGTAGCACAGTTTTCCATTTAGCCGCTCTTATTGGAATTCCTTATTCATATATCTCACCTCTTGCCTACATTAGAACGAATATTGAAGGAACGTATAATGTTCTTGAGGCGGCAAAAAAACATAATCTAAAAAATATTTTAATAACATCAACAAGTGAAACCTATGGTTCAGCGCAATATACCCCTATAGATGAGAAGCACCCACTAGTTGGACAGTCACCATATTCTGCATCAAAGATTGCAGCTGACCAGCTTGCAATTAGCTATCATAAATCGTTTGATTTGCCAATGAAAATTGTTAGGCCTTTTAATACGTACGGCCCCAGACAATCGGCTAGAGCTATTATTCCATCATTGATTACGCAGCTTCTAAATGATTCAGACTATTTAAAGGTTGGAAATCTTGAACCAATGAGAGACCTAACTTACGTGAAGGATACCGTAGCTGGTTTCATATCCATTTATGAATCAGATAAGCTATTTGGTGAAGTTACAAATATTGGGATGAATGAAAAGATTTCAATTGCTAAACTTATTGAACAAATAAAATCTATAATGGGGGTCTCTGTTAATATTAAAAAAGATAAAGATCGTCTTCGTCCAGAAAAAAGTGAAGTTGATGAATTGCATTGTGATAATTCGAAGTTAATTGAAAATACTTTATGGAAGCCAAACTATGATCTAAAAAAAGGACTCACCGAAACAATACAATGGATTAAAATGAATTACAAAAAATTTAAACCGGATGCTTATAATGTTTAAAAATAATAGCAGAGGAATATTATGAATAATTTTATTGAAATTGCGGGTCGAAAAATTGGGTATGATTATGAACCTTTGATCATTGCTGAGATAGGAATAAACCATGGGGGTTCTTTAAAAGTAGCATTTGAAATGGTAGATGCTGCTGTAAAATCAGGAGCTGAAATCATTAAACATCAAACTCATATTGCTAAAGATGAAATGTCATCCTCTGCAAAAAAAGTTATCCCATCTCATACTGAAGAATCAATTTATGAAATCATTGATTCTTGCTCATTGAATGAAAATGAAGAAATTGAACTTCAAAACTATGTCAAGAAAAAAGGATTAATATTTATTAGCACTCCATTTTCTCGGGCAGCGGCAGATCGATTAATTAAAATGGATGTTCCTGCATTTAAAATTGGTTCAGGCGAGTGCAATAATTATCCTTTAATAAAACATATTGCCAAAGCTGGCAAACCAATTATTATGTCAACTGGAATGAATTCAATAGATTCAATTTTTCCAGCAGTAAAAATTTTGCGAAATAATAAAATTCCATTTGCTCTACTTCATTGTACCAATGTTTATCCAACACCACCAAAGCTTGTAAGGTTAGGTGCTATGACTGAACTACAAGATGCTTTCCCAGATGCAGTCATTGGTCTTTCTGATCACACTACCTCAAATGTGCCATCGCTTGGAGCAATAGCTTTAGGAGCATCAATAATTGAAAGACATTTTACAGATACAATGGATCGTGAAGGACCTGATATTTCCTGTTCAATGGACCAAGATTCCCTCCATCAGCTCCTAATAGATAGTAAAATTATGAAATCTGCTAGAGGCGGGAAAAAGGGGGCTGTTAAGGAAGAAAAAGCTACTATTGATTTTGCATATGCATCTGTAGTAAGTATTGATGAAATAAAAGCAGGTGAAAAATTTACGATGGAAAATCTTTGGGTTAAGAGGCCGGGTACTGGAGAAATACTTGCTTCAGATTTTGAAGATTTGATTGGACGTAAAGCAAAAATAGATATTGCAAATGATACTATGATTAAATGGAACCAAATAGCAGATTAATGAAGAAAAGTAGAAAAATTTTTATTGTTGTTGAACGCCGTGCTGACTATAGCAGATATAAACCCATTTTGGAAATGTTAAATGAAGATTCATTTTTTGAAATATATCTAGTAGTAACAGGGATATGCCTTCTTGACATTCACGGAAAGGATATTAATTATATTAAAAATGATGGATTTACAATTAATGCAGAATTAGAAATGTTTATTCCACAACAAGAAGACACTGGAGCAGAGATGGTTAGAAGTATGGCTAGAGTAATGACAGGTTTAGTTAATGAACTTGAAAAAGCCAAGCCAGATTTAGTTTTGTCTGGTTTCGATATTGGTGCAAATATGGCAGTAACTATAGCAGCAGCTCATATGAATATTCCTGTAGCGCATATCCAGGGCGGTGAAGTAACAGGGAGCATTGATGAAAGCATTAGACATGCGATGACTAAATTTTCACATATTCATTTTCCAGCTACTGAACTATCAAAGGAAAGATTAATAAAAATGGGTGAAGAACCCGAAAATATATACGTTGTTGGTTGTCCTTCAATTGATGTAATTGTGCAAACGCCAATAATTAAAATTGACATTATTTCTGATTATTTTAATTTAGATTTTAGAAAACCTGTTTTATTAATGATTCAACATCCAGTTACTACAGAATCTTTAGAGTCATTTGACCAAATTAAGCAAACTATTGACGCGATCATTGAAACCAAGATACAAACTGTTGTTTTGCTTCCAAATAATGATGCAGGTTACAATAATATAATTAGATACATTAAATCTTCTGGTTTAAAATGGTATCCAAGCCTCCCTACAGATATATTTATAAATCTTTACAGGAATGTAAATGCATTGATTGGAAATTCAAGTTCAGGTATTCACGAAACTCCATCTATGGGCATACCCGCTATAAACATTGGAAATCGTCAGCAGGGAAGAGAACGAGCTAAAAATGTTATTGATGTAAGGAATGAAAAAGATGATATTATTCAAGGAATTAATAAAGCAATATTTGATAAAGATTTTATCGAATATGTTAAAAATATTAAAAACCCCTATGGATCAGGTGATTCAGCTGAAAAAATTGTAAGCATTCTAAGAAAAATTTCTTTAGAAGATTTGGTGCAAAAACGTTTTGTCGATTAGAAAAGTCATTATTATTGGTGGCGCAGGTTTCCTTGGTTCTCATATTGCTTTTGAGTTAAATAAAACAGGAAAATTTAAAATTTGTTATGGCGATATTAACAAAAATCCAATTTTAGATTTTAAATATTTTCCCATAAATACACTTGAGCCAAGTTCTTTAAAAGTTTTAAATGATTTTGATATCATAATCAACTGTACTGGACAGAACACATCACCCTTTAATCTTTGTTTTCGTTTAAATTCTGAAGGCATGCAAAACCTTATTAATCAAGTAGTTAATAGATCGTGTAGATTCATTCAAATATCTACCACTGCTGTCTATGGATCAGGTAAATCATGTAATGAAAAAAGCTCTCTTAATCCAGAGACTAATTATGCCGCAATGAAAGCTGGAGCTGAGGTACTCTTGAATTCAAATCTTAAATCTTCAAAATTAACTATTTTAAGACTATCTAATCTTTATGGGCCAAATCAAAAAAAAGGTTTAATTGCCTATTTATTACGATCATATTCCTCTGATAGATCATTAAACTTTAATAATGACGGTAACCTCGTTCGATCTTTTCTTCACGTCTACGATGCTGCAAAAATAACTTCATTATGTGCTATTAATTCTAATGTTAAAGGCGTTTACAATATCAAAGGTCCAGATACATTTTCAATAAATAAGCTATTAAATTTATTTGAGAACGAGTTCAACGTAATATTTGAAAAGAAATTTTCTAATAATGATCCATGGGAAAATATTGACAATTTAGATGATTCAACGATCAAAAAAGAACTGAGCTTCCAATACAATCACAGCTTATTTTCTTTTTTCAAAGACAAACTAGAAAGCCCAAATGAAAATTGATGATAAATTTTTAGTTCATCCTGAGTTGAGCATACGTGACGCAATGAAGAAGCTTGATAAATCTCATAGAAAAATTTTATTTTTAGTAAAAGGAAATAAATTAGCTGGAGTATTGACAGATGGAGATATTAGAAGATGGATATTGAGAGGCCACGGTTTAGAAGATCATGTTATCAAGGTTTGCAATTTAAATCCTATTTCAGTTTCGCCTGATTACAATCTAAAACACTTAAAAAAACTTATGCTTGAGAATAGAATCCAAGCAGTTCCAGTTGTAAATAGTGACACTAAATTATTGAAACTTTTGTTTTGGGACCAAATTTTTGATAATGAATATGATAGTGGAAGCAAAGATAAAATATCTATGCCAGTGGTTATAATGGCTGGAGGAGCAGGCACTCGTTTAGACCCTTTTACTCGCATACTTCCAAAGCCATTAATCCCCATTGATAATAGAACAATAGTAGAAGTAATAATTGATAAATTTCGTGAATATAGCATAAATAAGTTTTTCATTTCAGTTCACCACAAATCAAAACTAATCAAAGCTTATTTTGATGAACTATCTCCTTCGTATGAGATCGAGTTTATTGATGAAGACTTTCCTCAAGGTACTGTTGGAGCTCTTGGTCAATTAAAAAATAAAATCAATGATTCAATTTTTTTAACCAATTGTGATACAATTATTCTAAGCAACTATAATGAAATGATAAAATTTCATGATGAAAATAATTATGATATTACACTGGTTGGGTCAATGATTAACCAAAAAGTACCTTATGGAATTTGTGAAATTATGCAAGATGGCAAACTTGTAAACCTGATTGAAAAACCTGAGTACTCACATTTGGTTAGCACCGGAATGTACGTATTAAGGAATACAGCAGTTAAGATGATACCCAAAGATAGCCATTTTAATATTACAGATTTAATTGATGTAGTTAGAAAAAATAAAGGAAATGTTGGAGTTTTTCCAATAAGTGAAAAATCGTGGCTAGATACTGGTGAATGGGATGAATATAAGAAAACTGTTGAATTGCTTAATAAATGACAAAAATCCCTAACATACTTACAATTATTCCTGCTAGGGGAGGATCAAAAGGGATTCCACGAAAAAATATTCGTCATCTTTCTGGTAAACCATTGATTAAGTATACAATTGAGGCAGCGCTGAAAAGTAATTTTATTGGACAAAAACGCATAGTTGTGTCAACGGATGATGATGAAATAGCTGAAATAAGCAGGGAAAGCGGGGTACTTATACCTTCAATGAGACCTCCAAAATTAGCAACTGACACAGCCAAAGCCATCGGCGTAGTAAAACATATGCTCACTGAAATGGAAAGCCTAGACAGTTGCAAGTACCCAATCATTGTTTACTTAGAACCTCCATCACCCCTGAGATTGCCAGAAGACATTGATAACTGTATTGAACTTTTTTTACATAAAAAACCGGGCTCAGTAGTCAGCGTACAAAAAGCCGATCAGTTTCATCCAATACTAATGAAAAAAATTGAAAACGGTAAGCTTAATCCAATTTGGAAAGAAGAACCTGAGGGTGTACCTAGACAGCTTTATGAACCAAAAGCTTATATGAGAAATGGAGCAGTTTATGTTATCAGGAGAGAGAACATTATCAAGGGAATTTTTTATGGAGAACCAATAATACCATATTTGATGCCTGATGAAAGATCTGTATGCATCGATACTATGCTTGATTGGTATACAGCTGAGGCTATGATTTTATCTAAAAGTAAAAGCAATGATTAATTTAATAATCCATATAGTCACTATTTTAGCCAATTTTCAAAAAGCTATTTTACTCTTAAATAAAAGAAAATGAAGAATCATCAAAATAAATTCAATGTAAAAGACAAAACAATTGCAATTATTGGAGCTACTGGCATCTTAGGCGAACAATATGTTGAATATTTAACAGCCCAAGGTGCAAAAGTAATTATTGGAGATATAAACTTTGATGCCTGTAAAGAATTACATCTAAGACTTAAAAAGAAGAAAAGAAAAACACTGCCAATAAGAATTGATGTAACAGATGAGAAAAGTATTATAAGCTTTTTTAATGAAATTGAATCAAGACTTGGAGGTTTTGATGTATTAATTAATAATGCCCAAATTAAACCTAAAGATTTTTACGCTAATTTTGAAAATTACACAAAAAAAACACTAGAGAAAGTTCTAGATGGAAACCTAATAGGAGTTACAATCTCCTGCCGTGAAGCCTGTAAGCACTTTCTAAAGCAAGGTAAAGGTATTATTGTTAATGTTGCCTCTACCTATGGAGTCGTAGCTCCTGATCAACGGTTATATGAAAAAGTTGAAAACATTTATGATTCTACTCAAAATTTTTCATCTCCAATTTCTTATGCTGTATCTAAAGCTGGTGTCATTCAACTAACTCGATACCTTGCCTCATACTATAGAGAAAAAGAAATAAGGATAAATTGTTTAACCCCCGGAGGTGTCTTTGATAATCACGATAAGACATTTAATGAACAGTATTCATATCGAACAACTATTGGCAGAATGGCAAACAAAGACGACTATAATGGTGCTATACTTTTTTTATGCTCTGAAGCATCTAGCTATATGAGCGGAGCAAATCTTATAGTTGATGGCGGCTGGACAGCTATCTAACCACAGTTCTTTGATTTAAAAAATAATAAAGTAAAAATTTGTCGATTAAATACCATTGTTTAGTAGTTAGAAGTTTTTAAAATCCGAAATATTTTGAGACCTGTTATGAGATTTTTTTAATAATCTAAATTCAGTCAATGATAATAAAAAATTGAAATTAATAGATTGATCACCTTTTTTACAAAAGACAAGAAAGCCCAAGACAAAAATAATTACATATGTGTGGCATCTCAGGAATAGTAGGAAACGAGCTCAAAAAATCCAAGATTGAAGCGATGATAAAGATATTAAATCATCGTGGACCAGATGACAATGGTTACTTTATAAGTAATGATAATTCAGTAGGATTGGGCCATAATCGTCTAAGTATAATTGATTTATCAAAAAGCGGCCATCAGCCTATGTCTAATTTTAGCCAAGATTGCTGGATTACTTTTAATGGTGAAATATATAATTATGTTGAATTAAAGCAGAGGTTAGGTAATTATCCGTTCCAAAGCAAATCAGACACCGAAGTTATTCTTGCAGCATATCAAAAATGGGGAGAAGAGTGTGTAAATTATTTTAATGGAATGTTTGCTTTTGCAATTTGGGATGAAAAAAGAAAAAAATTATTTTGCGCAAGAGATCGAGTTGGTATAAAGCCATTTTATTATTTACATACAAAAGACTCTTTTTATTTCGCTTCTGAAATAAAAGCTATTTTGGCTGCTGGTATTAAAACTAGCCCTAATTGGAAATCATGGTCAAATTATTTAGTTCATGGAGTTTATGATCATTCAGAAGAAACTTTTTTTGATGGTATTTTTTCTCTCAATTCAGGTCATTCATTAATATTGAAAGATAAACAACTTAGTATAAAAAAATATTGGGATATTAATAGTGATAGTCAAAAAAATAATTATGATTTAAAAAATGAATCCGAAAAATTTCTTTTACTCCTAAAAGATTCTCTTAAGCTAAGGTTAAGAAGCGATGTTACTGTAGGAGTCAATCTTAGTGGTGGTCTCGATTCATCTAGCTTGATGATTGCGCTTGATGAAATATCAGATAAAGAACAATGCATTGAAGCATTTACAGCTACATTTGATAATCAAAAATATGATGAATATAAATATTCACGGCAAGTGGAGACGAAAGCAAATTGGAATATAAATAAATGCATAAACAATGAATTGGATATATGGAATAGTATCGAAGAGGTTCTGTGGCACCAAGAGGCACCTTTTGGTGGTATCGGTACAATGGCATATCACAATTTACACAAATCTTCGAAAGAAATGAATGTTACGGTACTTTTAGAAGGGCAAGGCGTAGATGAAATGTTGGCTGGTTATTCATACTATTTAAATGAGAACAATAGTCTTGCTAGTAAAAATACCTCTCTGTACCAGGATGGTACTAAATTTTTAGCACCAAATTGCATTCGTGAAGAAATTTTTAATAAAGCTGATAATAAAATGAAATTTGCAAATCCATTTAAAGATACTTTGACAAATAATCTATATAGAGATTTCAAGTTTACAAAATTACCTAGAGTCTTAAGAATGAATGATCATTTATCTATGGCATCAAGCAGGGAATTAAGAGAACCATATTTAGACCACAGAATTGTAGAATATCTTTTTTCATTACCAGATTCTCTAAAAATTTATAAAGGACAAAGTAAATATCTTCTTCGAGAGGCTATGGCGGGTAAATTGCCTGAGAGCATTCGTTCTGTTAAAAAAAGAGGAGTTGTTAATCCGCAACGTGAATGGTTTAAAAATGAATTAAAAGAGCCTATATTAGATTTATTACATTCGACCGAATTTTCTAAGCGTGGAATTTTTGATCAGCAAAAAGTTTTAAGTGAATATTCAAAGTATTGTGATGGGGATGCTGAAAATTCCTTTTTTATTTGGCAATGGGTAAATACAGAAATGTGGTTCCGTATATTTGACTAGTTTTTGCTAAAAAATAAAAAATTAATGAAAACAATTTTCATAGCACCATATAGGAATGTATCCATTAGATATATTTTATCAACTGATATTTTTAAATTTCTTAAAAAGCAAAAAGATTTAAAAATTGTTGTTTTTCTCAAACGAGAAAATATTGAATATTATAAAAAAAAATATCTAGGTGAAGATTCAAATATATATTTTGAAGATATATTTTATGATAATGCATATAGCTCACTAAGATCTGGAGTTGGTTCCTTTTTTAATTTAGTGAGGATGTTTACATATGGTAAAAGAGGTAAATATATTAATAACGCTCCTAAAATATGGGGTCAGATGTATGCTGAGCAATTTAGAAATTCAAGCTTAAAAGGTAAGCTCGTTGTTTTCTTTGCCAAATTTATTGCGTTTTTAAATAATCGATCTTTTGTAATCAGAAAATCCACCGTTATATTAGAATCATTGTTATTAAATGGAGATATTTATGATAAATATTTCATTAATTATAAACCAAAATTATTGATTGCTTCATCAACTGGATATATGATTGACCCCTTCTTTATGAGATCGGCAAAAAGAAACGATTGTAAAGTTTTATCAATAGTACATAGCTGGGACAATCCTACTACAAAAGCATATGGAGGAGTCAATCCAGATTATGTTATTGCATGGAACGACATAATGAAAAAAGAACTGAATATATTTCAAGATATTCCTAAAGAAAAAATTTATGTTGGTGGGATAGCGCATTGGGATGTCTATTTCAATGGTGAATTAAACAATGATTCAACATATGATTTCTATAATAACTTTGAGTTATCAAAAAATAAAAAAACAATATTATATGCAACATCAGCACCGATAATGTTTAAAACAACATTTGATGTCATAGAGCATTTATTAAAACAAATATCATCTGGTCAAATAGATACTTCTTGTCAATTGTTGGTACGGCTTCATCCTAATTATTTAGCTAATCAAAAAAATAGCGATAATAAAATAATTGATTTATATAAAGAAAGAATTAATATAATTCAGAGAAAGTATGGAGACTCAGTATCTTTCTGCTTACCGGAGGTTAATTTTTTAGAAAATGATTATGAATTGCCAATCGAAGACATCAAAAATCTCGGGAAAATTCTGCAAAATATTGATCTTCTTCTTACTGAATATTCAACATTGATGATCGAAGGCTCTATATTTGATAAGCCAGTGATAAATGTTGCTCTATATAAATATAGAGATACAGATAAGCCAATCTCAATTATAGAAGATCTAAATCATATAAAACGAGTGATTAAAACAGGCGCAACAAGACAAGTATATGATATAGATCAGCTCCTGAATGAAATTAATACGTACCTAAAATATCCAAATATTGATAAAAAAAATCGTGAAAAACTCGTGAAACAAGAAATAACAATAAATAAAGGCAACGCCGGGGAATGTATTGGAAGATATATTTATGAGTTATTATAGGAATATAATTTGATTCTTTTTTTTATAAGGAGGTACAATGACATTGATCATTTAGCACCTGTTATTTATAAAATTGCAAAGGGAAAAAACTTTAAAATTGAAATTCTTTGTCTAAATCTTAAAATAAATGTGATAAAAGATTATAGATTATCATTTTTAGAAAAACGGTTTGGGGTTAAAACAAAATATTTATTTAATGAAATAAATCCAACAGTTTTTCATTTTATATTAACAGGGATTAGATCATTATTATTATTTCTTAGGAATAGAATCAATTTGTCGAGTAAGATTATGAATTATTTTTTAAAGTTATTTTATAATCAAAAAATACTTAAAACATTTTATGAAAATTCTTGGGCTAATTCTTTTTTGAGAAAAAAAAATCCTAAAGTTCTAATTTTTGATTGGCAAAAACCAAAGTCATATATTAAGCCAATTATTCATCAAGCTCAAAAAATGAATATTCCGCAATTGGTTCTTCCGCATGGGATTAATCTTGCTACTAATGATTTGATTACAAACAAAGCTTTAAAAGATGGAGTTGATGAAAATTATGGTCAAAATTGGAAATATTTTAATTTTGCTGTAACCCAATTTAAAATTCACAAAGAAAGAATTGTAAAAGGTGGTTACAGTCCGCAAAAAATAAAAACACTTGGGAGTGCCCGCTTTTGTTCAGAATGGCGCTCTATTATGACGAAGATAATTCCTAAGAGTAAAAACCTGGTATCTTCATCCAATGGAAAATTGAAAGTACTTATAATGGATCATTCATTTAAATATCGTTATAAAGTAAATAATGTAATTGACACAATTCGCAATCTAGTTAATCTTGACTTCATTGATTTAATAATTAAACCAAGTACAGCTGGATTAAACTCAATCAAAACTGAAAGTCAAGGTTCTATTAGTTCTTTGGAGTTATACAATATTGCAAGGGTTGAGCCTGAGGAAGAGTCTATTTTTTTAATAGATTGGGCTGATGTAGTATTATGTACGATATCTAGCATTGGAATAGAGGTTTTATTAAAAAATAAAATTTTAATTCACCCTCAATACTTTCATGAGAATTCTTTGCTGTATGATGAAATGAATGCGTGTTGGACCATAAATAATTTTGAAGAATTAAGAGAGGCACTAAACAAAATAAATAAAACTCCTGAATATAGACCTTATACTATGGAAAATGTAAATAAGTTTATTGACTATGTTATTTATGGAGGTGAGCCTAAGCGAGATGTTCTTGAAGGGTATAAAAATTTCATTTTGTCAAAAATATGATTTTGTTATAAAATTTGTTAATGAATTCGAATAATAATAAAATAATGGTAACTGGTAGCTCGGGCTTTATAGGAAGCCATGTAGCCGATGCTTTAGATGAAAAAGGTTATAAAGTAGTTTTGTTTGATTCTGTTTCTTCAAAATACAAAAAAAAGAATCATCAAGAATTTATTGGCGATATATTAAATATAGATGACATAAAAGATGCAATGAAAGACTGCTCCTATGTATACCATTTTGCTGGACAAGCAGATATAGGGTTTTCCAGCAAGAACCCAACTGAAACAATTAAGGCAAACATAATTGGGACTCAAAATATTTTAGAGGCAGCTAGAGAGAAAAGTATAAATAGGATTATGTTTGCAAGCACTATTTATGTTTATAGTGAATTAGGTAGCTTTTATCGAGTTTCTAAGCAAGCGTGTGAGAAGATTATTGAAGAATACCAAAAAGAATATAATTTGGATAATACTATTTTACGTTTTGGCTCTCTATATGGACCTAGGGCAAATGAATTTAATGGCATAAGGGACTTTTTATACCAAGCTTTAAAAAATAAAAAAATTGTTCGTAGAGGAGATGGTGAAGAAATTAGAGAATATATTCATGTAAAAGACGCGGCGCGACTATCTGTAAAAGCTCTCGATGATAAGTTTAAAAATAAACATTTAATTATTACTGGGAACCAGCAGATTAAAGTAAAGGATTTGCTCATGATGATTAAAGAAATATTTAGTGGTGAAATTGAAATTGAATTTGGTGAAGAAGAGGAATTACATCATTATGAAATAACACCATA
>MDTE01002926.1_pt1 | contig 12700 bp, 11 predicted proteins | sample 811231 | NCBI WGS metagenome assembly MDTE01 (sample SAMN05326651, study PRJNA326480) | marine metagenome | isolation source: seawater | place: Indian Ocean: Red Sea | collected 2010
AAAAAAGGCACTCGGAAACACAGTCGTAGTAGGGGTTTCAGAGGTGGTGTTTTGTGCAACTATTGAGTGGGAATAAAATGGAAGAATCTAATTACAAAGAATGGTCAGTTGATTTTAATGGAAAAATAATCAAAGTATCTAATTGGTGGAATTGGGAGGGGAAGTGTTCCGCAGATTTATATTTAGATAATGAGCACTTACATCAAAACACAGACATATTAGTAAATCCTAACAAAGCAATGCTTTTTAAAAGTGATGTTTCTGATGATATAAAGTCTATTGAAGTTTTTTCAGCAGGGTTTTTCTCAGTCAAATTATCAATAATGGTGAACGGCACTGTGATTCTTCAAGATAAATTAAGTTTACTTGATAGATTTGCTAAATTATTTTTTTCAAAAAAATGAAACAATCAGCCAGATTATCCTTTTACTCGGAGCTAGCTTTTGGCTTTGTTATTTTGCTTTATACACTAGCAAACTTCTTATTAATTTTAGAGTTACCCTCAAATTTGATTGTCGGTTTAGCTGTGTTGCTATCAATTTCATTAATTATTCTAAATACACTTTATAAAGGAGATTTTTATTTAAACTACATTGAAAAAAAAGCAGATCTTGTTTTGCTTGTCTCACTTCCATTAATTTTTTTATTTTTTAATCAGAACTTCGAATCAGAATTTCTTGGTTTTATATTAGTTGCGTCATTAAGTTATCTAGCAATATTTAACATGCGTAATTCTGATCTTCTATTATTAATATTTAGATGCATTTTTTACATTGTTCTTTTGGGAGTTTTGCTAGGCATCATTGAATACTATTTCTTTGAATCAAGTTATTTTAACGATACTGTTGAATTTTACCCATATAGCGCGAGTGGAACAAAGATTAGCTTTAGTGGCTTTATGTATAACTACAACTCAGTAACCTACTTTGTGATTTGCTATATGGCGCTTCTTTCTTTTCAGAATTCAGATATTAGAGACTATTTTTTACCGATAGTAATTTTATTTTTAATGTTTTCAAAGTTACTGATATTGTTTTTACTTCTTATCGTTTTAATTAAATTTTTCAAAGGAAAAGCAAGAATAGCTCTAAGCTTATTTGCAATAATGTCTTATTTAATTTTGTCGAATGTTGTAATTGTTGAGGAGGGGACTTACCCATATCCGTCTATGTATTTTAGAGAAATATTGACCTCATATATGAGTTGGGATTTAGTATTAAGCCTTCATGGGTGGTTAAAACAACAAGGTCTTCAAGAACTGCTAGTCGGAGCATCAAATTTTATTGAATTTGAAAATAAATATAGTTATCAGCCACACTCATCATTAATATCATTTGGTTTATTGGGTGGTATTTATTTTCTTTTTTTATTTGTTGGGAACTTAATAATAGTTTCATTAAGAATCTTAAATCAGATAGATATTTCAGATGCCCCGATTTTATATGCAGCATTTTTAGCATTTTTGATTGAATTAATTAATTGGGATTTTTATGATTCTTTCTATTTTTGGATAGTTTTTTTTATATGCTGCAAGAACTTGGTAAAAATTAAATCCAATAATAATTAGTTTTGCAGATCATGATATTATTTAATGAGTAAAAGTATTAATAACATAGAATAGTCAAAGTCTTGATCTATAGTCGTTTATTTCCTATCAAGACAGAGAAACCTATTTTTTTGTTGCGATTTGTTTGATTTTTAAAAGTGAAAATATTTATTTGTACCAACGAAAATCAACTAATTGCAGCACAAGTATCTAAGAACTCAATCCTAAAACGCTCTAGTGTTTCAGAAAAAGATATCAGTATTGTAATGGAGTCCGAAGTTGCTGAACTAAGTAATTTTCACTCAAAACCATACCTAAGGGACGGGAGGAAAATTAATCCTGATATAAATGATATGCAATCTTTTACTCTATTAAGATTTCTAATACCGGAGTTAATGAACTATGAGGGAAAGGCGCTTGTGCTTGATCCAGATATTTTTCTAGTGAAGAATGGTCTAGAAAAACTTGAAGATTTAAACTTTGGTAATTCCGCAATATTTGCTCGAAAGGGTTTAAAGAAAGATTCATGGGGATCAAGTGTCCTCTTTCTATCATGCGATAAGCTCAAACATTGGTCACTTAGATCACTTATTAATGAGCTTCATCAATGCAAAATAGATTACAGTGACCTAATTAATCTCAGATATGAAAATTCAGTTAGTCCATTGGAAACAAAGTGGAATGAATTTGATGAGATAAGAAAAGATACCATACTTCTTCATACAACTGAGAGACTTACACAACCATGGAGAGCTGGATTGAAACTTAATTCATCAATAGAACCAATACTTAAATTTATTCCCAGGGCACCGATTTATAAGTTTTTTGGGAAAGATCTAACTGTCGGGCGAGAACATCCAAGCAAGGACGTAACAAAATTTTTTTTCAAGGAGTTATCTGAATGTATTTCAAAAGGAATTATTAAAATGCATGATATTGACAAAGCCATTGCAAAAAATTTTTTAAGACATGACTTGAAAGATCAACTGAAAAATTTTTCTAATTAGTTTATAGGGGTGATTAGTTATTAAGAAATCTTATAAAATTGCAATAGTATCTCAAGCTTTACATCATCTCGAAAAAAGTCTTTTTTTAAAAGAAAATTTTTTTCAAAATGCAGTTATTCTTAATTTTCATCAAAATAAAGACAAGCTTAAATCTTTGCAGGATGATTTTGAAAGTAATTTAATTGAGCACTATCGAAATTTTGATCAACTTGACTTTAGGCGTTTTAGAGAAGTAGAAATATTTATATTTTTTTCCTTCTCTCCTACTTTTCCTCTTTTAAAAATATATAAAAAAATAAAGGAAAGTAATAAAAAAATTATCTTAATTCAGGATAATCATCAGTTTTCAGTACATAAAGGCTCTGTAAATTCAATTATTTTGCGCCCAGACCTAGTAATTACAGCATCTGATTCAGAAAGAAAATATCTTATAGAAAACTTGGGCCTTCGTAACAATTGTATTTCGTCTCAAGGATGGTTATTTCAGAATAATAAAAGTATCTCCAATGAAAAACCTATAAGTTTAAATAAAAAAATATTGATAGCTTTTGCCGCACCACCTTCTATTACCCCTCTTTCAGAGGAGACGTACTTGTTAAGGAAAGAGATTATTCTTTGGGTAACTAAAAATTTTCCTACATGTAATTTATTGATAAAGCTTCATCCCCATGAGGATCAAGGCAGCTTTAGAAAATTTATTAAGAGATATACCTTGAACCACATATTGCTTTCATCACAAAGCCCTATAAAAGAAGCAATCTCAGGTTCTGAAATAGTTATTTGCTCAAATGAATCTCAAATAGCACTTGATGTAATTTCAACTGATATAAGCAAAAGATTAATCATTTACCGTTTTAAAAAGAATAATTTCTTGTCAAATGAAATATCAGCTGAGCCAAAGTCTCTATTTAAAAATTCTGATTTTGAAATTTCTGAATTAGGAATTCAAGAAAAAAATAATATTGCCGAGAATTATTTAAGTCTTGACCATAGCGCTGAAGATATTATTAAAGACAGGTTAGATAAGCTTTATCTTCAAGAAAATAATATGCATGCAAATGTTGATATTTTTCTATGGTTATTTATTTATGGCAAAAATAATGATCTTATTAATTTTTTGCAATCCAATAAATCAGATAATTATAGAAATCTACATAATCTAATTCTGAATAAAAGCTTTAATTTAGAGCAATTGAATGATGATTTTCAGGATACATGGATAAGAGATCCTTTGTGCATAATATTAATAAGACATTATTTACATAAAAAAGTTATTGATAAAGCGAGTGTTGAGATTATTACCAAAGACTTTTTTAGTATATATATTTTCCAATTCTTCTTTAGAGATTTTATTAGATTTTATAACTTAATAAATGCAAAAGGACTTTTGCGATTATTTGAAAAAAAATACCATAATCTTGTAAATAAAATTGAAGACCTATATATCAATAAGTTCAGACCTTTTAGAATATTTTTTTCAGTACTAAAAATAATATATTCACTAAAGATAAAAATCTTATCTGCATTTATCTTTAGACTTTCTGACGCAATTCTAAGATTTAAGTAAAAAAGAACTAAAGATATAATTAATTAATTTAGATTATGGCTTTAATATGATCAGAGGATATTTATAACCTAAATTTGTATTTTATGTTTTATTACTCATCTTTAAAAAAAATCCTTCGCGAAGAATTTAATCAGATTTACATTATTTCATTTTTTGTATTTTTGTCCGCTTTATTAGAACTAATATCACTTTTAATGATTAGTTACATCATTGCAAATGCAGGACAACTAAATGAAGTTCTAAATTCTCTAAATAATTTTATTCAAATTTTTAATGATAATTTCTTGATAGAGAACCTTGCATCAATATTAATTTTCGTTCTTTCTTATATCTTATTGTCGGTAGTTTTCTATTTAATTATTATTAGATATTCTAGTTTCAAGGTTCATGGGTTGGTAAGTAATGTAAGAACTAGAATTATTCATAAACTTCTTGATATGAATTATTTCGTAGATGGCAACCAAAAGAAATCTAAAATTATTTCGAACATTATTTTTGATTCCTCTCAGTTTGGAGCAAGCTTAATCGACCTTGTCCATTTAATTAGCAGGCTTTGTCTCACTTTAATTATTTTTATATGGCTTTTATTTGTAAATGTGGTTGTTACTCTATCCATGATTTCCATTTTAATGATTCTTTACCTTGCAATTCACTTCATCATCACGCCCAAGATTAGACGTTCTGCTAACAACATTGCAGTTTTTAATGAATTATTGATAAAAGAACTTTCTAATTTTTTTGGATATATTCGAGAGATAATTTTTTACAACATACAGGATAAAGTTATCAATCAGTTAAGTGGTACAAATAATAATATTGCTGCTTCAACGGGGTCCAAGTCATTTCTAGTGAATATGCCTAGATTTCTAGTTGACTCACTAATACTAATATTACTTGCTTCTTTTGTTTTAGTGGCTAATTCATATCAACAAGACTTTGTAGGATTTTATAGCTTACTAGCAACATATGGAATTGCAGCTATAAAACTTTTGCCCGCTGTTCAAAATATTTTCTACTATACTCAGCAATTATTATCTAGAAAACCAAATATGGTAAATCTAAATAATTTTTTTGATTCAAAAGAGCATCATCAAAAAAATACAGAACTCATAGAGAGTTTGATCCCTGATCTAAAAGAAAAAATTAAACTATCCAACATTTCTTATCAATCAAATACTAATGATTCAATTCTGGAAAACATTTCACTTGAAATAAATTTTTCAGATAAGTTAGCTATTGTCGGTCCATCTGGATCTGGTAAATCATTTTTAATGAATACAATTATCGGTCTTAGCAGTCCAACCAGTGGATCACTGGAAATCGATGGAATCAGAATTGACGATAGTAATGTTAATTCCTATCGAGACAAGATTTCCTACATACCACAAAAAATTTTCCTTAGCGAAGGAACAATTAAAGATAATGTACTTTTATTTAGTAAAGAAAATTTTAAGGAGTCTAGATATAAAGACGCTCTAAAGCAGTCCGGTATGGAATTTATTCTCAATAACAGTGAGCAGAATGATGAAACTACTATATCAGATCAAAGCCATAACCTTTCAGGTGGCGAAAAACAGTGTTTAGGGTATGCAAGAGCGCTTTATGAGAGAAGAAATATTATAGCCCTTGATGAAGCTACTTCATCTATGGATTTTAATCTAGCCAGCCAAGTGATCTCTTCAATTTTAAAAGAATGGAAAACGGTAATATGCATTACTCATCAATCATATCTTCTTCGTAATTTTGAAAAAATAATCGTCATGGATGATGGAAAAATCCAAGATTTGGGTAGTTACGAGGATCTACTTCTAAGAAATGAGTATTTCAAAAATCTATGTTCTAATGAATAAATTTTTTTAAAGACAAGCCTATTTTTACTATGAGATTAATTATCATAGTATTATGTATTATTTAAATTTTGCAAAAATAATTTCAAATTGAAGACTCTTATAAAAGGTGATCTAACATACTCTAAAGGTAAGCTTCTTTCAGCCCTAATTAACCGTATTAACCACAAATATGCTTCATTGCATATTAATAAGTTTCCACAGTTAGCAATTTTTTCATTTGATCATATCGGTATGCACATAAATTTATATGGAAGGTATGAAAGAGAATTTTTAGACTTAGTAAGTGAATTAATATCTAAAAAAATCCCAAATGCATGTTCAATAAGTGCAGTAGATATCGGAGCCAATATCGGAAACCATAGTGTGTTTTTTGCTAATCATTTTAAGAATGTATTTTCTTTTGAGCCGAATCCAATAACTTACGAAGTTCTGAAAATTAATTCAAAATATGCAGCATCAAAAAAAAATATCCATTCTTACTGTTTGGGATTAAGTGATAGAAATGCTGAGCTTCATTTCGAAGTAAATTCATCAAACATTGGTGGCTCAAGGATTATTCAAGAAAAAAATAAATTAGATTCAAATAACTTTATAGAAATTTTGGTGAAAAGAGCTGATGAATTTGATGCTCTTAAAGAAGCAAACATAGGCTTAATAAAAATTGATGTAGAAGGTCACGAAATCAATGCTCTAAAAGGAGCCCATGAAATCATAATTAAAAATAAGCCCATAATCATATTTGAGCAACATGCAAGCGAAATCTATGATGGAACCTCAGAGGTAATATCATATCTAGAATCTTTGGGTTATGATTTTTTTGAAATAAAAAAGCGCTTTGATTTCGGAGAAGGTTTTTTAAATAGGTTTGCAAGATTATTACTAACAAAAATTTTTGGTTCGAGACTGAGTTTAGTTCAAGCGGATAAGTTCAAAGAGAAATACTACGACATGATTGTAGCCATTAATGAATGATGGCTAGTTTTTTATACTGATTTACTTTTTATAACATATGCATACCCAAAATGGCTCAGCATTTGAAAATTTAATATTTTCAAAGCCAGCCTCCTCAAGCATTTTATGTATATCTTTTCTGCTATATCTTTTTTCTAATCTTGTTCCAAACCTATCAAGGGAGTCCGTAGCCAAAAAGGTGAAAGCCTTATTTCTATAATCTGAAAGAGGGATATATCTAGGGTCGATACCCAATTTTTCAAAAAGTAATGCTAAACGAGAAAGGGGATAATATATAAATATTGCTATCAAATAAGTTATAAATTTTTTTATAGGTGATGGCATTCTTGAGATGACTAACCGTATGATATTTGAAAACCACCATATAGTCTTAAATATCAGTGATCGATTTTCAAAATTATAATAAAGGTATAGGAGGAAAGGAGCACCATGTTTAAGTATTTTATTACAGCATTTCAAACCCTCCACAGTGTCAGGAACATGATGCAATACCCCAAGACAATACCCAAAATCTTGCGAGCTTGGCTCTAAAATATCATCACTCACTGATGCATTATGAAACGCAACATTATTAAATTCAGATAAGTTATCTTTTGCCACATTCAAAGCTTTAATGCTTGGGTCAATGCAATTAAGGAAACCAACTCTTGGTGCAGAAAAAACAGCCCATCTACCACTTCCGCAACCCATATCAAAACCAACTGAATTACTATTTAGTTTTTCGAATGGAAATATTGAGAAATATTGATCCCAGGCCATTTTTAGATCAACTTTGGAAATATTACTTTGTCTAAATCTATCCCATTCTTCACCAAAATCTTCAACTACTTTTTTATCAATATTTTTCATAGCTTATATGCGTATAGGATTTTTGTGATTTTAACCTAATTTTTAGAAATAGACTTGCTACATTTTTAGAGCTATGAAGTAAGAATACCAAGAATTATCTTTTTAATGAGGAAAATCTTTACCAAGCTTTTGATGAAAACCCCTCTTTATACTTTTAAAGAATATTTTTTTATTTTTACCAATAATCAACGAAAAAGCATAAAGCAAACCGTTAGCTCGAGAAACTCTTAATAATATTACCAAGGGCCCCAGTATTGAACGCAGCAGAGGTTTGTCATAATGCTTCCTATAATTAATAAGATTATTTTTCATGTTGTAATAAATTCTTAGTAATGAATACTCTCTTTCCATAACATTAGGATGAAAATGTTTGGCCATTGGAGTAGAAGCAACAATGCCATCGGATAGAAGTCTAAAATTAAAATCAACTTCATCACCATACATAAAATATCCAATATCTACGTTGCCAATTCTTTTAATCGATTCTACCCTTATAAGAGCGCCATTAAATAAATGAGCATATGGATAATAGAAATTATCACTTAAAGGTAAAGCATTAATTGAATTATATTTCTTCCAAAATTTAAGCGTATTTGGAACTCCATTTTTTTTTATTAACGGGTATGGAAAAACAAATTGATTATGATTATTTTCATCAACTATTACTGATGATAAGCATGAAAATTTATCTTCAAATTGATTGCATAGAACATTTAACGCATTTTTATCTGGATAACCATCATCATCCATAAGCCATATAAAATCATAGTCCTTTTCCAGACAAAAGGTTATTGCTGAATTCCATCCACCAGCTGAACCAAGATTCTCCTGTTCAATTTTTTCAACAGGATATCTATCTAAAACCATATTAGTATCATCTGTACAACCATTATTTATTACTAGAATTTGATCAGGTAACCTTGTTTGATCAAGAATTTTATTTAAGCATCTATCCAATAGAACAGCGCGATTATGAGTTACAACTGCTGCAAGCACTTTCATAATTAGACTATAACGGAAAAAACAAATCTAAGCATAAAGCTTATTATAAAAATGCAATTTATAATCCAATTTAGGCATATTTATAAAAGATGATATGTATCTATCATTGAACTATAATGCGCAAAATGCCCAGGTGGTGGAATTGGTAGACACAAGGGATTTAAAATCCCTCGAAGGCAACTTCGTGCCGGTTCAAGTCCGGCTCTGGGCACCATTTATCTAATTAAGAATATAATTCTTAAATGTATAAAGAAAATTTTATGATCGCTGCATTAAGAGAAGCTCAAAATGCAGCTTTGAATAATGAAGTTCCAGTTGGAAGCATCATTACACTGGATGATGAAATCATTGCTGTTGGCAGCAATAAATGTATCTCAAAAAACTCTCCTATTCGTCACGCAGAAATAGAAGCAATTGAATATGCTTGTAGTATTCTTAGTAACTATAGGTTACCAAATACAAGCATGTACGTAACTTTGGAGCCTTGTCATATGTGCTGTATGGCGATCGTCAATGCAAGGATAGATAATCTTTTCTTTGGGGCGAAAGAACCAAAAACGGGGGCTGTTGTTTCAGTTGATAATTTCTTTAAGAGTAATTTTCTTAATCATAAAGTGTCTTTCTCTGGAGGCTATATGGAAAAAGAATCAGAACTGTTACTTAAGAATTTTTTTGCAAGTAAAAGGTGAGGCTCGTTAGGTCAAAGTCACCCAAATTGGGCAATGGTCGGATGGTTTCTCCATTGCGCGGGCATCATAATCAATCCCTGTTGATTTTATTGAACCATATAGTTTTTCTGAAACCATAATATGATCTATTCTGAGACCTCTTTTAGGATTATCATCAAACATCCTAGACCTATAATCAAACCAAGAAAATATTGAATCTTCATTTGGATTTTGTTGCCTCCAACTGTCAATAAAGCCAAGATCTTTAATTGAATTCCACATTTCAATTTCTTCAGGCAAAAAAGCACACTTACCATCACGTAGCCATCTTTTAGCATTTACCTCGCCAATTCCAATATCATTCTTGGATGGTGCTACATTAAAATCTCCCATCACAATTATATTAGACGTGGATCGCTGTAATTTTTTAATGTGATCTTTTAAATCTTTATAGTACTTAATTTTTTTAGGAAACTTTGTTTCATGATTTCTATTTTCACCCTGAGGGAAATAACCATTTAATATGTATATATCATTTTTTTTAAACTTATATCTTCCTTGAATAAATCTCTTTTGATCTTCAGCAGTATCTTTTAAAAATCCTTTCGAAACCTCAATTGGTTTTTTTTTGCTTAGTAATGCCACACCATAATGACCCTTTTGTCCCCAATATTCACAGTGATAGCCAATTTCATTTATTAACTCAACAGGAAATTCATCATCATGTACTTTTGTTTCTTGAAGTCCAATCACGTCAGGATCAAGATGATCACGGATGTATTCAAGCTGATGAGGTCTAGCCCTAACACTATTAATGTTAAAAGATATAATTTTCATTAATTTTGATTAGCTGCAATTAATTGAGAGCTAAATTTTAAGTAATCAATAATAATATTTTTTGACTCATTAAGAAGAAAATCGTTCTCTAAAGATATTTCTTCAGAATCAATTTCTTCTCTAAATGCTTCCATATCATCATAAGTATTAAATACTTCAATATTTAAGAGATTTCTGCGAGAATTCTCAGTATTTAGAATCCATAATCTCCTGTCTAGCTTATCTTTTTTTCTTTCATTAATATTTAAAGAAAGTTTCTTTTTATTTTTGCGTTGATCATATTTTTCACGAACTTTTAGAATATATTGCATGTTAGGATCGTTAGTAAGCCTATCAATATGATTTTTAGATGCTCGCTGAATAGCTGTATCATCAAGATTATAAATTCTATGCCTGATCGGTCTAATCGTATCCCATGGAAGTGATTCATCTAATGAGCTTTCACCAGTTTCTTCAATATCCCATGAAGACGGCAGTACTATATCTGGTTCAATACCCTTTGCTTGAGTGCTTGAACCGCTGACCCTATAAAATTTTGATTCAGTAATTTTAATTTGACCTGAACTAAGATCATCAAGACGCTGCACCGTTCCTTTTCCAAATGTTCTATGGCCAATTACAATACCTCTTTTATAATCTTGAATTGCTCCAGCAAAAATTTCTGAGGCTGAGGCTGAATATCTATCTACTAAAACTGCGATAGGTTTTTTCCAGATTTGCTTAGCTCTTCCATCTCCCCAAGGCCTGATATTTCCAGAACTCTCTTTCACTTGAACAGTTGCTCCAGATGCAACAAACAAACCAGTTAATTTATTTGCTTCATATAATGAGCCACCAGAGTTACCTCTTAGATCAACTAATACTGCATCTACATTATTTTTATTAAATGACTTGAGAATATCTTCAACATCTCTTGAGCTACTTCTAAAATTAGGATCTCTTTCTCTCCAGGCATTAAAGTCTATATAAAATGCTGGTAACTCGATTATTCCAACTCTATAATTTCTTGAGTCTGAATCTATGCTAATTATTTTGCTTTTTGCAGCCTGTTCCTCTAGTTGAACTTCTTCTCTTACAAGCGTTACAAACTTTCTTTCTGAGGGCTCAAGAGATTTTGACGGCATAATTTCAAGCTCTACTTCAGTACCTGCATCTCCACGAATTAGTTTTACAATCTCATCTATTCTCCAACCAACCACATCTGTGCTTTTTTCTTCATATGCCTGTCTTATGGAAACTATTCTGTCATCAGGAGATAGCTGATTTGATTTGGCGGCAGGTCCACCAGGAACCAAACTTACAACTTTTGCATAATCGTCTTCAATCCCTAATAGTGCACCAATACCTTCAAGACTTAAGCTCATTTGCATGTCAAAATCTTCTGCAGATTTTGGCGATAAATAGGCTGAGTGAGGGTCAAATTGGCTCGTGAAATTATTCATAATAATGGAAAAATAGTCCTCATTAGTTCGCTGCATAATTCTTCTTATTCTTCGCTCATACCTATCAATAATTGTTTGCTTGATATCAGTTTCATCAGATAAATCTTCATCAAGGATTTCATTCAATAAATCATTCTTTGTGAGAAGGAACCATTCTTTTCGCAATTCTGCAAATGAAGATTTCCACTTATTATCATCAGAATAAACGTCTATATATTCAGATTTTGAAAAATCAAAATCAAAATCTTTAAGGATTTCAATTTGGTATGAAGTAGCCTCTATAAGTCGATTAAAATACTGATTTAATATCTTAAAGCTATTATTAAGATCAAAAATATCATCATTAAGATTATTTCCATATTGCTCAAATTCCAATTTAGTAAAATACACTTTCGATGGATCTAGGCTTTCAATTAGCTTTTCATGAAAAATATTATTTATTTCTTCAATATTATTTACTTTAAAAAAGTGGTCTTCTTTAACTTTTTTGATAATTTCTTTTTGTATTTTTTGGTTTTTAAGTGTTGGTTTGATGTCTAAATTCACATCTGCTGCAAGCACAAAACCTGTGCAAATAGCACATAAAAATAAATTTAAACTTCTAAAAAATATCATTTGGAATAAACTTATAAAGATGAGTAGTAACTATATCGAATTCTACTTCGATTGTTCAAGTCCTTGGACATATTTAGGCTTTGTTGGAATCAATGAGATATCTTCAAAGTACAACATTGAGGTTAAATTTTTACCAATCCTTGTAGGAGGAGTCTTTAATTCAGTAAATGACGAAGTCTATAAATTCAGAGCCAAGCCCAATCTACTAAAATCTAATTACTATAATCAAGATTTAAAATTGTGGGCAAAAGTGAGGAATATCCAAATTAACTGGCCATCTATTTTTCCTATTAACTCTGTAAAAGCTATGCGCGGCGCATTATTTTTTAATGAGCAAGAGCAAAT
>MDTE01059305.1_pt1 | contig 12700 bp, 8 predicted proteins | sample 811231 | NCBI WGS metagenome assembly MDTE01 (sample SAMN05326651, study PRJNA326480) | marine metagenome | isolation source: seawater | place: Indian Ocean: Red Sea | collected 2010
GATCCGCCCCCGGGCCAACAGACCTGCAACACCACGACCTGTCAGGTCCGACATGTTCCCCAGGTTCAGTGATTCGAGTGCTTCTGCAGCCAACAACGTCTCGAAACAGGCGTCGGTCAACCGTCCACCCCGTATCACCAACACCCGGAGTTTCGCCAACCCGGCCACTCGTTCGACAAACGCATCATCGGCATCAGGACAGTTCCAGAGTCGAACCTGCTCGAGCGTCTCCAGCCCGGACAGCCGACGTCCATTCTCCGATCCGATCTCACCATCCTCCAGGATCGCGATCACCGCCTCCTCCAGGCCGTTGGTTTCCACTCTCCAGCCCGCCTGGCGCAGAGCCGTGACGGTAGCAGCCTGCGCGTGAGCCGTCTCGCTGGGCAACAGCTGTCCCACGCTCGACGCGTCCGCACTCCCTCCAACGGCGGTTTTCCCCGCCGCGCCACCAGGACCGCCGGAATTGTTGTCGCAGCCGGCCGTCAACAACAGCAGGATCGACACGACAGCCATTCGCACCAGCTCACCTCCTCAACACAAACCGACGGTCTCACCGCCGGGTCACCTCAACCCGCTATCCTCGTCGCTCACCGGTTGGTGTAGTATAGCGAGGATGTCCTACCGCGCGATGAAACGCTTTCTGGGCGAGACGAACTTCGAGTTGAAGAGCCTGGTGCTCTTTGGACTCGGCTTGACCGTCCTGGCGACAATCACCTTCGCGCTGTACTGGTGGCAAACCTCGGGACTTGTCGAGGAGGGCAACCGGCAGGCGGCCCGCCAGTTGATTCCCCCGATCATCCTGGCTCACCACTGGAAGTGGGATCAGCCCGAGGAGATGAAGCAGGAATTCTCTCGGACCATCGAGAAAATGGCCGAGGACATGCAGCCGATCGACCTGATCGACTTCAAGTACCAGTTGTTCAGTCCCGATCCATCGACGGCCACCTCGCCCACCGATCGGCCCATCGACTCGAAGGGCTACGAGGCGGCTCGTGAACTGAAACGGATGCTGAGGACCGCCCCCGACGAACCGCTCGAACTCGTCCGCGAGGTCGAGGACGAGGAATCAGCAGCGCAGGACGAATACCAGTTCTACGCCGGCATCGTCGCCAAGCAATCGTGCATCGACTGCCACCAGTCCCTCGAGAAGGGCAGCGAACTGCAGGTCGGCGACCTGATCGGGGTGGTCAAGATCAGCATGCCACTGGATCGGGCCAGGGCCTCGATCCATCGTGTCTTTGCATTCGTGATCTCTGCGGAGTTCGTCAAGGTCGTGCTGGCCATCCTGGCCATCTACCTGATCGTCCGCTACGTGATCACCAAGCCGGTCATGCACCTGAAAAAAGTCAGCGACGCCATTGCCCAGGGCAATCTCGAACTGAGAGCGGAGATTCGTACCGGTGACGAGTTCGAGGAACTCAGCCACGCGTTCAACCGGATGCTGCGACACCTGGTGACCATCCAGGAGGAACTCAAGGACGTCAACATCGACCTGGACAGCAAGATCGATGAACTGGCCCAAGTCAACCTGCGACTCTACGAGATGAACAATCTCAAGAACGAATTCCTGGCCACCATGAGCCACGAACTGCGAACTCCGCTCAACAGCATCCTCGGCTTCAGCGATGTCCTGGCCGTCGCCGAGAACCTCGACGAGCGCCAGAATCGCTACGTTGACAACATCCGGTCCTCCGGACAGAGCCTGCTGGCGATGATCAACGACGTCCTGGACCTGGCGAAAATCGAGAGTGGCCGGATGGAAGTGCACGCGATCGAATTCCAGATCGGAGAACTGATCGAACGCCAGGTCAACTCGGTGGCACCGCTGGCCGAGAAAAAGAACATCGACCTGGATTTTTCCGTTGACCCACAATGTCCACTCTTGTTCCAGGACATTGGCAAACTCGAACAGATTTTGCTCAACCTGCTCTCCAACGCGATCAAGTTCACACCCGAGGGGGGACGGGTCCGAGTCAATGGAGTCAAACACGACGCCCGACAGATCGACCTGCTGATCGAGGACAACGGAATCGGTATCCCCCTGGACGACCAGGAAACCATTTTCGAGAAATTCCGGCAGGGAAGTGGAACTCCCGGACAGCAAGATCAATTGACACGCGAGTACGGTGGCACTGGGCTGGGACTCTCGATCGTCAAGGAACTCACCCGGTTGCTCGGCGGGAGCGTCTCACTCGAAAGCGAATTCGGCAAGGGGAGCAAGTTCACCATCCGCATCCCTGTCCAACACACCGATCCCGTCGAGGCAAACGACGACACCCCGGCTGCTTCGGACAGCCAGCAGGTCGGACTCCATCGTTCGACCAACTCCCCCCTGCAACAACAGGCAACGCCGTGACACCCGGGCCGACGTCGCCGGCAATCGAGATCATTCCGGTTCTCGACCTGATGCACGGACAGGTTGTCCGGGGCATCGCGGGACAACGCGAGTCGTACCAGCCCATTTCCAGTTGCCTGGTGGATTCGGCCCAGCCCCTGGACGTTGCCGACGCCTTCCTCGATCAACCCGGGCTCCAGCAGATCTACCTCGCTGACCTCGATGCCATCCAGCACGATCAGCCCGACTGGGACACGATCACCGAACTCGCCACCGGACCAAGACGATTGCTGGTCGACGCCGGATTGCACGATTCCGGGCGGGCACGCGAGTTGATCCGGTTGGGAGTCGAATCGGTGGTCGCCGGACTCGAAACACTTTCGGGCCCGGAACTGCTTACCGAACTCCTAGACACGGTGGGCGAGGACCGGCTGGTCTTCAGCCTGGACATGACGGCCGGCACCCCCATGACCAACCCGTCCGACTGGCCAGACCCGACTCCCACGGGACTGGCCGAAACAGCAATCGCCTCGGGAGTCAGACGCCTGATCGTGCTGGACCTGGCCGGGGTTGGCACCGGCACTGGACCGCCAACCCTGGAACTGTGCCAGCAGATCCGGAGCCGCCACCACGCGGTGGAACTGATCACCGGCGGAGGCATTCGGAACCAGGACGACATCGCCGCGGCAGCGGCGGCGGGCGTCGATGCCGTCCTGGTCGCCTCGGCACTCCACGACGGATCACTGTTGGCATAGCCTCCTACAGGCCATGGCCAAACGGTGGCTCGTCCGGATCGTCTGCGGCTCCGGTCTCCTCACCGCCACTCGCGGCCCTTCGTTCGAACACCAGGGGGGTGTCCCCGTCGGGAGTGACTCTCAACGAGATCTTTCCGTCGAGAACATCGGTCAACAGGTCACCACAGACCTCGGCACGCCACCCCGTGCACAAGCGTGGCGTGCCGCCGCCTTGTTCCCCATGAACATGCCAGCGAACCAGCGTCTTGAGTTCGTCACTCGTGCCGACCAGCGCCACGGCCACGTCCAGTTCAGCACAGCGATTGGCCAGCGCGATGGCCAACAGCTGGCCCAGCACGTGATCGTCGTCGTGTATCTCGCCTCGTCGTCGCACCCGTTCCGGGTAATCCGCCTCCGGACCTGCCAGCACGTCACACACCGTCGCCGCCAGTTCCTCGGCATGCCGCTTGAAATTGCGACGCGTCATGTCACGGGTCGCCAAAACCTCCTCGGCCGTACGAGGCTTCCGCTTGGCCAGGTCAATCAACAGGTCATCACGCAACACGCGACGGACCGGCTGGTTGAGTTTCTCGCCACACCGATCCCGCCACCAGAACACGGCCCGCGCGACGGCCAACCCGGCCCGATCAAGCCGATTGATCCCAGAAAGTCGTCGCCAACTCTCCTCGCCCCGCTCGGCCTCCACCTCGTCAATCATCCGTTCGAACTCGGCTTCCGCCCACGTCTCCCGTCCCAGGGCCGACAACGACTGGTGCTGTCTCTGGTGAATGGCCAGCAAGAAACGCACATCGTCCCGGGCGTAGTCGACCTGCCTGTCGCTCAGTGGGCGTCGTCGCCAATCCGTGCGAGACTGCGTGCCGGGAACTTTTTTTCCCAGGACGCGATGGACCAGTCGTTCGTGATTCAACGGGTAGCTGCGTGTTCGCAACCCCTCGGCTATCTGCACGTCCCACAGCCGGCCGGGCCGACTGGCCACATTGTCCAGGCAAAAGCGAACTTCCTGGCGAGCGGCGTGAGCCACCACGGTGACCTCGTCGTCGGCCATGATCCGCCACCAGTCCGAGAGATCCGGGACCGCCAACGGATCGACCACGATCTCTCGACCGGGAACCGCCAGTTGCAGCAGGCACAATTCCGGGCGGTAACAGCCCTCGGACACAAACTCGGTGTCCATCGCCACGATGCCCGCCGCGCGAATCTCATCGCACACCGCCGCAAACTCCTCCTGGGACGTCACCAAACCCTGGGACATCACGCCACCTCCCCACCGATCGCCGGCTGACACGCCGGACAGAAAAACGTCGATCGCTGAGCCTGAACGACTCGAACAATCGGTACCTCGCAGCATGGACAGGGTTCACCCGCACGGTCATAGACGCGATGCGAGTTCTGGTAACCACCGTCCTGGTTCAACGCGTTGCGATACGTGCCGTCGGACAACGTCGACCCCTCGTGTCGGATGGCCTCGTTCAGTACCGTGCGAGCGGCTCGCGACAGCCGACCCGCCTCCTCGTCGGCAATACGGTCAGCAGGCCGCGCGGGATCGATACGGGCACGAAACAGGATCTCGCTCGCATACAAGTTGCCAATTCCGGCAATCAGCGACTGGTCCAGCATCGCCACCTTGATCGCCCGTCCCGTCCTGCTACACAACCGCCGCCAGTCAGCAACACCCAGTTCCAGGGCGTCGGGTCCCAGGCGAGGTGGTCCCAATCGTTCGGCCAGTTCCTCGGGTGTCAGCAAACGGATGGTACCCAGTCCACGGCGATCCCAGAAAAAGAGCTCGTCAACCAGCCCCGGCTCGGAACTCGGTTCCATTTGCCACCGGTACCGCAGATGGCTCCTATCGGGAGGGTCGGTCACAAGCATCAGGCCGGTCATGCGTGGTTCAATCACAAAAGACTCGTCGGTATCCAGATCGATAATGACCCGTTTGCCGATCCGCCGGACCCCGGTGATCCTTGCCCCGTCAACCCGACGCCGGATGACCGCAGCCGCCGGAGTGACTTCAATCGGCCGGTACCGGCAACGGTAACGCCCCGACGCGACCAACCGACGGCCAGTCACGTGGCGGGCAATTCCCCGCACCATCGTCTCGACTTCTGGCAACTCCGGCACCTGGAAACCCCTGTGAAATGAAGGACACCGGCTCGTGACGATCGGAACGATTTTACGGTTTCGGACCGACGCGAGACCTGTTCGGATTGTCTGACCCACGAGCGTAGGGACTGGCCGAGGAATTTGTTTGACGACTTGCCGAAGCTGCACAATGCTCTAGTTAGACAATCCCTAGATTATCGCATCCCTCCCGTGGGATGAACTCACCGGCCGTGGTGCCGGACGAATGGAGACCCAGTCATGTCAGCCCGAGACCCCAGACAAGCCTATCTCAACCGTCGCCGACCCAACCATCGCACCCCGATGTGGGTCGCTGCCACCGGCTTTGCCCTGGTGATCGGTGCCCTGGCGGTGATGGCTCGAACCACACCACCGCGACCGGTCAACACGCCGACAGCGGCCGTGGTGCAGGTCCAGCCCGTGGCCACTCCCGCCCCATCCACCGTCGACACGGCCGCGACACCGCGGCAGGCGTCGCTGGACAACTCGAACCCGGCACACGCCCGGCCGCAACAGACGATTGCCGGTGGCAACCAGGCAGACTTTGAAGGTCTGACCGAGTTGATCCAGAGCGAGACCAGCGGCCCGTGGGAAGACGTCGACGGATCCGGCGGAACGATCTCCAACACCGACCAGATGGCCGGAATTCACGTCGATCCCAATGGCCTGTTGACTCGAATTGCCGTCGCCGACACCTCCGGCCGGCTACAAGAACTCAACCAGATCGTTGCGGCCGGAAACGACAACGCCGACATCACCCGTCGCAGTCGGCTGCGACTGGTGTCCCTGGCCCGGCTCGAGCAGGAAGTTGCTCGTCGCCTCGACGCCGGGGAACCCCTGCCCGCGGATATCCGGCACCTCGCCGGCCTCCAGCAGGTGCGGTTTGTGTTCACCTACCCTGAGACGGGCGACATCGTGATCGGTGGACCAGCCGAGGGTTTCCGGGTCAGCAAGACCGCCGGCACCGCGATCGGCGCCACCAGCGGCCACCCCGTTCTGCAACTGGATGACCTGGTCACCGTCCTGCGAGCCTTCACGGCCGAGGGTGGTGGCGTGATCGGTTGTTCAATCGACCCGCGTCCCGAGGGACTCAAGCGAATCAACGACTTTGTCACACGCTCCAACCGCAAGGGCGAGTTGGCTCCGGGGGCTGTCAAGAACTGGACCACCCAGTTGGGCAAGGCCCTGGGCCGCCAGGACATCACCATCACCGGTGTCCCGGCCGATTCGCGTGTCGCTCGCGTGCTGGTCGAAGCCGACTACAAGATGAAACTGATCGGAATCGGCCAGCTCGATGCCGGAAAAGACGTTCCGGGCATTTTCGGACTGATGTCGGCCGACGAGCGGAAGGACAGTTCGCTGGACGCCCTCAGATGGTGGTTGTCCATGAAGTACAGCCAGGTGCTGCACAGTGCCGCCGGAGACGCCTTCCAGTTGGTCGGTCCCGCCGTGCTGTGCCAGTCCGAGAACGAGTTCGTCAACGCCCGGGGAGAACGAGTCGCCACGGGCCAGGCTGAGGGGTCAAACCAGACGTTTGCCCGGAACTTCACCGAGCATTACGCCGAACTGTCCCGAAAGGACCGCGTGTTCTCCGACCTGCAGAACATCTTTGACCTGGCCCTGGTCGCCGCCCTGGTCAACCGCCAGGGGCTGGCCGAGCAGGCTGGCTGGGACATGGGCGTCTTTGCCAATCACGGTGAATTTCGTCCCGCCGTGCCCCCGGTGCCCCGCACCGTCGACTCGGTGGTCAACCACCGGGTCTACAACGGCCACGACGTGGTCGTGCAGGTTGCCGGTGGAGTGCGGGCCGACCTCGGCAGCCTGTTGGCCGATCGCAAGACGATCAAGGCCACTCCCCGGCTCAATGGAATCGCCCCGGCCGCCCGGCCAGCCAGCCTCGCCATCGACCGCTGGTGGTGGGATGTCGTCGTGCCAACCCAAACGGCCCGGCTCACCAAGTAGGCAATTCGACAACACGGAATCTCCTTTTGACGCCGGCCACTCCCTCGCGGGTGGTCGGCGTTTTTTTGTTTGCGAGGATGGAGAACACACCAAATGGAAACCGGGCTCCCCCTCGCCTTCGTTGACCCTCGCCGCTGGTCACCCTAAAACCGAAATGAACCGGATCACTCACAACTCTCCAATTCTTCGCCTCACCCATGCCCCGCCTCACACAGGCTGACCTTTCGGAACGCAACAAGGCGTTCGAGTCTCGCACCCCACAGGACCTCTTGCGGTGGGCCGCGGAGACGTTTCCAGGACGCGTGGCCGCCATCTCGGCGCTACAGCGAGCAGGCTCGGTCGTCTGTCACATGATCGGTGGTCTCGAACTCGACATCCCCATCCTGTTCGTGGACACCGGGGTCAATTTTCCGGAAACACTCGCCACGCGTGACGCGATTGGCGAGGCGTGCGGCCTGGAGATTCGCACGCTGACTCCGCCGCAGACAATGGACGAGCAGACAGCCGAACTGGGCGTGCTGTATTGCACACCCGAGGGACAAAAGGAATGCTGCCGGCTGAGGAAGATCGAACCGTTGCGGGCTGTCGCCGACCAGTTCGACTGCCTGATCGGGAGCCTGCGCCGCAGCGAGGGTGGACAACGTTCATTTTGTCCGATCCTGGCGGCCGACCCCGATATGAACGTCGTGCGAGTCAACCCACTGGTGACCTTCGATGATGACAGCCTCAACGGCTACATCGACGAACACTCCGTGATCCTCAACCCGCTGCACGAACAGGGGTACCCGACCGTCAGTTGCAATCGCTGCACGACGCCGGTCCTGGAGAACGAACCACGACGAGCCGGACGCTGGCGACACCTGGGCCCCTGGCAAGCCTACTGTGGCATCAACCCCACCGACCTGGACACCGACACCCAGACGGCCGTCGAACTGCCCCAGCAACTGATCGACAAGGTGCTGGGCCGCGAAGCCGATTTCATGATCTGAAATTGGCCCCCGGTTCACTCGCAATCGACACCGGACTCGTCTTGCACGATCCCGGCGATTCACAGATCATCCGCGCGCCCCCCTGCTTTCCCGTTCGGGCCTCGGAGACTCTCCCATGCGGCTGCCCACCTGGCTGACCCTCTGTCGCCGTGCACGTCGAAACCGACGTCGCCTGAACCCGGTCCCTGTCGTGGAATCACTGGAAGACCGCACGCTTTTGACCCTCTTCTGGGATTTCGATCCCGGCATCGGTCACCTGGAATTCACCACCGACGACGCTTCCACGACACTCACCATCCAGAACCAGGGTGGCTCAGTCGTGGCAGTGGGCTGGGGACCAACCGTCGCAGCCGCCGATGTGATCTCGATGTCGATCGAAACCGGGGACGGCAACGACCAAATCGACCTGTCCGCCGTCAACGAGTTGAGCTTCCCTTCACTCGCCGGTGGACCGGACAGCCTGGTTGTCGACACCGGCAGTGGCAGCGACACGATTGCCGGCAGCGGCTTCGATGACACGATCATCGGCGGCAGTGGCATCGACGTGATCGACGGCGATGACGGTGACGACCTGATCTACGGCGACCGAACCGATGGCGGTTCGGGGGACGACCTGATCTACGGTGGTGATGGCGGCGACCAGATCCACGGTGGAAACGGCGACGACGTGATCTACGGAGAAGCCGGCGACGACTCGATGATCGGCGAGGCGGGCAACGATGGCCTCGCGGGCGGATCCGGAAACGACATCGCCTACGGTGGACTCGACGACGACTCGTTGATCGGCGAGGCGGGCAACGACACGCTGTACGGCGGGGGCTTCTGCGACCCTGCCAACGTCGGCATCTGCCTGGTCGACGACTCGGGAGTCGACACGATTGAGGGCGGAAGCGGACACGACTCGATCTACGGCGACGGGGGCAGCGACCGGCTGTTCGGCCACACCGGCAACGACTGGATCGAGGGTGGCGACGGCAACGACCTCATCGAGGGTGAAGATGGCCAGGACACCCTGCTCGGATTCGCAGGTGACGACACGATCTTCGGCGACGCGGGCAACGACTCGATCACGGGAGCCGACGGGGACGACTGGATCTCCGGAGGCATCGGCCTGGACCTGCTCTTTGAATCAGCCGACACCGACTTCACACTGTCCGATTCCTCGCTCAGCGGTCTGGGCGATGACCAGTTGGGCAACGATCTGGAATACGCCCGACTGACCGGTGGAAACAGCGCCAACCTGATCAACACGACCGCATTCACCGGCAACGTGATGCTCGCCGGCGGTGCCGGTCCCGACACGCTGCAGGCCGGATGGGGCCACGACGTGCTCAACGGAAACGCTGGTGACGACTCGATCAGCGGCGGTGATGGTGACGACACGCTCGGTGGTGGAAGCGGTGCCGACACGATGGACGGGTCACTGGGCAACGACATCCTGCGAGGCCAGGGAAGCAGTGCCGATGTGCTCCAGGGCGGTCCCGGCTTCGACACGCTCGACGGTGGCGCCGGACACGATCGCGTCTTCGAGTGGGCCGACTCCGACTTCACGCTCGAAAGCAACTCGCTCGCCGGACTGGGCACCGACCAACTCGCCAACATCGAATCCGCGCAGTTGATCGGAGGCGTATCGTCCAACACGATCGACACCTCGGCGGTCGACTGGCCCGTGACAATCAATGGAGCCGGCGGAGACGACACACTGCAATCGGGAGGCGGCAACGACAAGATCCTCGGCGGCAGCGGCGACGATGTGATCACCAGCGGTGCGGGAATCGACAAGCTCCGCGGACAGGCCGGAAACGACAGCCTCACCGCCGGAAATGGCAACGATCGGCTCGATGGCGGAACCGGCAACGACCAACTCGCAGGAGAAGCCGGAGACGACCGGCTCCGCGGCGACCTGGGCAATGATCAACTCGAAGGGGGCACCGGCACCGATCGTCTCGACGAACTGATCAACGGCAACGTCGTGCTGGTCAACGGGCAAATGCAGGGGATCGGCCTCGACACGCTTGTTGACATCGACACCGCCTGGATCAAGGCCGGCGGTGGCAACGACTCGATTGACGCCTCGACATTTCCGGGACCGGTCACGCTAATCGGCGGGGCCGGCAACGACACCCTGTTGGGCGGTTCGATGAGCGATCACCTGTACGGCCGACAGGGCGAGGATCAACTCGAGGGCGGCAGCGGTGCCGACTGGATTTCCGGCGGAGGCGGAGGGGACAGCCTGCTGGGTGCCAGCGGCACGGACACGCTCGTCGGTGGCACCGGCAACGATCTGATCTACGGTGGAGCAGACGACGACACACTGCTGGGCCGACAGGGCGACGACTCGCTCTCCGGAGGCGATGGCGACGACCGCATCGACGGTGGCCAGGACGACGACCAACTCGCCGGACTACTGGGCAACGACCTGCTGATCGGTGCGTCGGGTTCCGACTCGATGACCGGTGGAAACGGCAATGACCGGCTGCTGGGCGGTGCCGATCCAGACGTGGCGCTGGGAGGAGACGGGGACGACACGCTGAGGGGCCAGGCCGGAGACGACACGATCGCAGCTGGCAACGGCCAGGACGCGATTGACGATCAGACGGCAATCATCGACGAGTTGTACATCTTCTTGCCCGCATGGATCGATCCTTGATCCGAGCAGGCCGCGATCACCTCGACTTGGCGCGGCGAACCTTGGTGGCAATTTCCGCCAACACCCGTCGTCCACGATTCAAGCCGTCAGTGCTGGCACCGGACAGGGTCCCACTGACCTGGCTCTCCAGGTTGATCAGCAGCTTGCGGAAGTACTCGAACTCGCTCGCGACGCCCTGGATGTTGTCGATCGGCTGACGTGTCACGATGAAGTTGTCGTGGATGTTCTGGAGCCACTCTCTCTTGCCCACCGACTGGGTGTCACCGACATCGCAGGCCTTCTGGCACCGTGACAACTGGGTCGATGCATTCCGCATCCAACGCCTGGCGTCATCCCACGCGTCCCTGTCCTGCCGGGTCGAATGCCCCACCTCGTCGTAGGTGAGGTCACGATTGAGGCTGCTGAGTTGCATCATCAGGTCGTCAATCTGTTTTCGCAGCATCTCCAGCTTGACGGTGGCGGCCTGGATGGCCGCCCAGTGTGCTGCAATGGCCGTGTAGACGCCTTCGTCAACCATCCCTCCCACGCCCGTGGTCATCGGCGGCTGATTCATCGCCATCGGAACCATGCCGACGGGCACGGCGGTGCCGGCTCCCACGTGGATCGTGATGTTGGAATCGACCGCACCGTGCGGAATCACCAGCGGCTGATCCAGCATCCCAACAGCCGAGGGACCCGCACACGGTGTCCCAAAAACAACCCACATCGAGACCATCGCGGGATCAATCCCGGTCACCATCGCCAGCCCTCGCAACGTCGCCACCGCGCCATCAGCCAACCGGCACACCACTCCCTGGGGTGCCGCCGGTGGCCGGAACCAGGCCCATCCATGGCAAGTTCCCGATCCATCCAACGCAAACGCTTCCCAGTCGGTTGACGCCGGTCTCAATGCAAACGGCACCAGGGCGGAATCGGACGATTCGTTGTGCGTGTTCATTGATCCTCAAAACTCCACACCACTCACCATCAACACGCAACGGGGGCTTCCATCGAGAGACGCACGAATCATCTTTTTTTGGGGAACCGGAATTCCTGGCCATCCCTGAACACATGCAGTTGCAACCCCCGGACCGATTGCCGCTCGCCCCGATCGGCCCCACCACTCTTGGCCCCACGCGAGTCAATCACGACCACGCTGTTCTTGCCCATGACTCGGAACCGTCGTCCACTGACGATTATGGCCGTGGACTCACCGATCCCCACGCCAATGAGGCCCGGGTGATCGATCACAACACCGACCAGGCGATTCATCCGTTTCCGTCGGACGAAGTGCTGGTCGATGATCAGTTCCGGAACCAGTCCCAGGCCGGGAATCGCTGGAGTGTTGCCGGCGACCAGGCCGGGTGATTCGGGGCTGCGCGGAATCATGACAGACGACATCACCGCCGCACCCGCACTGGTTCCACCAATCACGAGCCCCGCGGCATGACGCTGTTGAATCACCTCGACCAGGCCTGCCTTGTCGAGTGCCTCGTGCAATGCAGCCTGGCTTCCGCCGGGAAACCAGATGGCCGTCGCGGCCTCGATCTGTCCCTTTGCTCGCCGGGAATCCTCCAGGGACACCACCTGTGCCTGCGCACCGAGTGCCTTGAACATTTTGACCGAAGACACTCCCCTGTCCCGGCGACTGGAAGCCTGGGGCAACACCATGATCCGTGCCGACTTGCCACCAGCAAGTCCAACGAAATGGCTGGCGACAGGGGCCGGGATCCCACCACCACCAACAACGACCAACGTACCGCCGGGTCTCTTGCCCTCGCCACCGGCCCAAACAGCCACCGGTGTTCTCCCGATGTTCCACAAGCTCACCACACCCACCGTCAGCACAACGAGCATGCCTCGTAATGAATTGTTCGTCACTGTCCTGGACCCATGGGAAACGGAAAAATCC
>MDTE01045399.1_pt1 | contig 12697 bp, 15 predicted proteins | sample 811231 | NCBI WGS metagenome assembly MDTE01 (sample SAMN05326651, study PRJNA326480) | marine metagenome | isolation source: seawater | place: Indian Ocean: Red Sea | collected 2010
CCAGAAGATGGTCATGAAACGAGAGAACATTGCTTCTAAAGGTATTTGGACTGCCAAAAAGAGATATATCCTTGACGTATGGGATAGTGAGGGTGTAAGATACGAGAAACCCAAGATGAAAATCATGGGACTAGAGACTCAACGATCATCTACCCCACAATACTTTAGAGATAGACTTGTAGATGCATTTAAGATTATTATTACAGGTAATAATGATGATATCCTACAGTATATTGATAAAGTAAAGGAGGAAACCAGAAGGCAGGACTATGCTGACATTGCATTTCCACGTGGTGTTAATGGTTTAGACAAATATAGGAGTAATTCTGATATATTTGTTAAGGGTACTCCTATTCATGTACGTGGTGCCTTGCTTTATAATTTTTATGTTAGAAAGCATGATGTGACACATAAATATGCGTCCATACAAGAGGGAGAAAAGATTAAATTTATATATCTTCGGATGCCCAATCCATTCATGCAGAATGTGGTGTCCTTTATGGGTCGTATCCCTACAGAATTTAATCTGGAAAAGTATATTGACTATTCACGACAATTTGAGAAGTCTTTTTACGAACCACTACATAATGTGCTACAATGTATAGGTTGGGATTCCGAGAGGAAGGTGTCGTTGTTACAATTTTTAAATTAATATGGATTTTTTACAACAAGTAATCAAGGATAGTAAGAATGAATATGCTTCTATCGCTGCTGATGGTATTGCTGCTGGTGACGTTGAGTCTTTCATTGATACTGGAAGTTATATATTTAATGCCCTGGTCAGTGGTTCTATTTTCGGAGGACTTCCCTCTAATAAGATTACGGCACTTGCTGGAGAAACTGGGACTGGGAAGACTTTCTTTTGTCTTTCTGTGGTTAGGCATTTTCTTGATACCCATCCTGATGCTGGAGTCGTTTATTTTGAAACTGAATCTGCCATCTCTAAAGAAATGGTTGAGACAAGGGGTATCGATTCCAAAAGGTTAGTAATTTTTCCTGTTAATACTATTGAAGAATTTAGAACCCAGGCAGTCAGAGTCATAGATAAATACCTAGAGCAGCCCAAGGAAGAGAGGAAACCTCTCATGTTTGTGCTGGACTCTCTCGGCATGCTAGCGACTAATAAAGAGGTACAAGATGCCTCGGATGACAAAAATGTTCGTGACATGACTAAAGCACAACTTGTTAAGTCTTGTTTTAGAATTCTTACCTTGAAATTAGGTAAGGCAAATATACCCATGATAGTAACAAACCATACCTATGATGTTGTTGGCTCGTATGTACCTACAAAAGAGATGGGCGGGGGTTCTGGCCTTAAGTATAGTGCTAGCACGATTGTATATCTCTCGAAGAAAAAAGAAAAAGAAGGAACCGATTTGGTCGGAAACATTATTAAATGTGAGGCGAAAAAGTCCCGTTTAAGTCGTGAAGGATCTAAAGTCGAAACTCGTTTATTTTTTGATCATCGTGGTCTTGAGCGTTACTATGGTCTGTTGGAACTTGGTGAGACTGCAGGACTATGGAAAAACGTTGCAGGAAGATACGAAATCAATGGAAAGAAGGTCTATGCCAAACACATACTGGCAAAACCACACGAGTATTTTACTGACCAAGTACTACAAGCACTAGACGAGACTGCTAGCAAGGAGTTTAAGTATGGATAAGGTTGAAAGTACTATCTTACGACATCTTCTGTTCAGTGAGGAGTATTTTCGTAAGGTAGTTCCGTTTCTTAAACCAGAGTATTTTGATGACCAGTCAGAGAGAGCAATATTTGAAGAGATACAGGATTTTTCTGTAAAATATGACACAGTTCCTACAGCAGAAGTTGTTAACGTTGGGTTAGGTAAGAGATCAGATTTAAGTGAGGAACAATTCCAACAGTCTTCTGTTAAAGTAGAAGAATATAATAGGATTAATAAAGAAGATCCAGCATTACCTGATCAGGAGTGGTTGCTTGATACTACAGAGAAATGGTGTCAAGAACGTGCTGTTTATAATGCTTTATTGCAGTCTATCAAGATTGCTGATGGTAATGATGAGAAGTTAACTACAGATGCTATCCCTAGTATCCTACAGGATGCATTGGCAGTATCATTTGATGAATATATTGGACATGATTACGTAGATAGTGCTGAAAAACGCTATGAATATTACCATAAGGATGAGACAAAAATTCCTTTTGATTTAGATAAATTTAATTTGGTGACCAAAGGTGGAATACCTAACAAAACTCTCAACATTGCCCTTGCTGGTACTGGTGTTGGTAAGTCTCTGTTCATGTGTCACATGGCTAGTGGTTGTTTGTCACAAGGAAAGAACGTACTCTACATCACACTTGAGATGGCAGAGGAAAAGATCGCAGAAAGAATAGATGCTAACCTATTGAATGTAAATATCAAGGATATTGCTACTATACCAGAGCAGTTATTTAACTCTAGGGTTAGAGAGATTGGTAGGAAGACTGAAGGTAAGATTATCATTAAAGAATATCCTACTGCTAGTGCTCATGCTGGTCATTTTAAGGCATTATTGTCTGATCTTCAGTTGAAGAAAGATTTCAAACCAGATATTATTTTTGTTGATTACCTTAACATATGTGCAAGTTCTAGATACAGAGGATCTATTGTTAATTCTTATACATATGTGAAGGCGATTGCAGAAGAATTGCGTGGTCTAGCAGTAGAACATAACATTCCTGTTATATCTGCTACTCAAACTACTAGAGCAGGTTTTGGTAGCAGTGATCCAAGTTTGGAAGATACATCTGAATCGTTTGGACTTCCTGCTACTGCTGATTTTATGTTTGCTTTGGTAAGTAGTGAGGAATTAGAACAGTCTGGAAGGATCATGGTTAAACAGTTGAAGAACCGTTACAATGATCCTACATATTATAGAAAATTCACTGTAGGGATTGACAGATCCAAGATGAAGTTGTATAATGTGGATGATTCAGAGATAACACCTGACGAGAGTGAAGAGGTTTTAGAACAACCTGTGTCACCAGTAGGTGATCGTAAAAGTAAATTTAATGCATTCGTGATATGACCGTAAATTTCAAGAAATATGAAGAATTTGTATCCGCTGTTACTTCGGATGCTTCAACCAATTTTGTCGATTTTGCTGACCGTATTGGTGAACTTGATAGAGAGGGTGCCAATATTGAGCGTCTTACCACTGCTGGTGTTGGGCTTGCTGCTGAATCTGGTGAGTTCCTTGAGATCGTTAAGAAGATGGTATTTCAAGGCAAACCATGGACCGATGATAATAGAGAGCATCTTATTATTGAGTTGGGTGATGTTATGTGGTATGTGGCCCAAGCTTGCATGGCATTAGAGGTTGATTTTGATGAGGTTATCGAGAGAAATATAACCAAGTTAAGGTCTAGGTATCCTGGCGGTGAGTTTAATGTACACTTTAGTGAATGTAGGCAAGTGGGAGATAGATGATTAATCTTGATGAGAGATATCATTCTTATTTGAACAACCCTAACAAAGGATTGACAATAGATGGTGTCAGGGAACCTGTAACTGGATATGGGTGGCACTGTGATGGTGATGAGATCGTTGGGTATTATGTGAATACAAGAAACTACAAATTGTATTACAATACCAATGAACAATTTATAAAGATGGAGCCACATGGAACTACCAATTGATGATATAGAATTAGAAGTTATCGTGACACAACTATGGAAGTCACGTAAGAACGTAGGTGAACCATTGGTTGCTCCATTATATGAGAAGATTAAGTTGGTTAAGGAAGTCAGAGATGCTAATCCTGGTGGTCCTTACAAGAAGATATTACGGGAAGAACATGGTATGGTAATCTAAATAAGAGAAAGTATTCTTTTGTTTGATGGCCAAGAAACAAACAGAGTGGGGTATATTAACTGGTAATTGGGTTAGAAGAGCCACCGATGTAACTGATTGTCTTATTGGTGAAGGATATAACTACCTATCTTTTAGTATTAATAATGTAGCAGATCCCAAGAGTGGAAAGAAGATAATTCTTGGTTTGAAGGTAGAAGTACCAGAAGCAGAAAGAACTAGAGCAGTTAATAATATTAAGAGTGCTTTAGTAGAGAAGACTGTAAGTAATTGGAATCAGGGTAAGTCAAAGTATAGTTTTCTTGAAGGTACTCCAGACAGGCAAATTGATATTCCTGTTACAGTAGGTACGACTGAAAAAATATTTCGTATATATGTAAAACCACTAAAGAGTGGTGGGTCTGGTGGTGGTGCAGCACAAACTGCTATTAATGAATGTACTTTTGCTGTGTATGCTTCACTACGTTATAATGTTATTAAGGCAGATTTAGATCCTGAACTAGGTATTAGTGAGAACCATTGGAATGAAGCATTTAACTATTGTAGACTTGATAAGAGTAAGGAAAGGATAGGGGTTCCTGATATGCTTTGGCACGTATCTCATTGTGCTGGAGCAAATAGACTTCATCAACGTGTGACGATGAAGGGTACTGGTAATGTTATATTCTATCGTGGTAAGGATATTGATGGTCAAAAGACTGTTAAAGGTAGTTTATCGAAAGCATATAATAGGGTAAAGAGTGAAATTGGTGGTGTTTCCGAGGATAAGTGGAATCCTGCTGATGTGTGGATGTCAGTTGATGGTTTTACATCTGATCTTGATTCCAAGCCGTTTATTGATGATGTAAATGATTACATTTTAAAACTTGCTGGTACAATCACAACAAATAAAATATCAGATGCAACATTGGTTGGTATTTCTTTAAAGAAACTTGGTGCTAATGCTAACTTTTCTATACTTAATGCTGGATCATCACAAGATAGGAAGGATGCTGCTAAATCTATAAAGTTTATTAATAAAAATCAACAAGGTGGGTATCAATTATTCTTTGAGAATAGAGGAGCAAATCCTATTGACTTTTATTTGTATTATAGTTCTGGATTCTATGATAAATTCCAGTGTAGAAACTTTGGTGGTAAGAAGGCATCGTGGCAGATAGAACTCAAGGGAGCAACAGCAGCACATGGTCGTGTTGGAGGTGAGCAAGTTGCTAACATAGTTAATACGATAACAGGAAAAAATGCTTTCCCATGGAAAAACCAAACTTTCCATTCAGAATGTGCTAAAAAAGGTCCACAAGCTAATAAGATTACAAAAGAGATTGTTGATCTTTTAATAGATTTTGGTGCACAGAATATTCAAAAGGGAGATTCTATTATCAAGGATAGAGATCAGTATACATTTGAGATTTCTCAAAAGGAACAGGAGTGGAGGTATAGTAAATTGAATGGATTGCGTTTCTTGAAAGCATTGGGGGATAATCCCGAACATGCAGATCAAATAGTACAATCTCTTTATTTGTATGCTAGTTCACAACTAGATAAGTCATCTCTATTCGTTAAGATATACTAATGGCAAACATAGAAAAGCTAAAACATTTAGAACATCTTGAGGATGAGATGCTTAACTATGGAGTTGAGGGTTGTAAGAGAATTGTTGGTGATCTTAAAGAACTTCGACAAATGTTAGGGTGTTCAGGAACGTCATATATACAGACCAAATGGGATGGTAAACCTGCTGTAGTATGTGGTGTTGATCCTATTACTAAATTATTTTTTGTTGGTACGAAATCTGTATTCAATAAAGATTTTCCAAAGGCTGCAGTGTCTGAAAGTGGAGTAGATTCTTACTACGGTGAGATACCAGACCTAGCAGAGAAATTAAAGATATGTTTGAGACACCTTCCCAAGTTAGGGATTACAGGTGTGTTGCAAGGTGACCTTTTGTACACTAAATCTGACTTAAAAACAGAGAGAATTCATGGTCATAATATGCATGTGTTTAAACCAAATACAATTGCATATGCTATTCCTACAGATCATGAGATTGGTAAGAATATAAATGGATCCCAGATGGGAATAGTATTTCATACTCATTATACGGGTGATGATCTTCCTACAATGATAGCAAGACCAGGTATTGGAGAGAAATTAGGTCAGTCTAAAGATGTAGTTAACATTGATAATGATACTCCAATGCATAACGTTGGTTTAACACCACAAGAAGAGAGAGATTTTGATGCTACTGTTACTAAAATTGATCAAGAATGTAGGAGGTGTGGTGATTTTCTAGATGAACTTGTGTTATCTGGTGGTGGACAAGGTAGTCCGACAGGTGATAGTAAGTATCATGTGGCACCATACGTTAAGAAGTATTTTAACCATGAGATATCACATGATAAGGTGACTACAAAAGTTGATGATACTATGCAGGGTCTGCTTAATTTTTATTATCTCTCTGTAGAGAAAGAAATTATAAAAGGTAAGCAAGCAAAAACTGTTGCTTCAAAGTTAGCAATAGTTAAATCTGGTATGGAATATTTGATGGAGAATACTGCTAAATTTAAGTCAATGATAAACCTTTATAGGTTGATTCAAAATTTAAAATTGCAGATCGTTAAGAAGTTAGATCCTCTTGAGAAGTTTCGTACCTTTGTTTTGAAAGATAATAAGTATGAGGTGACTAATCCAGAAGGGTATGTCTTACATAGAGATGGTAACATGGTTAAGTTAGTTAACCGTCTTGAGTTCTCTAAAAATAATTTCATGGCAGGTGGAAATAGACCTAAAAAACCTGTAGATGAGAGAATTTCATCTCTAGTATACTCTCAATACAAGGGTTATCCTGGAAAGAAAATAGTTATATCATTTGGTAGGTTTCAACCACCTACAAAAGGACATCTTGCTAACCTTGATGAGTGTAAGAGGGTAGCACAACAAGAAGGTGCTCATGATTATAGAGTTTATCTTGCACAGAAACATCAATCAGATAGTAACTATAAAGAAAAGCAGGGTACTGATCCATTACCACCAGATAGAAAGTTATATTGGATGGTTAAGATGTTTGGTAGTAGACATCCAAATAAGATATTTGGTGGTCATAGGTTACCAAAGAATATGCTAGCAGAATTAATGATGCAGGGTTATCGTCATGTAATTTTTCTTGCTGGTCTTGAGGATTATAATACGTGGAATAATTATTTGCCGAGGTATAATGGTATACCACCATGGGATTATACCTTTTTTACTTTTGAGATAAGGAGTTCTGGTGATAGACTAGAAGGAGTAAAAGGTACAAAACAAAGAATTTATGCAGCAACAGGAGATTATAAAAATTTTGCTAGTAACATTGAAGGATTATCAGAAGCTGATAAAAAGAAATTTATGAAAGAACTACAACAATATATACCTCCAACCTATAAAGGAAAATAAAATGAAGAACTTTAAAAAGATACGTGAAGAAGCACTGCGTCAACAGGTTAGACATGAAGAAGTCTTTAAAGTTGGTGATCAAATTATGTCAGCTCATACTGGTGACAAGGGTAAGATCCATCGTATAGGTGGTAATTATGTCATCTGTATTTCGGAGTATGGAGACATGTTTAGGGCATGGATTAAGGATATCAGATTGCTCAATTTAAGAGAGGATATAAATAAAGACAGAAAAAGTACGATCTTCTTTACACATGGAAAGGCAAAAACCAGTCAACAGTGTTCAACACGATGACGATTACTCGAAAGCACTGATTGAATCCTATGGTCAGTGGATGGGTGGAAGCGGATTTCAACAGTCCGATCCCTTAACTGAAGATGGCATTCCTGCAGAGCAAAAGCAGGGTGGTGGATCATTCAGTACATTTACTACTGCAATTGGTACTGTTCCTGGACCAGAGAATGATGAGTCTAAAGAGATTCCTATCATTCCAGAGTTGGGTGTTAAAGATGAGACTGCTCCTAACGATGTAAAGAAAGGTGCTGGAGCACCTGATCCTGCTGTAGATCTCCGTGTTGGTGCTGGTGTTAAGCAGTCACATGGTGCTACTATTAGGGACGTAACCAAGGTTGCTAAAGAAGAAGTAGAACCTGCTGTTGAAGCTAAAGGAGTTTGTAAGAAGTGTGGTGGAGATCATCTAACAGAAGATTGCAAAGCATCTAAAGAAAAGTGTGAAGAGTATCACTGGAATAGAGTTTCTGAAAGTTTAACTTTCCTTGGTCAACTTACTGAAACCAATTATAAAGTACATGGTGTTAAGTTGAACGAGCAACATAAGAAAACAAGTAGACTTCTTGAGTATAGTAAGAAGGTCAAGGAGAAGAAAGAAGGAAAAAAGTAAAGTCGGCTACTCTTGAGATCATGCCAGATATTTTTGACAGTGAGCGAGAGGGAGAGAAAGCCGTCAAGAAGAATAAAAAGTACATTCTAAAAGCGTTAAAGTCGCAGAGCAAGGATAAACCTATCCGAAAACTCGACCGATAAATAATTTTACCTTTGATATATTATCATGTTAAGAACATTACTTCCTTTAGCATCAAGGATTATTAAGGATGCTGTCGATGCTATTCCTACGGATGCAGCAATCGGTGATAGATTGATTGAGATTTGTCTACGAGTACTTGCTAAAGCAGTTAAGTCTACCAAGACTGACGTAGATGATCAGTTGTTTGAGCAAGTAGCAAAAGCGATTCGTAATCGTGAAGTGAAAGCTGATGATTTTGTGAGCTCATAGTATTTTTATAAATACTGATAGAAATTAAAGAGTAGAGAGCCATGCCCATACTTGGATCCATTGATAGCGCAACATTCGCTAATGACGTAGCAGTCACTAATGATTCTGCTGCAGTAACTAGGAATGCTGCTGATGCCATTGCAGGTGGTGACATCATTGTTCTTAACAATGTGTCGTATTACGTTAAGTCTGTTGATGGTACTACCATCACACTTGGTCAGAAATATGCTGGAGCAACTGATGCTTCTCTATCGGGTGCCAAACGTCGCACAGCACCAAAAGCACTGTCTGATTTTGTTCTGACACGTGCTACAGACCATCAATCTTCTGTGGATACACAGATTGTTGCTGTAAGTCTTGCTGAAGCACAACTCTCTACTAACAAATCACGTGGTATTAGTAGTCCTGGATGGTGGGCATACAGGACATACACAGATACTGCTGGTACTACTCGCCATAAGTCAGAATTGATTGCATCTTATAAAGATGGATCTGCTATTAGTGGTGACTTTACTGATGACCTTGTTGCTGGAGATTCAGCATCTGCAGTAACCATTGGTACACAACCTGCTAATGTTTCTGTTGAGGCGAATGGTTCTAACACAGCAACAATCAGCGTTACTGCTTCCAAGACTGGTGCTGGTTCACTTACCTATCAGTGGCAGATCAGTACAGATGAAGGTGCTTCCTTCTCTGATATTTCTGGTGAAACAGGTGCAAGTCATGAGACTGCAGCAGTTGTTGCTGGTGATGATCAGAAACAGTTCCGAGTTAAGGTCGGTACAACTGGAGGTGCTATTGAGGTTGTCTCAAGTGCCGCTACACTCACAGTTACTTAATGTATAAATGAATTTTGATGAGTTGACACCAAGCAATTGGTTAATGTTTGCTATTAAAAATTATAATAATCCAAACTCTGTTACTTATGAGGATTTTGAAAAAGATCTGAATAAGATTAAATATATCAAGAGATTATTCCGTCGTTATGAAACTCATAATGAATTGAAAACTCACTTGATTCTTAACCATATCATTGTCATGTATAATGTATTTGATGATGCAGCGACACCTCTACTTTTTTATAAGATAGAGGCAACGCATTGGCCAGCACTGAAAGCATTCATGTTGGCATTAAATCGTTTACCCGATTCACTTAAAAAGGATATTGATCAAGAATGTCTACAACAACTGAATCAAATATGAATGAAATGATTGCTGGTAATGGAGCACATCTATCCATGCCACCAGCGTTTGTGTTTGTTAACACAGCATCTCATCGTAAATATAAAAAGAAGAATCAAGACAAGGTAGACGGTCGCACCAAAGGTGCTAAAACTATGCTCTCTCGTATTAACAAAAGAAAGATGAAGAAAGAAGAAACTATACCTGCTGGATATACAGCGAGGGTCGATATAGAATCTATCGAACCTATTGCAGAGAAGGCACCAACGGAAACTGAACGTGCCCAGAAGCAGATTCATCAGATGAAGAAGCTTAAGCGTGCAAAGGGTCTTCAGAAGAAGAGAGATGAAGCAAAGAAAAGTATGCGTGATAAGTCTGATGAGATGAATGTTCTCATGAGAGCACGTATGTCAGATTTTAAGAAGAAAGCACAAGATCAGACAAAGAAAGCATCGACACAAAAAAATTCTTATGAACCAACTGAAGGTGAAATTATGACAGAAAATACTGCAACATATGATGACGTTGTTAAGGTTGCTTTAGAGGTAGCAACCAGCGAACTAAATCCAGCAGGAGAAGCATCGTTCGCTAAAATAAAATTTGATGATGGAACAGAACAGAATCTTGATAACTTCTCTGCTAAAAGAATTGCTGCCTGTTACGGGCAACTAGACGACACTCACAAAACACAGTTCCAAGCTCTACTTAACAAGGATGCTGCAACTTATCAAAGTGCTCTTGACTTTGCTATCCGCAGTTCCCAGTAGAACCTATGTATGGACGACGTTAATTCAGCTATCCTTGAGAGATTAGAGAAAGTAGTCGAGTCTCTCCAGGAAAATTCCATGAAGATGGGTCAGTTACTGGCCGTTCATGACGAAAAATTAGACAAACAAGATAGGATAGATGCTGTTCTCTTCGAGAAGATAGAGAGTCTTCATCGTGCGTTAAATAGAGAAGCAGAATTAATTAAGGCAGGTTGTGAAAGAGATATTAGAAAGGTTGACCAGCGTCTTCGGGTCATGGAAAAGAAAATGTGGACTATTTTTGGTGGTCTTGCTGTTATATCTTTCATCGTTTCGGTCCCAGGACAAAGAGTAATGTCCACTCTTATGCCACCTGTACAACAGGCACCCTTGACACAAGCGAAGTAAACTGATATACTGTGTCTCTGGACACAATCGTTTATGAGTTATATTGATGCAAAGTATGTTAGTCTTGCTTCTGCTGGGTTAGATAGATTTAGTCAGAAGAAGAAGGATTTATATAACTTTCGATGCCCTTACTGTGGTGACTCACAGAAGAGGAAGAATAAAGCTCGTGGATATATCTTCAGGGTGAAAAATGATTATGTTTATAAATGTCACAATTGTGGCGTTGGTAGAACATTTACAAATTTTCTAAAGGATCAGAATAAGATACTTTATGATCAGTATCTCATGGAGAGATATAGTGCTGGACTAACTGGTAAGAAAACACAGACACCAGATCCAGTGTTTGACTTTAAAGAACCTGTCTTTAAAAAGAAGAAAATCATCATTGATTTACCAAAGATATCTGATCTAAATAAATCACATCCAGCAAGATTATATCTAGAAAACCGTAAGATAAAAGACCTAGATCGCTTCTATTATGCCGAGAGGTTTAAGGAGTGGACTAACTCTTTAAAGAAAACATTTGATGATATGCGAGGAGATAATCCACGTATTATTATACCAATGTATACGGTTGACAATGAGTTGTTTGGTTTCCAAGGCAGGTCCTTGTCACCAAATACAAATATGAGATACATCACAGTGATGTTAGATGATGACCACCCTAAATTATATGGACTTGAAACAATCAACAGACTACACCCAGTATACATCGTCGAAGGACCTTTTGACTCAACGTTCATTCGCAACTCGATTGCTATGTGCGGAGCTGATATTCATGTTGATGGTGTCGGGATTAGCAGCCCTGTGTGGGTATATGATAACGAACCAAGAAACCCAGAAATCGTCAAACGTATACAGACTACTGTCTACACTAAGCAAGCTGTTGTAATCTGGCCATCTGATATAAAACAAAAAGATATAAATGATATGGTTCTTGCTGGACATAATGTTCAGTCTATAGTAGAATCAAATACCTTCTCTGGATTAGAAGCAAACCTCAAATTAAACACCTGGAAAAAGATATGAGCAACGGTATTAAGGTAGAGAAGAGAGACGGACATATTGAAACGCTTAATTTGGATAAGGTTCACAGGATGGTTGAAGATGCCTGTGAAGGATTAGCAGGAGTATCTGCTAGTCAAGTAGAAATTAACAGTGGACTACAATTTTTTGATGGTATTCGGACAGAAGATATCCAAGAAATATTAGTAAGATCTGCTAATGATTTAATTACATTAGATAATCCTAACTACCAATTCGTAGCAGCACGTTTGTTATTATTTGCTACACGTAAGCAAGCATTTAATAAGAATGTGTGGAAGGATGGTATGCCATCTATATTTGATGTTGCTGCCTACAATGCTACAGTCAATAAAGTTTATGATGAAGAGGTATTAGACAAGTATACCGAGGAAGAGTGGTATCAAATAAATTCATGGATCGATCATGATCGTGACTATTTGTTTACATATGCTGGCCTTCGGCAAGTGGTTGATAAATACCTCGTACAAGACAGAAGTACAGGTGAAGTCTTTGAGACTCCACAGTACATGTATATGATGATAGCAGTGACATTGTTCGCTGAATATTCTCTCTCCAATCGTTTAGAATTTATTAGAAAGTATTATGACGCAATCTCCCGACACCGAATCAACATCCCAACCCCAGTCATGGCGGGGGTACGGACCCCAATTCGTCAATTTGCATCTTGTGTTTTGGTTGATTCTGATGACACCCTCGATAGTATCTTTAGTTCTGATGTGGCTATTGGCAAATACGTTGCACAGAGGGCTGGTATCGG
>MDTE01024883.1_pt1 | contig 12694 bp, 16 predicted proteins | sample 811231 | NCBI WGS metagenome assembly MDTE01 (sample SAMN05326651, study PRJNA326480) | marine metagenome | isolation source: seawater | place: Indian Ocean: Red Sea | collected 2010
CTTTTTTAATAATCATGGTTTATTTAAGCTTAAGAATAGACCTCAATGGTATACAGTCACCAACAGAAGTAGAGCTTACGTTTCCAAAGTCCTGGATAAAATAAATGGTGATTACTTTAAAAACTATAAAATTAAAAAAATTGTTAGAAGTGATGACAATGTGAGATTATTTATGGACTCAGAGGTTGATTATCGAGATTATGACCATGTTGTTTTATCATGCCATGCGGATGAAAGCTTTAAACTTATTCAGAATCCCACTAGCGAAGAAAAGGAAATTCTCCAAAAGTTTTCTTATATCTCAAATACTGCTTATCTTCACAAAGATACTAATTTAATGCCAAATAAAAAAAATGCCTGGTCAAGCTGGAATTCGATTTCAAAAAAAGATTTGACAGAAACTTGCGTTACTTACTGGCTGAATAAGCTTCAAAATTTACATGCTAAAGATAATTATTTTTTAACATTAAACCCTATCTGTGAAATCAAAGAAAACAAAATAATAAAAAAGATCAATTTTACCCACCCTTACTTAAATATTGAATGTTTTAAAATACAGAGTCGTTTAAAAGATCTACAAGGAAAAAAAAGAACCTGGTTTTCTGGTAGTTATTTTGGTTATGGTTTTCACGAGGATGGACTAAAATCATCTTTAGATATGTTAAAACAATTCGAGGGAAAAGATGGAGACTTGTATATACAAAGGCATAGTTACGCATCGAAGATTTAAACCGAAAAAGCATTTTTTTTCATATAAAACTTTTTCTATATTCTTTGATTTAGACGAACTCGAAGAACTAGAGAAAAAAAATTATTTATTTTCTCTTAATAAATTTAATCTTTTTAGTTTTTATAATAAGGATCATGGTGACAGAGATGGAAAAGATCTTAAAAATTGGGTTATAGACAATCTTAAAAAGTTTAATATTGTTTTCAAAGTATCTAAAATTAAGCTTTTGTGTTTTCCACGTATTTTGGGCTATGTATTTAATCCATTAAGTATTTTTTATTGTTACAATGAAAATTCTGAATTAAGAGCAATTCTTTATGAGGTTAAAAATACTTTTAACGAACAACACACATATGTTTTTCCAGTAACCAAGGATGCAAAAATTATTACCCAAAGCTGTAACAAGAAATTTTATGTTTCACCGTTTATTGAAATGGATACAGCCTACAACTTCAGGTTAGCAGAACCCAAAGAAACATTAAGTATATTTATAAAACAGACAGACCAGAGTGGAATGCTGCTTTCAGCTTGTCAGATTGGAAAAAAAGAGCAAATTTCAACAAAACAGCTACTTATAAATTTTATAAAACATCCAATGATGACTATTAAAATTATAATGGCGATACACTTTGAAGCATTAAGACTGTGGGGGAAAGGAGTTAAATTAGTAAAGAAAAATAATAAAACTAAAAATGATCTATCTTTAGAAAAATGAACTTTAATCCATACAAAATCTCTGAAAATTTTATACTCAAAAAGCTTAATTTAATAAATTATGGAATGCTCATACTAGAGAATTATAATGGTAAGATTTATAATTTTGGCAACAATAGTGCTTTAAAAGCTAAAATAAAAATTAATAATCCAAAATTTTATTTAAATATAATAAGAGGTGGTAGTAACGCTCTTGCAGAAAGTTATATAAGAAATGATTTTGAAACAGATAGCTTGCCTTGCCTTATAGAGCTTACGGCAAAAAATATTGAGATCACGCATATGTTTTCTGGAATTTTAAACATTTCAAGTATAAACAATATTTTTAGGAAGATTTTTTTATCAAACACTAAAAAAAAAAGCGAAAAATACATATCCCAACACTACGATCTTGGAAATGAATTTTTCTCAACATGGCTCGATAAAACGTTAACCTACTCTTGTGGTATATTTGAGAAACCTGAGCAAGAATTAGAAAAAGCACAAATCAATAAGTATAATAAGCTTATTAATTTGATTAAGCCAAAGTCAGGAGATAAAATTTTAGAAATAGGTTGTGGCTGGGGAGGATTTGCGGAACATCTTGCAAAAAATTATGATATTCAATTAGATTGTATTACTATTTCAAAGAAGCAGCTTGAATTCACAAAGGAAAGAATAAATCGACTTGGTTTAAATGATAAAGTTAAAGTTAAATTTTTAGACTATAGAGATTTGAAAGATAAATACGATGCTATTGCTTCTATAGAGATGATCGAAGCAGTTGGTGAAAAGTATTTAAACCAGTATTTCTCTACAATAAAAAATAATTTAAAACCAAACGGAGTTGGAGCTATCCAAGCTATAATTATCAAGGACGAGTTATTTAATAGATATAGAAAAAACCAAGATTTTATTCAAAAGTATATTTTTCCTGGAGGTTTTTTACCTTCTTTGCAATCAATTAAAGAATATTCGCAAAAAACTGGCCTCACTCTTAAAGATTATAATTCTTATGGTCAGCACTATTCTCATACTTTAAGAAAATGGAGAGAAAATTTTATAGGTTCATGGAGTAATATTTCTAAACAAGGATTTGACGCTTCCTTTAAAAAAATTTGGGATTTCTACTTTTCATATTGTGAAGCTGGATTTAGGTCAAAGAATATTGATTTAATACAGTTTTCAGTTAGGAATAATTAAAATATGAGATATATATTAATATTATTTTTAACATTATTTTTAACTAATTGTGTAGCCGGAATGAAACCAGAAGACTTTAAGGATCAAAAACCCAGACTAGTTATTGAAGAGTTTCTTAAAGGAAAAGTCAAAGCCTATGGTATTTTGCAAAATAGGAGTGGTGAAGTGACCAGACAATTTTCAGCAGATTTAAACGGCCAATGGGATGGTAAGCAATTGATATTGGATGAAAAATTTAATTGGTCAGATGGTGAAATACAAACAAGACAGTGGAAAATAATCAAAAAAGATGAGCACAATTACGAAGGATTTGCCGGTGATGTAGTTGGAACCGCAAAGGGTTTTTCTTATGGTTCGGCGTTTAAGTTAGAATATGTTTTGCTAGTTCCTGTAAAAGGAAAAGAAATCAAAATTACTTTTGATGATTGGATATTTAAACAAAGTGATACAGTTGCAATTAACAGAGCCAAAATGACAAAGTTTGGTTTTAAAGTTGCTGAATTAACTGTAGTTTTTGTAAAAGAGTAAACTTTAAAAATTATCGATTTACGAACTTACTGATTAAAAAATTATAAATATTGTTAGGTAAAATCCTAAAAATTCTATACATCACCGCAATTGGGAAAGGGAAAATAATTTCAAACCTATTACTATTAATCAAACCATTGTATATTTTTTCAGCTGCGTATTCTGATGATTTTAAAAAAGGCATTGGAAAATCATTTTTATCCGTTAACCGGGTTTTAATAAATCCTGGAGATATCAAGTTTACTCTTATATTAAATTTCTTGAAATCAAAATAAATACCTTGCGTAAAATTATTTAATGCGGCTTTTGATGGTGTATAACCAGTAGATTTTGGTAAACCTCTATAACCCACAGGTGAAGAAACAATTGCTATTTGACCACTTTCTTTTTTTTTAAAATAACTCTCTACTGACTTTACAGAATTTACTACCCCTAAATAATTTACTTCAAAAGTTCTCTTAATACTTTCAATATTAATTTCTTTTTCAAATTTTCTCTCATATATTCCCGAACTGAAAATACACAAGTCAATATTTCCAAAATCGTTCACAATTTTATTAAAAACTTCACTATTTTTTTTTGGTTCAGTTATATCTAGCGGATATGAAAAAATATTTTCATTTTTTGCCATTTCATCTAGTAATTCAGTACTTCGTGCAGAAACTGCAACTTTCCAATTTTCTTTGGCAAACTTTTCTGCAACAGCTTTACCTATTCCAGCGCTAGCGCCTGTTACCCAAACTTTTTTCTGGTTTTTATCCATAATTAATTATATCCCATACTTATGGTTAAGAATAAATATTTATCTTTAATATTAATACTTTTAGTCACATTTGTGGCACCGATGATTGGAAGCGCAGTCACCTCATCTTTTAAAGAACCTTGGTACTCCCAAATAATTTTACCAAGCTTTAATCCTCCAAGCTGGGTTTTTGGACCTGTGTGGACAACTCTTTATGTGCTGATGTCAATTTCATTATGGATTATTTGGAAAAACAAAAAAGATAAAAAAGTTCTTTATATTTACTTTGTTCATTTATTTTTTAATGCTATATGGAGCATCATTTTTTTTGGTTTCCATCAAATTTTTTTAGCGTTATTGAACTTATTGGTTATCTTAATTTTTATTGTTTGGCTTATGAAGATTTATTACAAAATCAATAAATTAAGTTTTTTACTAATGATCCCTTATTTGCTATGGTCAACTTATGCTTTGTTACTTAATGGAAGTATTTTTTATTTAAACTAACTATGGATGATATAGTAATTATTGGAGGAGGCATAATAGGTACAGCTTCAGCTTATTTCTTATCTAAAGAAGGAAGAAAAGTTAAAGTAATAGAACAAGATCCAACCTATAAAAAGGCCTCTTTCCCTTTGTCGTTGGGCGGCTTTAGAAGACAATTTTTTCAAAAAGAAAATATTTTGTTGGGCAAGTTTGCAAGAGATTTTATTTTTCAAGTGCCCGAATTGTTAAAAACTAAAAAGAACCCAAAACCTACAACCAGTGTAGTGCCAAATGGTTATTTATTTCTTTTTGGTCCTGATCATGCACCAGAGCAATATGAAGCTCTAAAAAATCATAGAGAGTGCAACGCTGGAACTAAAAATATAAAAGGTACAGAATTAAAAGATAAATTTCCCTATGTTAACGACGAAGGTATTGAGACCGTTACTTATACTGATGATAAAAAAGAAGGCTGGATAGACCCTTATTTATTCCATGGAGCATTAAAAAGTAAAGCTTTAGAGTTAGGTGCTGAATTCATAAAAGGAGAGGTAAAAGATGTATCTGAAATTAATTCAAATATAATAATTTGTGCAGTGGGCTATAATACAAATAATTTACTTAAAGATGTTCCCGTTGTTCCACAAAAACATACTGTTTTTAGAGTTAGTTGTCCAAAGCATATTCCTGAAATGCCGCTTACTTCTGATTTTACTACTGGTGTTTATTGGAGACCTGAAGGAAAAGAATATTTAGCAGGATCACCGATATCAACTTTTGATGCTAAAGATCTTGAACCAGACTGGGATCATTTCGAAAAATTAGTTTGGCCTGCTTTGGCTAAAAGAGTTCCGGTTTTTGAAGAACTTAAACTTACTGGAGGTTGGGCAGGATATTACGACTGTAATAAACTTGATAATAATGCAGTAGTTGGCAAACATCCAAAATATGAAAATTTATATCTTGCTTCTGGTTTTACTGGTAGGGGCTTGATGCAGGCTCCAGGTATTGGAAGAGCTCTAACCGAATTAATTACTACTGGATCATACCAGTCAATTGATCTTAGTGCCCTTACAGTCAACAGAGTACTTGAAAATAGAAAAACACCAGAACCATACGTGCTATAAATGAAAACTAATTTTTTAAAAAGAATTTATAGAGCTATTAAGATAGACCCAGAGCTGTACGAGGAAGTAGAACATGACAAAAGTGCTACAATTCAAGCAGCATCAGTTGTAATTCTTTCAAGTTTAGCTGCAGGCGTAGGTGCAATTCATTTAGGAGCATCAAATTTTATATTAGGGCCGTTCATATCATTAGCAAGTTGGTACTTTTGGGCATTCCTGATATTTCTTGTTGGAACAAAATTGTTTCCGGACAAACAAACAAAAAGTGACCATGGCGAACTGTTAAGAACAATTGGTTTTTCAAGCGCACCAGGCTTAATAAGAATTTTTGGCTTTACACCTGAGTTAATGACAGTCACCTTTATCGGTTCTTCATTTTGGATGCTTGCATGCATGGTCGTAGCAGTCAGACAAGCCCTTGATTATAAAAGTTTGTGGAAAGCTTTCGGTGTTGTAGTGCTTTGCTGGTTCATACAGGCAATTTTACTTTTTATCATCTTACTTATTTTTAGATAGGAAATATAGTTTTAGATAACTTACAACTATCACAGATTTTGTAACCATGCATAAACAAATTTTGTGTAACAGTTTCATCTTCACTGCTGCATTCTTCACAAACTTTATTTAATTCATTGTCTTTTGTCATTTAAATTTTTGTTGGATTGGGTTTGTCTTTATAAACTACACTAGGGTCAAATTTTTTTTTATTTTCTTTGAATTCCATTTCTATTTTTTCATCATTTTTTATTTTACCAAGAGGAACAGATCTGTAAAAACAAGACTTGTATCCAACATGGCAACTAGCTCCCTCACCAATATCCACATTCAACCACAAAGAATCTTGATCATCATCAATTCTTATTTCTACAATTTTTTGAATAAAGCCACTAGTTCCGCCTTTGTGCCAAATTTCTTTTCGTGATCTACTCCAGTAGTATGCTTCTTTAGTCTCTATAGTTTTTTTCAAAGCTTCTGAGTTCATAAAACCATGCATTAAAACTTCTCCACTTTTACAATCGGTAGTAATAACTGGAATAAGTCCATCCTTATCGAATTTAGGTGAAAGGAATTTACCCTCTTCTATAGCAGCGACATTTTCTCTCTTTTTAAACATTTAATTAAACTATTAAAAAAACGGAAGAATAGCAATTTGCATAAAGAAAAATTATTGTATATGAATCGTACATAATATGAAAATAGTCAAAAATACTGAAAAATTTGAAAGTAAAACTAAAATTTTAGACACCGAAGTTGAAGAAGCTTTCAGAATTATCTTAAAATGGATAGGGGAAGATCCTGGAAGAGAAGGATTAATCGAAACTCCAAGAAGAGTAACTAAAGCATTTAAAGAATATTTCAAAGGATACAACCAAGATCCTTCATCTGAATTAAAAAAAACGTTCGGAGATGTTGAAGGTTATGATGATATGGTTTTACAAAAAAATATATCAATATCAAGTCACTGTGAACACCATATGGCACCAATTATTGGTGTGGCGCACGTTGCTTACATACCAAAAAAAAGAATAGTTGGTTTAAGCAAGTTAGCCAGAACTGTTGAGGTGTTTTCAAAAAGACTCCAAACCCAAGAAAGATTAACGATGCAAATAGCCAATGCTTTAATGACAGGGTTAGATGCAGTAGGAGTTGCAGTGACAATCGATGCTACACATCAATGCATGACAATGAGAGGTATTAAAAAAGAAAAAGCTACAACTGTTACAAATTATTTTACTGGAAAATTTAAACAGGATTTAAGTTACCAAAATAGATTTTTAAGATATATTGCTGATAAAAATTAATCCTCATCATCTCTCCAGTTATCTATATAAAACTTATAACAAGCATATGTGACAGCAATAATCGCGTAACAAAAAGCAAAAAGCAGGCCATCCTTTTTGCCTAAAAAATACCAACTTATCTGAAAAACCAAAATAGGAGATATTAAAATTATCAAAATTATACTAAGTCTTATGTAATATGGAATTTTTTTCCTCATAAAAAAATTATATTACTTAAAAAAAATATTTGTTATATTTATTTGTCACATGTAAGATGAAATATGTCTAAAAAATTTAATGCCATAGTTATTGATAATCATAACGAAAAATTTACAAGAGATATTAGGGAACTTGATATCAATTCTCTTAAAGATGGAAATGTTTTAGTTAAAGTTGAATATTCAAGTTTAAATTACAAGGATGCTTTAATTTTAAATGATGGTGGGCGAATCGTAAAAAAATATCCTTTTGTTCCCGGAATAGATTTCTCCGGAACTGTTGAAGAGTCTCAAGATAAAAAATTTAAGAAAGATGACAAAGTAATATTGACTGGCTTTAGGGTTGGAGAGGCTTATTATGGGGGTTTTTCTCAGTACGCAAAGGTAAGTTCAGAATATTTGGTCAAACTACCGAAGGATTTAACTACAAAAACTTCAATGATGTTAGGTACAGCTGGCCTCACAGCCTTATTATGCGCTTTTGCCGTTAAAGCTAAAGAGGAGTTATTAATGGGGGAAAAAGTCAAAGATGTTTTAGTAACAGGTGCAACAGGTGGAGTCGGTAGTTTTGCAGTGATGGCGTTAAATAAAATGGGATATGATGTTCATGCTGTTACTGGTAAAAAAGATAAGCATGAATATTTAAAAAAACTTGGGGCAAAACAAATTTTAGATAGAAATGATTTCCTGGGCGAGAGTAGACTTTTAGAAAAAGGTTTATGGGACTGCGTAGTTGATACTGTTGGCGGTGAAGGTCTTACCAAGATACTAGCGCAAACAAAACCTGGCGGCATAGTTGCTTTGCCCGGAAATGCTGGTGGAAATAAAATTTCAACTAATGTAATGCCTTTTGTTATAAGAGGAGTAAAACTTTGGGGAATAGACTCTTCAGGTGCATCAGTTAAAAGGAAAGAGTTTGTATGGAGCCAAGCATCTAAACTTGTAGATTTTACGATAATACAAGATTTTATTAAGGAAGTTTCTTTAAAAGAACTAATTGATGTTTTTCCTAAAATTCTAAAAGGCGAATTAACCGGCAGAATTTTTGTAAATCCTAGCAAATAATAAATGGACTGGGATAAATTAAAAATTTTTCATACAGTAGCAGAGGCTGGAAGTTTTACGAAAGCATCTACAATTTTAAATTTAAGCCAATCAGCTATTAGTAGACAAATACAGTCTTTAGAGAAAGATTTAAAAATTCATCTCTTCGAAAGGCATGCAAGAGGTTTGGTTCTAACAAATAATGGAGAATATTTATTCAAAACTGCTCATGAGGTTATATCAAAATTAAAAGATGTAGAAGCTACACTTGGTGACGAAAAAGATAAACTTAATGGTAAACTTACTGTAACAACAGTTGTTAGTTTTGGGACAACTTGGCTCACACCTAGAATTAAAGAATTTATGGATCTACATCCAGACATAGAAATAGAATTAATATTTGACGACAAAGAACTTGATTTGGCTACTCGTCAAGCAGATGTCGCAATTCGAATGAGAAGACCTAAACAACTAAATCTCATCCAAAAAAAATTTGTAGATTTTAATTACCATATTTATGGTTCAAATAAATATTTAGAAAAAAACGGGTATCCGAAAAATTTAAAAGATTTAGATAAACACAAATTTATTACATATGGCAAAGGGGCACCGTCTCCAGTTTATAATCCCGACTGGGTATTAAAAGTTGGGGCAAAAGATGGAAGAAAAAGAAAATCTTTAATGAAAGTGAATAGTGTTTATGGTTTGTTACTTGCAGTACAAAGCGGGGTTGGTTTAGCTGCTTTACCAGATTATATCGCTCATAACATAAGTGGCATCACAAAAGTTTTACCCGACGAAACAGGCAAACCAACAGAAACTCATTTTGTTTATCCTGCTTCTTTAAAAAATAATGCTAAATTAATAGCTTTCAGAAATTTTTTATTTAGTAAAGTTAGTGAATGGAGGTTTTAGATTAGTAAGTTTCAGCTTTAATTTTAAGTTTTGCTCCATCCTCAATAGAAAGATTTTTTTGTTTTAATACTCCCTCAACGTCAGCTGTTGATTTAATATTAACTTTATCAGAGTTTATATTTCCATTAGAACTTCCACCCAAAGTAACTGCAGACGCACTAATGTTTCCAGTTATTTTACTATTTTGATGAGTGATAAGATTTTCTGATGTTATATCGCCATCGATCTTTGAGTCTAATATTAACTTTTCTTTCTCTACAACATCGCCTTTAATAACAACATCTGATAATAGTACTGAAATTTTTTCGCTCATAAGGTTAATCATACAATTATAAGTTGATAAAATCAAATATTTAAAATATAGAAAAAATGCTTTAACTACTGCTTTTAATTAAAATAGAATGATCCCATTAAAAGACGATAACCCAACCAGCAACAAACCCATTGTGAGTTATGGAATTATTTTTTTCTGTACAATAATTTTTCTAGCTCAACAGGGTTTAAACGAATTAGAGCTAAGAGAATTTACATATTCGTATGGATTAATCCCGTCTGTTTTAATGGGTATAGATCAGCTTCCACAAGACCTTAATAGAATTTCACCAATAGCAACAATTTTTACCTCAATGTTTATGCATGGAGGTTGGATGCATCTTATTGGTAACATGCTTTATTTATGGATTTTTGCAGACAATATTGAAGATGATTTAGGCACTTTAAATTTCGTAATTTTTTATTTTGTTTCTGGTATTGGTGCTGCAATGTCTCAGGTTCTAATTGATGTAAATTCCCAAATTCCAATGATAGGAGCAAGCGGGGCAATTGGGGGAGTTCTGGGCGCTTACCTAATTAATTATCCCAATGCAAAGGTTTTAGTTTTAATTCCTTTTGGTTTTTTTAGTCAATTAGTAAAAATCAGAGCAGTTTATGTATTGGGATTTTGGTTTATTTTGCAATTTATAAACTCCTTTTTAACATCATCATCTGGAGGAGGTGTTGCATATGCTGCACACATTGGAGGTTTTATTTCAGGTATAGTTTTGATATTATTTTTAAATAAAAAAAGTAAAAAGAAAAAATATATTAATAAAAATAAAAAAAAAAATAACGGACCGTGGGATCAATGAATTATATAATTCCATTTATAATATTAATAACTATTGTCGTATTTATTCACGAATATGGACATTATTATTTTGCTAAAAAATATGGAGTGGGAGTCAAAGATTTTTCTATTGGTTTTGGCAAGGAAATATTTGGATTTACTGATAAAAATGGAACAAGATGGAAATTTTGTCTTATTCCTCTTGGAGGATACGTAAAATTTTTTGGTGATAGAAATGTTTTTAGTGAAGCTGAACAAAAAGAAGTTTTAAAAAAATACAACAAAAACGATCAAAAAAAATTATTTATAACAAAACCTCTTTATCAGCGTACACTCATAGTTGCCGGTGGACCACTTGCTAATTTTTTATTAGCGATTTTGATTTTTTCCTGTATATTTATGTTTGTTGGAAAAGATTTCACCCCCGCACAAATCGAAGAGGTATCTATAGATAGTCCTGCTCATATAGCTGGCTTAAAAAAAAATGACATAATTAAGTCTATAAATGGGAAAAAAGTTCAAAGCATAACCGAAGTTTCTATGCTTATTAATACATCTTCAAGCGAAAAAATAAATATTAAGGTTTTAAGAAATCAAAACGAAAAAGTCTTTACTGCACAACCTAATATTGTTGATGCTAAAGACGCTTTTGGAAATAATATTAAAAAAAAAATAATTGGAATAAAAATTTCGCCAATAAACAACGAGTTTAATAAGCAGAAATTAGGGCCAGCCAAGGCAATTTTTTACTCATTAAAAGAAATTTGGTTTGTTTCCTCGACCACTATCAAATTTATAGCCTCTTTGTTTCAAGGAAAAGGTGATACTTCTCAACTTGGAGGTCCTATTAAAATAGCCAAAATCTCAGGCCAGGTTATGGAATTCGGCCTTTTAGCTTTTTTTAGCACTGTAGCTTACATTTCTATAAGTCTCGGTTTAGTTAATTTATTCCCAATACCTTTGTTAGATGGCGGGCATCTTATGTTTTATTTATTTGAAAAATTATTAGGAAGACCCCTGAAGCAGAGTACTCAAGAGGGTTTTTTTCGAATCGGTCTTTTTTTACTTCTTTCTATAATGATATTTACAACATTTAATGATTTAAAAGATTGGGGAGTTTTTTGATAATCAGAAAAAACTCCAAAAAAACCTTATAAATTAAGGCTTTTTTGATATGTACTATATATTGTGTGAATATATAATAATTATACTAAATTTTCGTTGATTTTGCTGCTTTTTTGTAGAGATTAAAAATAACAATAAAAAAGGGGCAAAAATGAACAAAAAACAGCTAGTTAACAAAATCGCAGGAAGTATGAACCAAAGTAAGGCTGATGCTGAGCGAACTTTTGATACAATTACTGGGATTATCTTAGACTGCCTGAAAAACGACGAAGCCGTGAAAATCGCAGGTTTTGGTACTTATAAGGTAGCAAAGAGAAAGGCAAGAGTAGGCCGAAATCCTAGAACTGGAGAGCAAATCCAGATAGCAGCTTCTCAGAAGGTGAAGTTTTTACCTGCTAAGGGCTTAAAGGACATGTTTAACAGATAAACAGTTTAAACAATCCCTAAAATATATAAATTTTGGGGGTTGTTTAAAAACGTCACACCCAATGCAAAAACTGCATAACTAATCTTATCACTTAACTTAACTCTTTTCCGACCTATCATTTAATAATTTAGGATAAACAAAGGAGGAAGTATGAAAAAAATACTCGGTTACTTTTTTGCAGGTACAGCACTTTATTTCAGCTTTGCTGGTTTAGGGTACGCTAATACGACTGTGTCAGCAGAAGTACAATACATATTTAATACAATATTATTTTTAATGTCAGGTTTTCTGGTTATGTGGATGGCAGCGGGTTTTGCAATGCTTGAATCAGGGTTGGTTACATCTAAAAGTGTATCAGCAATCTGTGCAAAAAATATTGGTTTATATTCAATAGCTGGAATTATGTTCTGGTTAGTTGGATATAATTTAGCATACGGTATACCCGAAGGTGGATGGATAGGTTCATTCTCTTCTTGGAGTGACGCATCATCATTGGAAACAGGTTATTCTGATGGATCAGATTGGTTTTTCCAAATGGTATTCTGTGCAACAACAATGTCAATCGTATCA
>MDTE01128432.1_pt1 | contig 12694 bp, 9 predicted proteins | sample 811231 | NCBI WGS metagenome assembly MDTE01 (sample SAMN05326651, study PRJNA326480) | marine metagenome | isolation source: seawater | place: Indian Ocean: Red Sea | collected 2010
TGATCGCCCTTCTTCAATCGATCGTTGCAGGTCTTTGTTTTCACACGGCTCAAGGCGATGAACCAACAATCCAGCCCCATGCCGCAGTGGACCTCCTGGTCATCGGGGGCACACCAGCAGGCATTGCAGCGGCCATTGGTGCGGCCACATTGGGAAAAGACATACTGATCATCGAACAATCACCGGTTTTGGGAGGCGTCCATTCCTCTGGAGTCATCCGCATGGACGATTTGTATGCAGCCTCCAACAGCGGTGTCATGGAATCCTTCCGTCGGCGAGTCAGAGATTATCATCGAACCGAGCTTGCTTCCGACCCCCTGGTGAAGGCCCATAGGAACCTGCCCGCCAACCGTCCGTGGAATATTGCCGAAGGCAGAGCATGGGAGCCTCACACCGCCGCTCGCATTTACAGTGAAATGGTGGGTGAACACCCATCCATCTCTACTTTGTTCCAGCAAGTCGCTGTCGATGTCATTATGGAAGGACACAGGGTCGTCGGAGTGGTCACCCGAGATCGAGACAATCAAGGAAACCTTGGCCAGCAGCATACCTACCGTGCCAAAGTGATCATCGATGCCACCTATGAAGGAGATCTGGCAGCCTTTGCCAAGATACCTTACCGCATTGGGCGAGAGGCCCGCTCCCCGGAAGAGCCTCATGCTGGAAGGATCTACACAAATTATTTTCGCCATGTGGCTGGCGTTCCCTCCAACACCATTCTTCCACATAGCACTGGGGAACCCGATCACCGCAGCCAGGCTTTCACCTATCGATTGACCGGAAAGGATTACGGCCGCCCAGATCACCCTTTTCGTATCCAGGAGCCACCCCCAGGGTATGACGCCAGCTTGTATCGTTGGAATCGAAACACAAAGCCCATCATCCCCAATCGCAAGTTTGATCTGCTTGGCATCAGTTGGGGTGGAGATCTCACAGGTCATGGAACCCGGTGGGTCTTGGCTGATTGGGAGGAACGCAAGGAACTGGAGTCCATCTTCCGCCAATATGATTTGGGGTGGCTTTACTACATCCAAACCGAAGGTCAGTCGCCACAGATTGGATTACCCGACGATGAGTTTACCGATAATGACCACCTTCCCTACCGACTTTACGTACGTCAAGGCAGACGCATCGAGGGCCATGAAACCCTCAACGAGAGTGATATTCACAAGGATCTGCGCGGCAATGGTCTCAGGGGCCCCTTAAACGCAAATTCAGTAGCCATTGGAGTATACGGCATCGATGCCCACAACGTTCAAGGCCCAACACGTTCGCCGGAGCCCCCGAGCGGTGAAGGGGCGGCTGAAGGCACCTTGCATTTATTTGATGTGACAGGCCCTTACCAAATCCCCTACGGTGTCATGGTCCCCAAAAGCCATCAGGGTATCTTGTTCCCCATCGGCATCTCCAGCACGCATGTGGCCATGTGCACGGTACGCATGGAACCCGTTTGGGCGGCTCTCGGTCAAGCCGCTGGAGTCGCAGCCGCCTTGAGCATGGATCAAGGCGTCGAACTTGCCGAAGTACCCACCGCCAGCATTCAGCAAGAGCTCGTGCGCCAGGGTTGCCAACTCTATTTCTACACCGACTTAGCCGCCGAGGCACCATGCTTTGAGGCCGTGCAACTCCTCAGCCTGAAAGGCGCCATGGACGATCGTACCATCGAACAATTCCCATTGAAAAGCACCGCCAATACCCTCAGTGATTTGGACTTTGAGGCCTACCGGTTTCGACCCGATGCCCCAGTCACCATGGGGGCGTTTGCCCAAATGGCCCTAGAGGGTTTAGAGATACCCTGGAGCATCACGGCAGCCCACTTCCAGGATGTGCGGCGAGGACACCAGGCCTTTCCCTACATCGAGACCCTTTATGACCTTTCCTCCCAGTCCACGAAACCCTTCTTCCCGTTCGACACACATGCCTCCAAGGAGGGTTCCAACTCGCGCACCGAACTCCTGGCTCGCCCTGAAAACCCTGTGAGCCATGCTCAAGCCTTAAAAATCCTCAAAGGTTTATTACATGAAGAGTTTGCCTGGCCGTCGTCGTTACCGAAATCTCTTTCATTGACTCGGGGACAAGCCGCCATGCTCATCTTTGAGGCAGCCCAGTGGGTCTCTGAGAAAAAAGCGGCTTCCAGAAGACTTCCAGATTTTCGCCAAGGACACCGTGGCTTGCGAGCCACCCCCTTTCTCATTGCCCATCGTGGAGGTGTGATCACCTCGGACTCCCCTGAAGGCTCACTCACGGCCATTGAGCGAGCGGCACGGGAAGGATACGACATGGTCGAGCTCGATCTCCAGCAAAGCAAAGACGGCGTCCCGATCGTGTTCCATGACCACGACTTGGTGAAGGCCTGTGGGCGTGAAGGGAAGATCATCGATTGGACTGCCAAACAATTGACATCGATGCGTAGCCTGATAGGAGATCAACCGCTCATCACTCTCGAGACAGCACTGAACGCCTGCCAGTCTCTGGGACTAGGGGTGATGCTCGACCTGAAGACTCACCAGGAGGACCCAGGGTTTCTCCACACCATTGGAGAGAGCCTGGTGAGACATGGACTGGCGGATGCCTCATTGTGCATCACTGGGGAACCCGCCACCCGTCGCCATCTCAGGCACACCCGATTCACGCTGACCGTTGATGAATTGAAGGCTCTCAGGCAAGGCGATCGAATGGAGCTTTCCGACCGTTTCTGGTTTGGTCTACCCAGCCAACTTCAAGCCGGTGACATTCAAAAGCTTCAAGCTGCCGGTGTGTTGGTCCTTCCAGCCATCAATACTTTCCGCTATCCAGCAAACCGGCACCATGAGGAAGCGGAGGCAGATATCAAGGCACTCATCCGGCAGGGAGTCGATGGGTTTCAGATTGATTCCATTTACCAAGAATGGTTCGGTCTCACATCTGGAAGGTGAATCCGTGGGGCTCATCCCTACTGCATGGCCCTAGCGGTCTTCGATACGGTAAAGATGATGACGGATTCGCAGAATCAGTCCCTTGCCATCCATGGCGGGTGAGGCCATGAACCCTGGCCCCCGCCTTGGATCATCCTGAACTTCCATATCCTCAGGATCATTGAGACTGTCCATTCGGTCCTCAATGGCTCTAGAATGACGCATTGGCCTCAAAATCCGACCATGATCAAAAGACCTCATCCCTGTGCACCCGTTGCGGATTGTGCTGCGATGGCTCGCTTTTTTCCGATGTCGAGCTCAAGGGGTCGAGCGAGGCTGATTCCATGGAGTTCCTGGGGCTTGAGGTGGAGGAGGAAGAGTCTCGCAGACATGTTCTGATCCAACCCTGTCGAGCGCTCAAGAAGAGGTGTTGCAGTATATACGCCCATCGCCCTGAATCGTGTCGCACCTTCGTTTGCTTGGCCCTGGAGCAGGTCAGGCAAAAAGAACTCTCACTCGAAAAGGCGCTGCGTATCGTCCAGAAGATCCGTCGCCTCCTGGCCTCGGGTCAAAAGGCCTCGGCTACCGCATGGATCAAGACCCACATTCTTGGCCCAGCTTTCTTTGATTGAAGCCTTCTCATAGCTAGGCATGTCCCTCGCCCAAGGGTACTAAAATGATTGGTTCTTGAATGCCTTAGTCCCTAGAATCGGGCATTCACTTCAACAAACCATGCACAAGTCATTCCTCAAATCTCAACTTCTCCTCGCGATGGCCTCCTGGAGTATGGGTTGGCTGGTTCTGAGCGGAGCTGCCGCGTCATCGCCAGACCTGCTACCTCCAGGCTATGAACCCAGGCCTCTCGGACTCCACGCCCTGAGCGGTGGCAACATCATCGTCTCCCCTTCCCTGACCTTGACCAATGCGATGTTGATTATCGAAGGGGACACCATCGTGCGCGTGGAAGAAGACCTCACGCCTCCAACGGGGGCGAGAGTCTGGGACATGACCGGCACCACACTGTATCCCGGCTTCATTGATCCATACGTCTTGACGACAACCGGGGGAGAGAAGCCTCAAGTCACGCGCACTCATGCGGAAGAGGATGCCACGCATCGTGCAACTGGAGCGTGGCATTTCTTTGGAATGACCGGGGATGAGGAAGATCCAGGCGAAAAGGGCCCCGGAGGCAGTTACCACACGGTACGATCAGATTACCGGGTGGTCGACCACTGGGACTTTGAAAGCGATGAACGCAAAAAATGGAGGGAAATGGGGTTTACTGCCGTGCAGCTCAGCCCTTCAAAGGGAATCTGGCGAGGTCGTGGGGCTGTTTCACTGACTGGCAACGATTCCCCCAACCGCTTGCTTGTCCAACCTCTCATGATGCAACACCTGGCCTTGACAACCCGCTCGAGCCAAGCAGATGAATTCCCACGCTCGCTCATGGGGGCCCTGAGCCTGATGCGGCAAACCCTCCTCAATGCCCAATACTCAACCCAGCAAACGGGCAAGCTCGAATACGACCCATCACTCGAGGCCTTGCTGCCCGTGCTTTCAGGGCAAACGCGACTTCTCATCGAGCCAGGCAGTGTGCTCATGGCAAGCCGAACCCATCAAATTGCGAACGCCTTCGGCATCCGTCCCATCCTGGTGGCCAGCGGTCAGGAATGGAGACGGCCCGACCTGGTGTCCGGAATTGATACGGCCTGGATTGTTCCAATGCGCTTTCCACAAGCCCCTCAACTTGATGAAGAAGCGGATTGGGAAGCCGTGGAGCTGGATCTCCTCCGCCAGTGGGATTGGGCACCCGAAATCCCTGCATGGCTCAATGACATGGGTCAACGCATCGCGCTAAGCCTCCATGGCTTGAGCGATCACAAGGCGTTTCGAAAACATCTCCGACAGGCCATTGATCGTGGACTGAGCCCCCAGGCGGCCTTGGCAGGCATGACCACCGTGCCGGCCGAAATGTGCGATCTTTCCGATCAAATGGGCACCCTGACTCCCGGGAAATTGGCTAATCTCTGCGTGGTCGAAGGGGATTACTTCGACCCGCAATCGCCCATCCGCGAAACCTGGGTCCAAGGTCGTCGTTATCCCCATTCAGATGACAAAGCACCAAAGGAAGAGGCATCAGAATCCGACTCAAAAAATGCCGACACGGGGGACGACAACTCACAGGCAACTCAAATCTATCAGCGTATCGCTCGATTCCCCCATGAAGATCGCCCAGCGCGCCAAGGTCCGGATACCCTACTCATCCGAGGGGCTACCCTTTGGACGTGTGGTCCAATGGGCATCATGGAGGAGGCCGACTTATTGGTTCAGCATGGTCATATCGTGAAGGTTGGACGAGGACTGAGTTTACCTGAGGGAGATCTTGGAAGCTGTCTGGTCATTGACGCCCACGGCAAGCATCTGACACCCGGGCTCATCGATGCCCATTCCCACAGCATGATCATGGGTGGCGTCAATGAAGGCACCATGCCTTCCACTGCCATGGTGCGGGTGGCAGACGTGGTTAATTCCGAAACCGATCACATCTACTACCAGCTCGCTGGAGGACTGACCGTCGCCAATCTTTTGCATGGTTCCGCCAATCCGATAGGAGGACAAAATGCGGTCATCAAGCTTCGTTGGGGTGCGGATCCGGATGGATTGTTGTTCCGCGAGGCACCGGCTGGGATCAAGTTCGCGCTGGGAGAAAACGTCAAACAATCCAATTGGGGTGATGAACGCACCACTCGCTTTCCTCAGTCGCGCATGGGAGTCCCTGTTTTCTATGAAAACCGTTTCACGGCAGCACGGACTTACCAGCAGGATTGGCAAGCTTTCAGAGAAGGAAAGGGGCCCCGCCCTCGCACTGACCTTGAGCTGGAAACGCTGGTCGAAATCCTGGATGGGCGCCGCTGGATCCATTGCCACTCCTACCGACAAGATGAGATTCTGGTTTTTCTAAGGGTGATGGAACAGTTTGGCATTCAGGTAGGCACCCTCCAGCACGTTCTGGAAGGATACAAGGTGGCTGATGAAATCGCGGCACATGGTGCAGGCGCTTCCTGTTTTTCTGATTGGTGGGCTTACAAGTTTGAGGTCATCGATGCCATCCCCTACGCAGGAAGCTTGATGCATGAGCGAGGCGCTTTGGTTTCCTTCAATTCGGATGACAGTGATCTGGCCAGGCGCATGTATCTCGAGGCAGCCAAAGCTGTGAAATACGGGAACACTCCCCCGGAAGAGGCGTTGAACTTTGTCACCCTCTACCCTGCACAACAATTGCGCATCGATTCTTGGGTCGGATCTCTGGAGGTGGGAAAGCATGCCGATTTTGCCCTGTGGTCAGCTTCGCCCCTGGACACACGCACCACCTGCTTGGAGACCTGGATTGAAGGGGTCAAATTCTTTGATCGCTACCAGGACAGGGAGCGGGTGGCCAGACAGGCTAGAGAGAAAGCTGCCTTGATCCAACAGGCAAAAAATCCAGACCATAAAAAACCATCGGATGCATCCCCCGATGCCGAAGCTTTGTTCTTTCAGAGGGCTCTGGAAAAACTTCACGAAGGCCAAATCCTTCATTGTGACGACTGAGGAGCACCTGACCGACTCAAAACCAAGTCAACACTCAACGATTCCAACCCATGAGACTTTGCATTCACGCTAGCATCCTTCTCACCGTGTTCTTTCTCCAGGGAGCCTCCCTGACACATGCGGGGACCCTCCTATTAAAAAACGGGATATTCCATACCATGTCCCATCAGCCTGTCGTGAAGGGCGACCTGCTGATCCAGAATCAGAAGATCGCCATGATTGCCGACCGCATCACTTCACCAGCAGACGCTGTCATGGATCTTGAGGAGGCCCATGTGTATCCGGGCATGATTGCCATGACCACGACCCTGGGCCTCCTGGAGATCAACTCCGTCCGAGCGACCTTGGATACGACTGAGGTGGGACAATGGACGCCGGAGGTCTTATCCTGGCGCGCCGTCAACCCCTCGTCAGAACTTCTACCCGTTGCCAGAGCCAATGGGATCACCCACGCACAGCCCATTCCCCTGGGGGGCACCTTGAGTGGACAATCCGGGCTCCTCCAACTCGATGGATGGACCTTGGAGGACATGCTGGTCAAACCTTCGGTCGGTTACCATCTATTCTGGCCCAGTGCCGCGATCCAGCACACACCCAAAGCCCTCATGGCCCAACCATCCAATTGGAAAAGCCCCGAGGATCAAAAAACAGCCCATCGAAAAAAAGTGGAAGCCATTACTGAGTTCCTGGCCTCATCCAAAGCCTATGTGCAGGGCCTTCGCAGCAACGAAACCCTGAGCCCCATTCCCAGCTGGGAAGCCATGAGAGCTTGGGTCGAGGGGCAGGAACCTTTGTTCATTCATGCCAGTGAACACCGTCAGATTCAATCCGTGCTGGACTGGGTGGAGACAAACGCATCCAAGGTGGTGCTGGTGGGAGGACGCGATGCCTGGAAATCAGCTCATCGACTTGCAGACCTCAAGGTTCCCGTCGTTTATGAACACACCTTCACTTTGCCGCAGGATGATACGGCAAGCTATGATGTCCAGTTTACAGCTCCTTCCATCCTCTATCGCGCTGGAGTCAAAGTCATCTTCAGTGAAGGTTCGAATCGATTCGCTGCCTCCGCCGTCCGCAATCTTCCCTACGCTGCGGCTCAAGCAGCCGCCTTTGGGCTCCCTGAGGATGAGGCGATGAAAGGCATTACGCGCTACCCGGCCGAAGTGCTGGGCATGGGCCATCGGATTGGAAGTCTGAAGACGGGCATGGAAGCATCCCTGGTGACCCTCAATGGCCCCTTACTGGACATCCGTTCGCAGGTCACCCATATGTGGATCAAAGGACAACCCGTTTCCCTGGAGAGTCGTCACACTCGCCTCTACGAAAAATACCGAAAACGCCCCAAAGTTCCTGAGCGTTGATCCACTATTCCGAAACCAGTTGGCCGGGATGGTTGGAAATCCACGCAACTTCCTTGGCTGTCAATGGACGGTCAAAACAGCTGACCTCATCCAGCCAACCAATGTAATTCAGACCGAGATAAAGACGGATGGCTTCATCACTTTTCCAGGTGAATTGCTGATTCCATCCCTGGATCACCCCTTGGTCCTTTCCATTGAGATACAGGTGGGCCTTCCCATCCTTCTCTCCTGAATTGAACCCCGTCCAAGTAAAGCAAACGTGTGTCCAATGCTCCGCAGAAAAGGGAGGCTCCTTGACGGGCAAAAGAGGTCGCTGCGATTCAGGTATGTCCTTGTTTTCCGGGTTCCAAACCTTCAGGTCGGCGAAGGCACCCAGACGAAAATCACGTGGGTCTCCATCTTTGTTGAAGTCAACAAAGAACGCTCCGTCATTCCAGGAACGGGTGGTCAGCTGCAGGGGATCAGCATAACCCGGAGCCAGGGCCTGCTCCGCGTCAAACTTGAGCCACAGGGACACAGTCCCACTCCAATCACGCTGCTTGTAGGCAACATTTTTTTCACCACGGTAAAAGATCCACGCAGCGTCCCGATGCATGAATTGCAAGGCCCCGCTCCCCTTCACTCCGCCATGCCTCACCCATTGCGTTTGTCCCTGTGCATGCAAACCTCGCCGCACCACTTCTTCGGGTTGAGTCGAAGTGCGGGTATGAATGGAAGGATCTCCTTTGGCAACCTCAGCCTCTATACCACGGTCAAAGGTGCTCAGAAAGGTCATGGAGTCGACAATATCTTGTCTGGATGCAGATGAAACACTCTGGGGTTGGAAGAGCGCGAAACTCAAAGCAAGCATCGACATCATAGAGAACCGAGTCTTCCATGGGCGCTCGCAGGACTGGATGAGGGGTAACATGCAATCCTTTTACCTTTTGCACGGACAAATAAAAGTGTAAATCGCTCGGTGTTGGACAATGAAATGATCAAACTCAAATGGGTGATCGCTTACCATGGAGCGGCCTACCAAGGCTGGCAGGCTCAGAAAACAGGGCGTGGCGTTCAGAGCGTCCTTGAAGAGGTTTTGCAGCGTTTCTGCCCCCTTGCCAGTCGCCTCTGCGGATCCAGCCGAACCGATACAGGCGTCCATGCGATGGGTATGGTCGCCCATGTGGAATTGCCCAAAAGCCAGGTCGGCATGCGGCCGGAAAAACTCCGATTGGCCATGAATGCTCACCTACCTTCCGACATACGAGTGGTTCGCATCACTCGTGTTCCCAAACAATTTCACGCTCGCTATCATGCCACCGCCAAGCAGTACCGCTATCGCATCTGGAACCATCCTGCCATGAACCCGTTGCTCAACGGGCTTGCCTGGCACGTACCTGTTCCTTTGAATCGAACTGACATGAAGCAGGCGTCTGGGCATTTTGTGGGAACGCACGATTTCCGTTCGGTCGCTTCAAATCGCAACTACGCCTATGAAACCACTGTACGCACTCTCTTTCGGTGCAGTGTCACTCATCGAGCCAGTGACATGGAGATCACCTTGGAGGGAGATGGCTTCCTCTACAAAATGTGTCGAGGCATTGTAGGCACCTTGGTGGCGGTCGGAAAAGGCAAGTGGAAGCCCGACCAGATCCCAGATATGCTTCAAGCCAAAAACCGATGTCAAAGCGGCATGAATGCCCCCGCCTGCGGCCTCACGCTTCAACGGGTGATGTATGGGGGATCCTCCGCCGAAAAAATCTTGTCTGAGTGATTCAGCCCCCCCTCTCATGTGACGGGCCTCGATTCAATCGAACTCAAGAGAAAAATCATTGGTTTCGTCCACTGATCGTCCTAGGGTTTGAACTTAGAATGACCACCTTTTCCAATGTTTCGGCCTTCTCTCATCAACCATCGGATGGATGGCCAGGGAAAACCCTCAGCTACTTGCTGACTGCATGGGTACTTTCCGGGTTGTGCCCGCTTCCCTTAAAGTTCATGCCTCTGACTCAGGCCGCTGAAATGAGCAAGGGCTACACCCTTCCCATCATTGATTTGGCGGAAGATCATCAACGACAAACCGTCGTGGACCGTGAAGAGGGGCAATACCTCGGTCACCCGACCACCTGCCTGCTTGAAGATGGAAAAACCGTTCTCTGCGTCTATCCAAAAGGCCACGGTCGAGGTGCCATCGTTTACAAGCGAAGTGAAGACGGAGGCCGAACATGGTCTAAGCGTCTGGAAACGCCACCCTCATGGGCCACTTCCTTGGAAGTTCCCACCCTGCATCGTGTCATCGATGCCCACGGAAAAAAGCGGATCATCATGTGGTCCGGGCTTTATCCTGCCCGATTGGCCGTCAGTGAAGATGATGGCCAACATTGGAGTGGCTTGAGGCCTGTCGGTGATTGGGGTGGCATTGTGGTCATGGGCTGTGTCGAACCTTTGCAGACCGGTCCTGGCCATTACCTGGCCATGTTTCATGATGATGGCCGATTTTTCACCGGTTCGGGAAAACGTTCGCCATCGATGACCTTGTATCAGACCTTTTCCAGGGACGGCGGTTTGAGCTGGTCCACCCCACAGGCCATCTACAGCGCATCCTCTGTTCACCTTTGCGAACCCGGATTGATTCGATCTCCAGATGGAAAGGAGATGGCAGTCTTGCTTCGGGAGAATGCTCGAAGAAAAAATTCACACGTTATTTTCAGTCGAGATGAGGCCAAGACCTGGAGTGCGCCGAAGGAATTGCCTGCAGCACTGACAGGTGATCGCCATACAGGCGTGTATGCACCGGATGGTCGGCTGTTCATTTCATTCAGAGACACGACGCACGAATCACCTACCAAAGGAGATTGGGTCGCATGGGTGGGAACCTATGACGACATTCAGCTGGGGCGTGAAGGCCAGTATCGAGTGCGACTGATGGATAACACCAAGGCAGCAGACTGCGCCTACCCGGGTGTCGAAATGCTACCCGATGGAACCATTCTAACCACGACCTACGGACACTGGCAGGAAGGAAAACCACCCTATATCGTCAGCATTCGACTCAAGCTCTCAGAACTGGACACCTTGGCAGCAAAGAAAGCCTTTCTCACCCTACCCTGAGGGCGAAAATGAAAAGACCTCAGGTGCGGTCAAACTGAGACTCAAGTAGCCGGAACAAAGCGTTGAAACAACAAGGCTGCCAAAAACCAAGCCGCGCAAATCAGCATCCACACCGGATGCTGACTGGAGAGGAATAGCATGTCCACCATGGGCATTCCTGCGAGCAATCCTGAGACGGCGCGTCCGATGTGGCTCTTACTTCCCCAAAAAATGTGCCGGAGACACCACAGGCTCCAGAGTAAGAAGGCCGTCGCGGGAAGGCAGAGAGTCAGCCAATGGTTGGATTGGTGCATGAAACCTGCCATGAGAATGGGAAAATAGAGAAAAAGACAGGGCCACCAGGCAATAACCCCTCCGGCGGACTCCCGCTTGGCCACATAGGTCAAACCCACAATATAAGAACCAAGGGCAAAGCTCGGCCACAAGGCGGCCCCTCTCCATGCTTGACCGCTCTCTGCACTGTAAGCAGCCATCAGCAGGAAGAATCGACAAGCCGCCATCATTACTGGAGAAAACACCATACGCTTGTGAAAGGCATTGTAAGCGATGACGCTTGCATTGAGTGCCAGGATCCAACCCAAGGCAACTTGGGAACCCAAGGACAAGATCACCGATCCAGCGACCAACTGGAACCAGCCGAGGAAACGCACCCAACCCAGAGAAATGGCCCCCGATGGAATAGGCCTCTCAGGGCGAAAAGAACGATCAAAGCGCACGTCGAAGGCATCGTTGAGATACATGCCACCCGTGTAGATCAGACTTCCGCCCAGGCAAAGCCAAGCCAACACCTCAAATGAAGGTTCTGTCTGTCCCATCAACCAACCCAGCATGAGGTTCGACCAAACGGTCGGGAGATTGGACATGCGCCCCAAAACGAGCAACGTTTTGAATTGGAATGGAGTTGGTTTTGCCATGATGGAGCTTGTGGGGATCCAGCAAAGACAATCGTGATCATGAATGCAACCTTCGATCTGTTCCGATGCCTTTGCAGCCCAAACGGTGCCCTCTCCAAACGCATTTAAGGACACCTTCCATCGCAGGATTCTGCAAAGGTTTAAGGCTTGTTACCCCGCTGAAAACCGGTAGGGTTTAATTAGTCCACCGTAATGATCCCATGCTTGCCTCAGATACCTTGGTCGGGCCCCCAACGGTTCTTGCACCGTTTGGTTTCGGAACGATTTCGACTGGGGTTCGGGTTGCTGTTCCTTCTGCAGCCATTGCAAGGATGGGGAGCAGGAGCTGATCCGGAGAACTTTTTCGAGACCAAGATTCGCCCTCTATTGTCCCAGGCTTGCTATGATTGCCACTCGGAATCTCGCAAAAAGTCCAAGGGCGGGCTTTTTCTCGATCGACGTGAATCTCTGCTCATAGGTGGAGAGAGCGGACCCTCCCTGGTTCCAGGAAAGGCGGATCAAAGCCTGATGATTCGCGCCGTACGCTATCAGGATCCCGATCTTCAAATGCCACCTGACCAGCCGCTGAGTGAGCAGCAAATTGTGGACTTGGAGCAATGGATCGATCAAGGGGCTCCTTTTCCGGAAAGAACCCAAGATGCGATCGAAGCGGACCAGAAGCCTTGGTGGGAAACCACATTGAAAACAACTCTGCCCTCTCTTGAAAGCGATGCGGCTGAAGTCATTGACACCTTCGTTTTACGCCAACTCCAGGAGCTCTCTCTCAGGCCCTCCCCCATGGCCAGCGAATCGATACGCATTCGGAGAGTCTACCTGGACCTTATGGGACGACCTCCAACACCCA
>MDTE01035689.1_pt1 | contig 12693 bp, 11 predicted proteins | sample 811231 | NCBI WGS metagenome assembly MDTE01 (sample SAMN05326651, study PRJNA326480) | marine metagenome | isolation source: seawater | place: Indian Ocean: Red Sea | collected 2010
ACGCGTCCGAAGACCAGATATGTGGCAAAAATATAAGAAGAATTAAATTGATAAATATTAGAATGAAAACAATAGAAGAAATAAACCAATATACTGTTAAAAAAATTCTTTCTGAAAAGAAGATCCCAGAGTTTTTTCCGGGCGATGTTGTTAAAGTTGGTGTAAGAATTACTGAAGGTAAAAAAGAAAGAATTCAATACTTTGAAGGTGTTTGTATAGCTAAAAAAAGTAGAGACTTAAATTCATCTTTTACTGTAAGAAAAATTTCTTTTGGTGAGGGTGTTGAAAGAACATTCCCTTTATTTGGAACGGTAATAGATTCAATCAAGGTAATTCGATCTGGAAAAGTAAGAAGAGCAAAACTTTATTATTTGAGAGATAGGACAGGTAAGTCAGCAAGAATTGCAGAAAAAATCAGAAAAAAAATTGGTATAGAAATTGATGCTAAACCGGAAACTGTAAATGAAGAAAACTTAGCTCCAATTGTTGACGAGACAATTTCAGAGACAAAAAAAGATAGTAAATCGGCGAATGAACAAAAAAAAGATGAAGTTCAAAACATAGACGTGAAAAAAGACGCTTCTGTAGCCGAAACTAAGGCAGAAAAAAAACTTGAAAATTTACAGGAAAAAAAATAGTTTTTTTCTAAATGCCCAATACTCTTTACGATAAAATTTGGAATGACCACTTGGTTCATCAACAAGACGATGGTACGTCTTTATTATTCGTAGATAGACATTTAGTTCATGAAGTTACAAGTCCGCAGGCTTTTGAAGGTCTTAGGAATTCAAAACGCAAAGTAAGACATCCAAAATTGACACTTGCAGTAGCCGATCATAATGTTCCAACTACTGATAGATCGAAAGGTATTTCAGATCAAGAGTCCAAGATACAGGTTGAAACTTTAGAGGAGAATTGCAAAGAATTTGGTATTAAGCTTTTTGGAATGAATGACAAAAGACAGGGTATTGTTCACGTTACAGGGCCAGAACAAGGTTTTACGCAACCTGGTACTGTAATTGTTTGTGGTGACAGTCATACAGCAACACATGGAGCATTTGGTGCGTTAGCATTTGGAATAGGAACGTCTGAAGTAGAACATGTTTTAGCAACCCAAACACTAGTTCAAAAAAAAGCAAAAAACTTTAGAATAAATGTAGATGGTAAACTTCCTTTAGGTGTAACGTCTAAAGATGTTATTTTGCAGATCATTGGAAAAATTGGGACCGCAGGAGGCACTGGTTGTGTAATAGAATATGCAGGAAATTTAATTAGATCCTTAAGCGTTGAGCAGAGAATGACAATTTGTAATATGACAATTGAAGGAGGAGCGAGAGCAGGATTGATAGCTCCTGACGAAAAAATATTTCATTATTTAGAAGGTAGACCAATGTCACCAAAAGGTGATAATTGGGATAAAGCTCTAGAAAATTGGAAGAGTTTAAAAACAGATGATGGCGCAAAATTTGATAAAGAAGTTAATCTAAAAGCAGAGGAAATTTTACCAATGATAACATGGGGAACCTCTCCACAAGATGTCATTACGATCGATGAAAAAGTTCCTAATCCTCAAAATGAAAAAGATGAAGATAAAAAAAATTCTTTAGAAAGAGCACTAAATTATATGGGTTTAAAACCCAATATGGCGGCAAAGGATATCAAAATTGACAAGGTATTTATTGGAAGTTGTACGAATGGAAGAATTGAGGATTTAAGAGAGGCTGCGAAAATTCTTAAAGATAAAAAAATTGCATCTCATGTTCATGCAATGGTTGTTCCTGGCTCTGGTCTAGTAAAAGAACAAGCAGAGCAAGAGGGGTTAGATAAAATATTTGTTAATTCTGGTTTTGAGTGGAGAGAACCAGGTTGTTCGATGTGTCTTGCTATGAATGCTGATAAACTTAAACCTGAAGAAAGATGTGCATCTACCTCAAACAGAAATTTTGAGGGTAGACAAGGTAGAGGTGGAAGAACTCATTTAGTAAGTCCAGGAATGGCAGCTGCTGCTGCAATATCTGGTAGTCTTGATGATGTGAGAAAGTATCAAAATTAGATGCAAAAATTTAACACATTAACGAGTATCCCAGCATATCTTCCAATAGTAAATATTGACACTGATATGATTATACCTAAGCAATTTCTTAAAACGATAAAAAGAACAGGATTAGGTAAAAACTTATTTTTTGAAATGAGGTATGATGATAATGGCAAAGAGATTCAGGAATTTGTTTTAAATAAAATCCCATTCAAAAGCTCTAAGATACTTATAGCAGGAAAAAACTTTGGTTGTGGTTCTTCGCGAGAACATGCTCCTTGGGCTCTTTTAGACTTTGGCATTACATGTGTGATTAGCTCGAGTTTTGCTGATATTTTTTATAATAATTGTTTCAAAAATGGGATTCTACCAATTACTCTTAACGTGGAAAAAATTAAAGAGTTAGCTGAGTATGCAATTAGAAAAGAGGAAATTTCTATAGATTTAAAAGAAGAAAAAATAAGTTATGGAAATAACGAAACTAAATTTACTATCGACCCATTTAAAAAAAAATGTCTCTTAGAAGGACTTGATGATATTGCGCTATCACTTAATAAATCTGATAAAATTATTGAATTTGAAAAAGATCTAAAAAATAAAAAACCTTGGATCTTTAATGATTAAGGTAAAAAAAAGAAAGATATTATTATTACCTGGAGATGGGATAGGCCCAGAAGTTATTGGTGAGGTTAGAAAAATTATAAATTGGTTTAATGATAAAAAATCATTAGATTTTGAAATAGATCAGGACCTTGCAGGAGGCTGTTCTTATGATAAACATGGTTCTCCTATAACAGATGAAGTATTTTACAAAGCACAAGAAAGTGCTGTTGTAATGCTAGGGGCGGTTGGCGGACCTAAGTGGGATGGAGTAGAATTTTCAAAAAAGCCTGAAAGAGCATTGTTAAAACTTAGAAAAGAATTGAAGTTATTTGCTAATTTAAGACCCGCTATTTGCTTTGAGCAATTAGTGGATGCGTCAACTCTCAAACCAGAGATTGTTTCAGGTTTAGATATTATGATTGTGAGAGAATTAACAGGTGGAATATATTTTGGTGAGCCAAGAGGAATTAAACCAATAGAGAACGGTGAAAGAAAGGGAGTTAATACTCACACGTACACAAGCAGTGAAATTATTAGAGTTGCAAAAATAGCTTTTGATTTAGCAAAAAAAAGATCAAATAAAGTTACATCCTGTGAAAAGTCGAATGTGATGGAAGCTGGTCAACTTTGGAAAGAAGAAGTGCAAACATTACATGACAAAGAGTATAATGATGTAGAATTAAACCATATGTTAGCCGATAACTGTTCTATGCAGTTGTTAAGAAACCCAAAACAGTTTGATGTAATTGTAACAGATAATTTATTTGGAGATATGCTTTCTGATCAAGCCTCAATGTTAACTGGGTCTTTAGGTTTGTTACCTTCTGCATCTTTAGGTGCAAAAAATAAAGATGGTGAAATGAGAGCTATGTATGAACCCATTCACGGATCCGCTCCTGATATTGCTGGAAAAGGAGTGGCTAATCCAATTGCCACAATTTTAAGTTTCGCCATGGCTTTAAGATATTCTTTAGACCTCGATAAAGAGGCTGAAGCTCTAGAAAAGGCTGTTCAGGATGTTTTAAATGATGGTTTGAGGACTAAAGATATTTTGTCAAAGGGAATGAAGGAAGTTTCTACGTCTCAAATGGGAGATGCGATAATTTCAAAATTGCAATAATCGATTAATTATCTTAAAGTAATTTTATGCCAAGCTATACTGCACCAGTTGATGATATGATGTTTCTTTACGAAAAGTTAAGAGACAATAAAAATTACAATGAATTAGAAAAATATAAAGAGGTAAATTCGGAACTTGTAAAAGATATTTTAGAAGAGGCTGCAAAAATAAATCAAAATTTAATTCTGCCACTTGCAAAAATAGGCGATGAAAACCCTGCTATTTTAGAAAATGGAGTAGTAAGAACACCACCAGGATATAAAGAAGCTTACCAAAAATATATTGATGACGGTTGGACTTCATTATCTTGCGATCCAAAATATGGAGGACAAGGTATGCCAAGAACTGTAAGTGCTTTTTTTGATGAAATGATATCATCAGCTAGTTTAGCATTTAAACTTTATAGTGAATTAACACTCGGTGCTTATAATTGTATTCACCACCATGCAACTGATGAAATTAAAGATAAATATCTTCCAAAAATGGTTCAAGGTAAATGGAGTGGCACTATGTGTTTGACTGAGCCAGTTTGTGGAACAGATTTAGGCTTACTAAAAACGAAAGCTGTAGAACAATCAGATGGGACATATAAAATTACTGGACAAAAAATATTTATTACTTCAGGAGATCACGATTTAACGGAGAATATAATTCATTTAGTGATAGCAAGAGCCACGGACTCGCCAAAAGGTACTAAAGGGATAAGTTTATTTTTAGTCCCTAAATTTATTGTTAAAGAAGATGGATCAGTTGGTGCAAGAAATGGTATCTCTACAGGATCAATTGAAACAAAGATGGGTATAAAAGGCTCAGCCACCTGTGTTTTAAATTTTGATGACGCGGTTGGCGTTATGATCGGTCCAAAGAATAAAGGACTAAGTCAAATGTTTACGATGATGAACTTAGAGAGAATAGTTGTTGGAATTCAAGGTTTAGGAATTTCAGAAATTGCTTATCAAAATTCATTAAACTATGCCAAAGAAAGAAAGCAAGGAAAAAGCAATAATAGTAAATTACAAAATGGAAGTGCGGACTCAATTATTGAACATGCAGATATAAGAAAAACACTTTTAAATATGAAATCAATTATTGAAGGAGAAAGAGCATTGTGCTTCTGGTTATCGCAACAAACGGAAGTAAGTTTGAATCACAATGATGATAAAATAAAGCAAGAAGCTTCAGACATGGTGTCATTAATGACCCCTGTTGTAAAATCTTTGTTCTCTGACCTAGGAATGGAAATCACCAGTGATGCAATGCAAATTTTTGGTGGATACGGTTACACAAAAGATCAAGGGATAGAACAATTATATAGAGACAATAGAATTACCCCAATTTATGAAGGGACTAATTCTGTTCAAGCTGCTGATCTAGTTTTTAGAAAATTGTCTAACAAAAATGGAAATATTATAGAAAAATTTTTAAATTTAGTTAAATCTGAAACTAATTCAAACAATGAGAAAGTTAAACCATTTGTAGAAGAATTAAACTATTATCTAGATATTCTCACTAAATTTAGTCAATGGATTATTCAGAAAACAGATACAAATAAAGATGATGTGAGCGCGGCTGCGAATGATTATTTAAAAACACTTGGGTATGTATCTTTAGCTTTTTCCTGGATAAAAGTTCTCAATGTAAGTTTTAAAGATTATGAGGAAAATAGAAAATTTTATGATGACAAAATAAATACTGCTAAATTTTACTTTGAAAAAGTTCTACCAAGAGCAGAACAACATTATAAATCAGCAATATCTGGTAGCTCGAATATAATGAATTTCAAATTTAGCTAAATGAGTCATTACGATACTAATCTAAACAAAAATAATGCAAACTATGTGCCATTAACACCTCTGTCTTTTCTACAAAGAGCAAAGGACATATACCCTAATTATGAAGCTTTAATTTATGAAGATCGAAAATATACTTGGAATGATGTTTATAAAAGAGTTACAAAATTTGCTAGTGCTTTAGAAAAGATTGGTATTAAAAAAGGTGATACTGTATCTTTTTTAGCATTCAATACTCCAGAAATTTTTGAAGCTCATTACTCTGTACCAATCACTGGTGCGGTATTGAATACGATTAATATAAGGTTAGATGCAAACACAATTGCTTATATTTTAAACCATAGTGATGCCAAAGTACTAGTTGTAGATAGACAACTCCATGTAGAAGTAAAAAAAGCATTAGATAAATTAGATAAAAAAATAACAATAATTGACATTCATGATAAATTTGCTGACCAATCAAAATTAGAAAAAATAGGAAATTTAGAATACGAAAGTTTTTTAAATACAGGAAACGATAATTATGAGTGGAATATGCCCGAGGATGAATGGCAGGCAATTTCTCTAAGTTATACTTCAGGAACCACAGGCAACCCTAAGGGAGTTGTTTATCATCACAGAGGATCTTATTTGATGTCAACGGGGAGTGCTGTGGCTTGGAATATGCCAAATAGACTTAATTTTTTAACAATTGTGCCAATGTTTCATTGCAACGGTTGGGGATATCCTTGGACGGTGCCAATGCTTAATGGGAGAACAATTTGTTTAAGAAATATTGATGTTAAAAAAATTTTTGAGCTAATAGAAAAATATAATGTAACTCATTTTGGTGGTGCTCCTATTGTCTTAAATATGATAACTGGAGCTTCAGAGAATGATAGAAAAAAGTTGAGCCAAAAAGTTTATGTTTTAACCGCAGGTGCTCCGCCTCCAAGCATAATTTTTAAAAAGATGAAAGAACTTGGCTTTGAAGTAATGCATGTATATGGTTTAACAGAAACTTATGGTCATGTCACTCAGTGTGCGTGGAATAATGAATGGGATAAATTTGATGAAGAGAAGCAAAATGAAATTAAAGCCAGACAAGGAGTTAGATATCCAAATACAGAAGGTGTTACTATAATGAATCCAGACACAATGAAAGAAGTTCCCAAAGATGGAAAAACCATTGGGGAGATAATGATAAGGGGAAATGTTGTTATGAAAGGTTATTTTAAAGATAAAGATGCAACAGATAAATCCATGAATGGTGGCTGGTTTCATTCAGGAGATTTAGCAGTTATGCATCCTGACGGATATGTAAAAATTCAAGACAGATCAAAAGATATAATTATTTCTGGAGGAGAAAATATTTCTTCAATTGAAATTGAAAATACATTGGCAAAACATCCCTCCGTATCTATTGCAGCTGTTGTTGCAAAACCCGATGAAAAATGGGGTGAGGTTCCTTGTGCGTTTATAGAAACAGTCAAAGACAAACCTACGAATGAAAAAGAATTAATTGACTTTTGTAAAGAAACACTTGCTGGTTTTAAGGTTCCAAAAAAAGTTGTTTTTTGCGATCTTCCTAAAACTTCTACAGGTAAAATCCAAAAATTTGAGTTGAGAAAAAAACTTAAGGAAAATTCTTGATTTTTCTTATTGAAAAAGTTTTCGAAATGCGAGAAAAGGTCCTGAAATTTTAAATTAATGAAAAACTATTCAATAACTAAATCTAGAAGAGTCAGAAGCACACCTTATACATCAAGGATTGAAAAACAAGGTGTTACTTCCTATACAGTTTACAATCATATGCTGTTACCAGCTGCATTTGGCTCAATTGAGGATTCATGTGAGCACCTTAAAAAGAATGTACAAGTTTGGGATGTTGCTGCAGAAAGACAAGTAGAAATCTCTGGTAAAGACTCTGCAAAATTAGTCCAGCTCATGACCTGTAGAGATTTGTCAAAATCTAAGATAGGCAGATGCTATTATTGCCCTCTAATTGATGATGATGGAAATTTAATAAATGACCCAGTTATTCTTAAATTAGATGAGAATAAATGGTGGATTTCTGTTGCAGACTCAGATGTAATTTTTTTTGCCAAAGGACTTGCAGCAGGAAATAAATTTGATGTTAAAATTGTTGAGCCAAATGTTGATATCATTGCTGTTCAGGGTCCAAAGTCATTTGATTTAATGAGTAAAATTTTTGGTCCCAAAATTAAAGAATTAAAATTTTTTTATTTTGATTATTTTGATTTTAAAGGATTTAAACATCTAATTGCTAGATCAGGTTGGTCTAAACAAGGTGGTTTCGAAATTTATGTAGAAAATACTAAATCGGGTCAAAATTTGTATGATTATTTATTTGAGGAAGGTAAGGAGCTTAATGTGAAAGCTGGTTGCCCAAATATGATTGAAAGAATCGAGAGTGGGCTCTTATCCTATGGTAATGATTTTGACAACAATGACAATCCATTTGAATGTGGTTTTGAAAAATATGTTAATTTAGACTCAAATATTACTTTTTTGGGTAAAGAAAAATTAAAAAAAATTAAATTAAACGGAATTAAAAGAAAATTGATGGGAATAAAAGTAGATATAAACAAAATTAGTCTCTCAAAATCATTAGATATATTTGATAATGAAGGAAATTCAATTGGAGAGCTAAGATCTGCCTGTTATTCACCCCATTTTAAAAAAGTGATAGGAATAGCGATGATAAATGAGCCATATTGTAAAGAAACTGAAACTGGCAAATTAAAAATTGATGGAAATTTTTATACTGTAAACATTTGCGATTTACCTTTCATCTAGTATAAAACTTAAATCATGGATATAGCAATTGTAGGAGCAACTGGAAACGTTGGAAGAAAAACTTTAGAAGTTCTCGAAAAAAAGGAACTTCCTATTAATAATGTTTACTTAGTCGCATCGTCAAAAAGCGCAGGTAAGAAAATAAGCTTTAAAGGAAAGGATCTTGAAGTTTTTGATTTAGAAAATTTTGATTTTTCTAAAGTAAAAATTACTTTTTTTGCAGCTGGAGGAAAAATCTCGGAAAAATTTGCGGAGAAAGCTGCACAGCACTGTTTGGTGATAGACAACTCAAGTTTTTATAGGATGGACCCAAATGTGCCGTTGATTGTTCCACAGGTTAATTCAAATCATTTGAAAAATATAAAAAGAAATATTATTGCAAACCCGAATTGTTCAACATCCCAATTAGTGATTGCATTGAAACCTCTGCACGATGAATTTGTAATAAAAAGAATAGTTGTTTCTACATATCAATCTGTTTCAGGCGGTGGTAAAGCACCAATGGATGAACTGATCGAGCAGACTAAGTTAGTTTTAAATGGAAAAAAGGTAAAGTCAAAAAATTTTACAAAACAAATTGCCTTTAATGCAATCCCTCATATTGATGTATTTTCAGAAGATGGTTATACAAAAGAAGAATTAAAAATGACCAACGAAACAAAAAAAATTCTTGATGAAAAAATTGATTTAACGGCAACATGTGTGAGACTACCTATATCTGTTTCTCACTCAGAGTCAGTTAATATACAATTTGAAAAATCTTTTACTCTTAAAAAAGTTAGAGATCTGTTGAATAGTTTTGATGGCTGTAAGGTAATTGATGAAAGAGCTGATGGTGGATATTCAACTCCTTTAGAGGCTGAAGGTAAAAATGAGACATTTATTTCAAGAATAAGAGAAGACAAAACGATCAATAATGGATTAAATTTATGGATCGTATCTGATAATCTTTTAAGAGGGGCAGCATTGAATGCAGTAGAGATTGCAGAAACATTAATTAAAAATAATTTTTATGGAAAATAAACCTCCATTGTCTCCACATATACAAATTTATAAATGGCATTTTTCATCATTAGTTTCTATTTCACATAGAATAACAGGAATAATTAATATTATTGGAATTACTTTTATTTGTGTGTTGGCTTCATTACTATCCTTAGGTGAAAGTAATTATGAAATGATTTATTTATTTTTAAATTCAAAAATTGGTAAATTTATAATTTTAGGTCTCACTTGGTCTTTTTCTTTTCAAATCTTAAGTGAAATAAGGCATTTAATTATGGATTTAGGTTATGGGTTTGAACTGAAGACATCAAAAATTACAAGCTTAATAGTAATATGTGGATCAATTGTACTAACAATAATTTTTTATATAATTGGAAAAAATTTTCTTTAAATGATTAATGCAACTAAAAAATGGATTTTTTTAAAAATTAGTGGTGCTTTATTAGTACCAATGATGTTATGGTTTATTATAAATTTTATTGCAATATATGAGCAAGATTTCAATACAGTTAGAATTTTTTTCACAAACTCAGTATCAAAATTTTTATTTAGCATTTTTATTATAAATGCATATTTTTTCTCTGCACTGAGTATAAGCGAGGTTTTTGAGGATTATATTAAAAATGATAAAATCAAAAATGTCGCAAATAAGCTTTTATTTGTATCAAGTGTGGTAATTCCATTAATTACAATTATATTAATAACTATAATATGAGTGAATATAAAATCATAAATCATGAATATGATGTTGTAGTTCTAGGAGCTGGTGGATCAGGACTTAGAGCTGCTGTAGGACTTAGTGAGGCGGGTTTAAAGACTGCTTGTATTTCAAAAGTATTTCCAACAAGAAGCCATACATCTGCTGCTCAAGGTGGAATTTCTGCCGCTTTAGGAAACATGGGTGAGGATGATTGGCGTTGGCACATGTATGATACTGTGAAAGGAGCAGATTGGTTGGGTGATCAAGATAGTATTGAGTATTTGTGCAAAGAAGCACCCAAAGCAGTAATAGAATTAGAAAAATATGGAGTTCCTTTTAGTAGAACAGAGGATGGAAAAATTTATCAAAGACCTTTTGGAGGTATGACCAAAAATTATGGAAATGGAATTGTTCAAAGGACATGTGCAGCAGCAGATAGGACTGGGCATGCAATTTTACATACTTTGTATGGACAAGCTTTAAAACATAAAACCGAATTTTTTATTGAATATTTCGCATTAGATTTATTAATGAAAGATGGTGAATGCAAAGGTTTAATTGCCTGGAATTTAAATGATGGAACTATCCATAGATTTAGAGCACACTCTGTAATTATCGCAACAGGTGGTTACGGTAAAGTATATTACTCAGCAACCTCTGCACACACATGCACAGGCGATGGTAATGCAATGGTTCTTAGAGCAGGCTTGCCTTTGCAAGATATGGAATTTGTACAGTTTCACCCAACTGGAATATATGGACATGGAACTTTGATAACCGAAGGTGCAAGGGGTGAAGGTGGATATTTGACGAATTCTAAAGGTGAAAGATTTATGGAGAGATATGCTCCAAAAGCAAAAGACTTAGCTTCGAGAGATGTTGTAAGTAGATCAATGTCAATTGAGATAAATGAAGGAAGAGGGGTTGGTAAAGATCAAGACCACGTTCATTTGAATTTGAATCATTTAGATAAAGAAATTATTGAGAGCAGACTTCCGGGAATTACAGAGGCTGCAAGACTTTTTGCAAATGTCGATGTCACAAAAGAACCAATACCAGTAGTTCCAACTGTTCATTATAATATGGGTGGTATTCCCACGAATTATAAAGGTGAAGTTTTAACAGTTAATGGATCAGAAAAGACTGTGCCTGGCTTAATGGCCATTGGTGAGGCGGCATGTGTTTCAGTTCATGGTGCTAATAGACTAGGATCCAACTCATTAATTGATTTGGTGGTTTTTGGGCGAGCAGCCGCAAAGAGAGCTTCAGAGCTTATTAAACCTGGATCTCCTCATGAGGAAATTAGTGAGCAAGAGACAAAAAAGTGTTTAGATAGATTTGATAAGATTAGAAATGCAAATGGCGACATAGGTACAGCTGAATTAAGATTATCAATGCAGAAAACAATGCAGTCTAAATGCGCAGTTTTTAGAACTGAAAAAACATTAAAAGAAGGCGTTGAAGAAATAAGAAAAACTTATGATGGTCTAAGTTCTTTATCAGTTAAAGATAAATCATTAATATTTAATACAGACCTAGTAGAGACTTTAGAATTTGATAATTTGATAAGACAAGCTGTAGCAACAGTTGAGTCTGCATATAACAGAAAGGAGAGTAGAGGTGCACATGCTAGAGAAGACTTTCCTAAAAGAGATGACGAAAAATTTATGCAACATACACTTGCTTGGTGCGATGGAAAAAATACAAAAATAAGTTATAGAGAGGTTCATAAATCTACATTAACTAACGAAGTTCAGTATTTTCCACCTCAAGAAAGAGTCTATTAATGGTGCAAATAAGTTTACCCAAAGATTCCAAGATTAATAAAGGTAAATATTTCAAAGACAAAACTGGTTCTAAAAATCTAAAAAAGGTAAATGTTTACAGATGGGATCCATCTTCAGGTGAAAATCCAAGAATTGATACATATGAAGTTGACATGGATAACTGTCCATCTAAAGTTTTGGATATTTTAAATAAAATTAAAAATGAAATAGACCCTACGCTTGCTTACAGACGATCGTGTGCGCATGGAGTATGTGGATCTTGTGCCATGAACATGGATGGTAAAAATGGTCTGGCTTGCACGACGCCTCACAAAAATATTAAAGGGGATATTAATATTTATCCATTACCACATTTAAAAGTAAAAAAGGACTTAATTGGAGATTTAGATGGATTATATAAACAATATAAGTCTATTGAGCCTTGGTTAAAATCAAGTTCGAAATCTGAAGAAACTGAAATAATTCAATCAAAAGAGGAAAGAGCTAAACTCGATGGGGCTTATGAATGTATCATGTGTGCTTGTTGCTCTACTTCTTGTCCAAGCTATTGGTGGAATGGAGATAAGTACTTGGGACCAGCAGTTTTACTTCAAGCTTATCGATGGATCATAGACAGCAGAGATGAGGAAAGAGAAGCCAGATTAAAAAAAGTAGCCGATGAACTTAAATTATATCGTTGCCACACAATTCTGAACTGTACAAATGCATGCCCTAAGGGTTTGAACCCTGCAAAGGCTATTGCTGAAATAAAAAAAATGTTAGCAACAGCTAATATTTAAACAATAGACTAATAAGAATTTTTACTCTAAAAGGTCCTATTCATGAAATTAATTGAACATTTTGTAGGTGGAAAA
>MDTE01050980.1_pt1 | contig 12693 bp, 6 predicted proteins | sample 811231 | NCBI WGS metagenome assembly MDTE01 (sample SAMN05326651, study PRJNA326480) | marine metagenome | isolation source: seawater | place: Indian Ocean: Red Sea | collected 2010
AAGGGATTTGTCACTTGCGTATTCACCAGGTGTTGCTGAACCTTGTTTAGAAATAAAAAAAGACCATCTTAACTCGTATAAGTATACAAATAAATCAAATTTAGTTGCAGTAATAACTAACGGAACTGCGGTTCTTGGTCTCGGCGATATTGGTCCAGAAGCCTCAAAACCTGTCATGGAGGGTAAAGCTTTATTATTCAAAATTTTTGCAGGAATTGATGTTTTTGATATTGAAATTAGTGAGAAAGATCCTGAAAAATTTATTGAGGCTGTCAAAGCAATTTCTCCTTCCTTTGGTGGAATAAATTTAGAAGACATTAAATCTCCTGAGGCGTTCATTATTGAAGAAACATTAAAGCATGATCTTAAAATACCAGTAATGCATGATGATCAGCATGGAACTGCAATTATTTCTTGTGCTGCCTTAATTAACGCAGTTGAATTAGTAAATAAAAAAAGAGATTTAGTTAAAATTGTTATTTCTGGGGCTGGTGCAGCCGCAATATCATGTGCAAGGCTTTACAAATCATTTGGATTTAAATCTAAAAATATTGTTATGCTTGATAGTAATGGTGTTATTAGCTCCATGAGAAAAGGTTTATCTAAACAAAAAATGGAGTTTTCAACATCTAGAAAAATTAAGTCATTAAATGAGGCGATTGAAAAATCAGATGTTTTCATTGGTTTGTCCAAAGGAGGAATACTTAAAAAGGAAATGCTTCTTAAAATGAACGAAAATCCTATTGTTTTTGCAATGGCAAATCCTGACCCTGAAATTAGTTATGAATTAGCTTGCTCAACTAGAAGTGATATAATAATGGCTACAGGAAGATCTGATCATCCTAATCAGGTAAATAATGTTTTAGGGTTTCCCTTTATTTTTAGAGGGGCTTTGGATGTAAGAGCAACAAAAATTAATGAAGAAATGAAAATGGCGGCTGTAGAGGCAATTGCTAATTTGGCAAAAAAAACTGTTCCAGAACAAGTAAATATAGCTTATAATAAAAGAAAACTTTCTTTTGGCAAAGACTATATTATTCCAAAGCCATTTGATCCTAGATTAATTGAAGAGATTCCTTTGGCTGTTGCTAAGGCAGCTATAAAATCTGGTGTTGCAACAAAAAAAATTAAAGATTGGGAAAAGTATAGAATAGAACTCTCTGAAAGAATAGGAAGCAATCAAAAAACTATTAGGTTGATTCATGACAGATCAAAAGAGGACCCTAAGAAAATTATTTTTGCAGAGGCAGACCAGTTGAATGTTTTAAAGGCAGCACAAATTGTTTTGGAGGAAGGGATAGGAATTCCTATATTACTGGGAAATGAAGATAACATAGTCAATTTAATGAATTCAATTAATTTTCACAATAAAATTGAAATTATTGATCCTAAAAGTTATACACAAAATCAAAAAAGAAAATTTTATGCCTCGATTTTTTGGGAAGAACAAAAAAGGAATGGAATTACTGAGTATGAGGCAAATTCTAGGTTAAGGGACAGAAACTATTTTGGTGCAATGATGGTTAAAAATGGAGACGCTGATGCAATGCTTTCTGGATACTCTAGAAGTTATCCCTCAGTTGTTAAACCAATAATTCAAATAATAGGAAAGTCCAAAGGTGTTTCTAGAATTGCTGCAGCAAATATTATGTTAACTGACAGGGGACCAATTTTTTTGTCAGATACAGCGCTTAATATTAATCCTGATTCAAAGGAACTTACTGCAATTGCAATCATGTGCTCAGATTTGGTAAAAATGTTTGGTTTTGAACCCATAATTGCTATGCTTTCTTATTCAAACTTTGGGTCTTCTAAATTTGAAGATGCTGAAAAAGTTAAAAAAGCAGTAAAATACCTTCATAAAGTTAAGTCAGATCTTGTTGTTGATGGTCCAATTCAGTCTGACTTTGCACTTAATCCAGAGATGTTAAACGAGAGATTTCCTTTTTCAAGTCTTGCAAAAAAAAAGGTAAATACCCTAATATTTCCAAATTTAGATTCTGCAAATATCTCATATAAACTGATGAAAGAACTAAATAATAATTCATCTATTGGTCCAGTTTTATTAGGTCTTTCTTATCCTGTTCATGTCATTCAGTTAGAGGCTAGTGTAGAAGAAATAGTAAATATGGCTGCAATTGCAGTAATTGACGCTCAAAAAAAAAATAAATAAATTTATGATAACTCATATAAAAGGTAAATTAGTCGAAAAAAATCCAACTTATGTGGTTGTTGAGTGTTCAGGTATTGGATATCATATAAATATTTCTTTAACAACATATGAGCAAATCAAGAATGAGGAAAATATTTTTTTATATACTCATTTACAAATTAAAGAGGACTCTCACTCCCTGTTTGGATTTTTTGAAATTAGTGAACGATCAATATTCAAATTGTTAATATCTGTTTCAGGAATTGGCCCTTCAGTTGCTAGAACGATGCTATCATCTTTGAGTTCAAATGAGATAAAAAATGCAATTTCATCAAATGATATTGAAAAGATTAAATCTATCAAAGGAATTGGCTTAAAAACTGCTCAGAGATTAATCATAGAATTAAAAGATAAGATTTTAAATATTCAAATATCTGATGAATTTAAGCCAATAAAAAACAATACAATTAAAGAAGAAACGTTATCAGCATTAGATGTCCTTGGTTATTCAAGGAAACAATCTGAAAAATTAGTTGATAATATAATTCAAAGTCAACCTAGTATATCAACAGAGGAAATTATTAGGTTAGCATTGAATAAACTTTAATAGTATTGTTTAGATTTTTTATAAAATATTTTATTTTATTAGAGTTATTCCTTACGATTTTTTGGAACTATAAATTGCATTCTCAAACAAATGACGATTTTCAAAATTTGGGAAAAATTAAATTTCCTCAATCATCAAGTATTAAATCTAATTATGTTTATGATTCAAAAAATAATGTTTATATATACTCAAAAACTATAGACAATTATCCAATTAATACACCATTGGTTCTCAAACCGGATGAGTTTGAGTATTTGATTATTAAAGAAAATATTAAAAAAAATTTTAAAGAAAAAATTAAACTTCTATATCAAAATAATGGAGATATTAAGGAAATCCAAAAAAACTTATTACCGGAATTATATGTCAATTCAGATTTTTTCCAATCAATTTTTGGAAGTAACGTAATTGATATTAAACCTCAGGGTTCAATTGGAATAGATATTGGTGCTAAATTTCAGAAAACTGATAATCCTAGTTTTTCTCCAAGAAACAGAAAAAATTTCGCCTTTGATTTTGATCAGAGAATAAATTTGGGTTTAATAGGCGATATAGGTGAAAGATTTAAAATAACAGCGAATTATGATACAGAGTCAACATTTGATTTTCAAAATTTGATACGTTTAGAATTTAACCCTCCTAGATTAAAAAAAATTGATAATTATATTCCTGGAGAAATAAGTACAAAAATTAAAAATTCTAGAGAAATTTATGATAATATTAATAGAAATAAAAACGATTTCATAAACTATAAAGATCAATTAACTGATTATCTGGAATTACCAATATCAGAGGATGCAATCATTCAAAATATTGACATTGGAAATATCAACATGCCAATTAATAGTTCACTTATTTCAGGAGCTCAAAGTCTTATGGGTGTAAAAACTCAGTTAAAGTTTGGTAAAACTAATATTACAGCTGTTTTTGCAGAGCAAAGATCACAATCACAATCTTTGGTAGCTCAAGGCGATGGAACATTACAAAATTTTTCAGTTTATGCTTTGGATTATGAAGATAATAGACATTTTTTTTTAGCTCACTATTTTAGAGATAATTATGATAATTTCTTAAAAAATTATCCATATATAAGTTCTCCAATTAATATAACTAGAGTTGAAGTCTGGGTCACAAATAGACAATTAGAAACAAGCAATGTTAGAAATCTTGTAGCTATTCAAGATTTAGGAGAAAGAGATATCAATAACACTAGATTAGGTTCAGTCGATCAAAGTTTTTTTAAAAATGAATTCAATAATAATATTCCTTCAAATGATGCTAATTTTTTAAACCCTGAATCTATTGATAATGGATCCATTTTAAATGAAAGCATTAGAGACGTATCAAAAATATCTGAGGGGTTTGGTAGGTTAGAGGAAAATGTTATTGAAGGTATTGATTATGCAACTCTTGAAAGTGCTAGAAAATTAGAACCAAATGAATACTATTTAAACAAGCAATTGGGTTATATATCTTTAAATCAAAAGTTAAGTAATGATGAAATATTAGGTATTTCTTTTCAATACACATACAAGGGTAAGGTATATCAAGTTGGAGAATTTGCAAATGGAGGAGTAATGAGTACGGAAATAACATTTGAAAATGAAATTAAAAATCAGGAATCAAAAAGTTTAGTGATTAAATTGTTAAAAAGCAGTTTAACTGATGTAAATCAACCTGTATGGGATTTAATGATGAAAAATATATACAACATTGGTGCATTTGATCTTTCAAATGAAAATTTTAAGTTAAACATATTATACACAAACCCTACTCCTCTTAATTATTTAAAACCAATAAATGAATCAATTTGGCCTAATAATTTAAAAAACAAAACTTTGTTAAATAAATTTAATTTAGACAGATTAGATAGTGTTGAAGATTTTCAAGTAAATGGTGATGGTTTCTTCGATTATGTACCTGGTGTAACAGTTAATGAGAGATATGGTAGGATAATTTTTCCAAGTGTTGAACCTTTTGGCGAATATTTGTTTAAACTTTTAACTAACTCAAAAAATAATTCTGAAAATTATGAAATACCAGAATCATATAATGAAAATCAAAAAAACTATGTTTTTAGAGAAATGTATACTTCTACCAAGGCTGCAGCTTTGGAATTTAATGAAAAAAATAAGTTTGAGTTAAAGGGAAGTTATAAATCAAAAGGAGGAAATGGAATTTCTTTAGGAGCATTTAACATACCAAAAGGTTCAGTTAAAGTAATGGCTGGAGGTAGACTTCTTTCGGAGGGAATAGATTACACTGTAAATTATCAAATAGGTAGATTAAGGATTCTTGATCCAAGTATTAATGCCTCAAATATACCCTTAAAAATTACAGTTGAAAATAATTCAGTTTTTGGACAACAAAATAAAAGGTTTTCAGGTTTTGATTTAATTCACAGATTTAACGAAAATTTTATAATTGGTGGTAATGTAATTAATTTGAGTGAAAATCCTCTAACTCAAAAAGCTAACTATGGATCAGAACCAGTAAATAATACAATGATTGGATTTAATGCAAATGTTTCAAGAGAAGTTCCAATATTAACAAGATTAATAAACAAGTTACCAATGATTGACTCTGAGGTCCCTTCGTTATTTTCATTTAGTGGAGAGGTAGCAACTTTAATTTCAAAAAATCCAAAAAATACTGAATTAAATGGCTTGTCTACTATTTATATTGACGATTTTGAAGGAGCACAAACTAGTATTGATATTAAGAGCCCATTTTCTTGGTACCTTTCAAGTGTCCCCGCATCTGGATTTTTAGGGGCAGAGGCAAAAAAAAACGACATTACTGGTGGATTTAATCGAGCCTTAATTTCATGGTATACAATAGATCCAATTTTTTATTCAAATCAACTTAGACCAACTGGCATAAATAATCAAGATATCTCTTTAAATACTACAAGAAGGATATTTATAAATGAAATCTTTCCTGAACAGGATTTGATTCAAGGTCAGTCAACTGTTCAATCAACCCTTGATTTAGCTTATTTCCCAGATGAAAAGGGGCCTTATAATAATAATTTAATCAATGATTTTAAGCAGAATCCAAAAAATAATTGGGCTGGTGTTACTAGACCTATAAATTCAACTAATTTTGAACAAACAAATGTAGAGTTTATTGAATTTTGGTTATTGGACACATTTTCTGACGAGAATTCCACTAAAAATCACCTTGGGTTTCTTTACTTTCATTTAGGAAATATTTCAGAGGATATATTAAAAGACGGAAGAAAACAATATGAAAATGGACTACCAGTTTCTGAATCAATTGAAAATATTAAATTTTCTAGCTGGGGAAAGACACCCTCGACTCAATCTTTATTATATGCATTTAATACTATTGAAAGTGATAGATTAAAACAAGATGTTGGTCTTGATGGTTTAAATGATAATGAAGAAAGAGAAATATATTTTAATGGACCTGAAAATGATCCAGCAGGAGACAATTATCAATATTTTGCAAAAGTTAATGGTGGAATAGTTGATCGCTACAAAAGATATAATGGAACTGACGGAAACTCTCCTGTAGCATTTTCAAATTTGGATCGTGGAAGAACATCAGAACCTGACACAGAGGACATTAATAAAGATCAAACGATGAACACAATTGACAGTTATTTTAGTTACAAGGTTCCTATTAGAAAAAATATGACAGTAGGAAATCATCCATTTGTTAGTGATGTCAGAGAAAATGTAAAAGTAGATCTTCCAAATGGAGAAAAAATTAATACTAGGTGGATTCAATTTAAAGTACCTATTGATAAGTCTTTTTATGATGGCACTAATTTTGAAAGCTATTATGACAACATAAATAATATTCAGGATTTAAGATCTATAAGATTTATCAGAATGTTACTTAATGATTTTGAAAAACCCATTGTTTTAAGATTTGGAACATTAGAATTGGTAAGAGGTGATTGGAGAAGATACAATAAGCAACTTAATAATAATATTTTACAAAATAATTCAACAACAATAGATGTTAGTACTGTAAACATTTTAGAAAATGAAAATAGAATCCCTATAAATTACGTACTTCCACCTGATATTGTTAGAGAAAAAATAAATACTAATAACACAGTAATTCGACAAAATGAACAATCATTATCTATGAAATTTTGCGATTTAAAACCAATGGACTCTAGAGGTATTTATAAAAATATAGAAATTGATTTAAGGCAGTATAAAAAATTAAAAATGTATATTCATGCCGAATCTATCAAAGGGAACAAGAAGCTTCCAGGTGATGGAATTAATGACGATTTTGATAAAAGAGTTGTTGCGTTTATTCGTCTTGGATCAGATCTAAATCAAAATTATTATCAAATCGAGGTTCCTCTTAAACCAACATCATATGGTACAGACAGCTCAAATAAATTTTCTTCTGAAGAGGTATGGATTCCTGAATCTAACTCTATAGATATTGATATTTCAAAATTAAGAGAGATGAAATCAAAAATAATTGGATTAAGCATTGACCAAGCTTCTTATTTTGATGAGTATATAAATTCTATAGATGAATTTTTTCCAATAAGTAAATTGCCTGGTGATAAAAAATATAAATTCTCAATCAAAGGTAATCCCTCATTAGGATCAGTTAAGAATTTGATGATTGGTATCAAAAACCCATCAAAAAATAATGGTGACGACCTTTGTGGGGAAGTTTGGTTTAATGAGCTAAGAATTGCTGGCATAGACTCTAAGGGTGGGTGGGCAGCAATTGGTTCTTTAAATGGAAATTTGGCGGATTTAGCTAATTTTTCATTAACAGGAAAATTTTCAACTATTGGTTTTGGTTCAATAGATCAAACACCAAATCAAAGAAATCGTGAGGATAATAAACAGTATGATTTTGTAACTAATGTAGATCTTGGTAAATTTTTACCCGAAAAGTGGAGTGTTACAATACCATTCAATTATAATATTGGAAAAACAATAATAAAACCAGAGTATGATCCTTTGTATGATGATGTATTATTATCTGATAGATTAGATTCAGCCGTAAACAAAAGTCAGAGAGATTCAATAAATAATCAATCAAACAATTATACTCAAAGAAAAAGTATAAATTTCATAGGAGTTAGAAAAACAAAAAATAGATCGAAAAGTAAATTTTATGATATTGAAAATTTCAACTTTTCGTACTCATATAATGAATTAAATCACTCAGATTTTGAGATGGAAAAACAAATACGAAAAAATGTATTTTTAAATTCTAATTATTCGCACTCTTTTTCACCTTTTGAATTTTCTCCTTTTTTTAACAATGAACTTTTAAAGAAATCAAATAAATTAAAATTTATTAAAGAATTAAATTTTAATTTTTTGCCATCCAATATAACTTTTAGTCATAAAATTGACAGGTTATTAAACAAACAAAAATTTAGAGAAGCTTATTTTGAAGGAATAAATACAAAAGATTTTATTGAACTGCCAGAACTACAACAAAGAAATTATCACAGTGATTTTAACTATTCAATAACACACAATATTACTAGATCAATGAGATTAAATTTTACATCAACTACAAAAAGTATTGTAAAAAATTATTTTAGATTAAACGAAGAAAACTTGAAATCAATTAATTTCAGTCAGGATATTTGGGGAGGATTTTTTGATTCTGGTGATCCAAACTCACATTTCCAGTCTATTGATATTAATTATAATTTACCACTTCAATATTTCCCAATTTTAAGTTTTATTGATTCAAATTATTCATATTCCGGAAATTTTTCATGGGACAGTGGATCAAACATTTTAGATAATGTTACATCCTCTGATGGAAGGGTCTTGGGATCCATTAATACAATTCAAAATTCAAACTCTAAAGTACTTAATGGTTCATTATCATTTGAAAGATTATTCAAAAATTTGGGTTTTAAATTTGAATCAAAAAATAAATCAATCATTAATTCAATCATAAAATCAATTAGTAACATAAAAAGAGTTCAATTTTCTTATTCAGAAAATAATGGAAGTGTTTTGCCGGGTTATACACAAAACATTGGACATTTAGGTACTATTAAACCTACTTTAGCTTATACTTTTGGTGATCAAGCAGATATAAGATATGAAATTGCAAAAAAAGGGTGGTTAACTGACTTCCCTGATTTTAATCAAGTTTACAGTCAAATAAGAAATAATCAATTTAAAATTAATAGCCAAATAAATTTTAAATTTGGATTGATTATTGATATTAATTTGAATAAAGATTATTCTTACAATTATTCAGAAAACTTTTTAATTCAAGATAGAAACTATAACAAATTAAATTTTGTAAAATACGGGAATTTTGGTGTTTCTACAATTTTAATAAAAACTGCATTCAAAAAAAATAGCATTTTTTCTAATTCTATTTTTGAAAAATTTAAACAAAATAGAGTGATATTGTCAAAAAAATTAGCTTACATAAATGGTGTTGATATCAACAATCTCGATTTAGACGGTTATTATAATGGATATGGTAGAGGACACCAGTCAGTAACAATCCCAGCCTTTTTAGCTGCTTACTCTGGTCAATCACCTCTTAAAACTGCGCTAAATCCAACACAAAAGTCCCCCTTACCTAACTGGAATTTGAAGTATACAGGTTTAATGAAAAATAAGACATTTAAAAAAATTTTTAATAGATTTTCAATTTCTCACGGATATAGATCTAGTTTTACCATAAATAATTTTCAAAATAATTTAGATTATGATTCTACAAATCCCTATTTAAGGGATGATGCTGGAAATTTTCTTGTACAAACTTTGTATGGAAATTTGAACTTAGTTGAACAGTTCAATCCTTTATTTAAATTAGATTTTGAATTAAAAAATTCATTTAAATTTTTAGCAGAGTTTGTAAAAGACAGAGCTTTATCTCTAAGTTTGGATAACAATATTTTAACAGAATCTTTTGGAGAGGAATTTATTTTTGGTTTAGGGTATAGAATTAAAGATTTATCTTTTAGAACCAATGTGGGGGGAAGAAGGACTTCTTTAAAGGGTGATTTAAATTTTAAAGCAGACGTATCATATAGAAATAATTTAACTGTGCTTAGAAATTTAGATATTGAAAATAATCAAGTAACAGCTGGTCAATCTATCTGGTCTATAAAGGTTTCTGCAGATTATGATTTATCTAGAAATTTAACTGCTTTATTTTTTTATGATCATAATTTTTCAAAATTTGCTGTTTCTTCAGCATTTCCCCAAACTAGTATTAGATCAGGAATTACTATTAGATACAATTTCGGAAATTAAATAAATTATCTATATTAGAATTAATTTAAAAAAAATGAACATACCGGAAAATTTGAAATACACAAAGGATCATGAGTGGATATCAATAGAAGAAGATATTGCTACTGTAGGAATAACTGATTATGCACAAAGAGAGTTAGGTGACATAGTTTATATTGAAGTAGAATCATTAAACCAAAAATTAAATAAAGAGGAAATATTTGGAAGTGTTGAAGCAGTTAAAACTGTTTCTGATCTTTTTATGCCTGTCTCTGGTGAAGTAATTGAATTCAATAATGACCTGAATAATAATCCTGAAGCTGTAAATAATGATCCTTACAATGAGGGATGGATAATAAAAGTTAAAATTTCATCAGATAATGAAATAAATGAATTGTTAAATCCTGATGATTACAAAAAAATTATTTGATATAAGATTTTTTTATACAATTGTAGCATTCTCTGATTTACTTTTTATAACATACTTATCCCTAGAGAAATTTAACTTAACAATTAAGCCTTTAAAAAATTCATTAAACTTATTTGATATTGAAATATTAGTTCACATTTTTTTTTATTTTTCTTTAAGTTATTTTTTGAACAAATCACTAGCTAGTGACTTTAATTTGATTAAATCAAAAACATTATCAATTATGTTTTCTTTAATCTATGGAATTATTATTGAAATAATTCAATACCTTTTTTTGGATTACAGATCATTTGAGATAGTTGATATTTTATCTAATATTTTTGGTATATTTATCTTTATGGTTATTAAAAAATAATTTTTTAATTATAATAATGTTTTTTTAAATTAGCCAAAAATTAATCTATGCAGCCTAAAAAAAATCCTAAAGTAGATTTAAATAAGAACAGCAGTTTGTACTTTGCTATAGGTTTGGCTCTTGTACTTTTTATAATTTGGAGAGGTATAGAATGGAAATCTTATGATAAAAGTGCTTACCTGTATGAATCTCTCAACGTAGTTGACGACGATGACGAGGAAATACCAATTACTGAACAAATTAAAACTCCACCACCACCTCCCCCACCTCCTGCTCCAGAGGTAATTGAAGTTGTAGAAGATGAGGAAGAAATTGAAGAAACTGTAATTGAATCAACAGAAACCGACCAAGAAGAAATTGTTGAAGTTGAGGTTTTAGAAGAAGAATTTGAAGATGTAGATGTTCCATTTGCAATAATTGAGGACGTTCCAATTTATCCGGGCTGTGAAAATGTTCCAAAATCAAAGAGAAGAGATTGTTTTCAAGAGCAAATTAACAAACACATTAGGAGAAATTTTAGATATCCAGAAATTGCTCAAGAGATGGGTATACAGGGAAGAGTATTTGTTAGCTTCATAATTTCAAAAGATGGAACCATTTCTAATATTAGAAAAAGAGGTCCTGATAAAAACTTAGAGAGAGAAGCAGAGAGAATAATTTCAAAATTACCTAAAATGACTCCTGGGAAGCAACGAGGCAGAGCAGTAAGAGTTCCTTTTAGTATTCCTATAACATTCAGGTTACAATAAATTTTTTGTTAAAATTAACTATATCAAAATTATAATTTAATTCTTCGCTGAGTTATCTTTGTATATCTTTTTGTTTGAATTATGAACAGCAATTTAATACAATCTCAATTTAGTATTACGGTATTCTTAAATGATATGATGCAACTGACTAAATTCAGATTAACATTAAGTGTTGTATTTTCATCACTAGCTGGATATCTTCTTGCTGCTAATGCTATTAATTTTTCAATAATTCTGTTATTATTTTTCGGAGGATTTTCCATAGTTGGAGCCTCTAATATTATCAATCAAATTCTTGAAAAAGATTTAGATAAATTAATGAGCAGAACAAAAAACAGGCCACTTCCTAATAAGAGAGTATCGATTAGGTTTGCTTTTTATTTTGCTTTAATTATGATTTTTTTGGGCATTTATTTATTAAATGAAATTAATTTTAGGACAGCATTTTTTTCATTTGTTTCTCTTTTAATTTATACACTTATTTATACACCTTTAAAGACCAAAACACCATTCAGTGTTTTTTTTGGAGCTATACCTGGTGCTTTACCATTTATGTTAGGTTGGGTAGCTCATTCAAATAAGTTTGGGATTGAGCCAGGAATTTTATTTATGATTCAGTTTTTTTGGCAATTCCCTCACTTTTGGTCAATTGGATGGATTTTAAATGATGATTACAAAAAGGCAGGATTTAAAATGTTACCTTCAGGAAATAAAGACAAAAAAACAGGATTGTTAATTATAACTTACACTTTGTGGATGATTTTGATATCAATAACTCCAATTTCAGATTATTCCGGCACATTAAATTTAGGTTATTTTTCATCTGTAATTATCATTTTTTTAGGACTAATAATGTTATATTTTGCGATCGATTTAATAATTAAAAGATCAATTAAAGCAGCAAAGAAACTTATGTTTTCGAGTATTATTTATATAACCTTAGTTCAAGTTGTTTATGTTTTAGACAAAATTTTAAATGAATACATATTATGAAAATAGATCAAAAAAATTATAGAGCTAAAAAAATGATGTTGTGGTTTGCTATGATTAGTATGTCTATGACTTTTGCTGGACTAACAAGTTCTTATGTTGTTAGTAGTAGAAGAGATGATTGGATAAATAATTTTGATTTACCAATTGAATTTCTTGTTAGTGCAATTCTTAT
>MDTE01078076.1_pt1 | contig 12693 bp, 9 predicted proteins | sample 811231 | NCBI WGS metagenome assembly MDTE01 (sample SAMN05326651, study PRJNA326480) | marine metagenome | isolation source: seawater | place: Indian Ocean: Red Sea | collected 2010
ACGCCTTGGCTTCTTGAAGGGTTTGAACATCAAACGGGGGTGGATTTGAAAGACCCCGCCCCTACCCAACACCATGGGTTGGTCGTCTCGCAGAGCACGAGCCGTGTTGTTGACCACCCTCTTGATGCTGGTATTGGTGCCCTCCACCGGTGCCCAGACCGAAACGCCTGCTGTGCTTGACCAAGCCATGAACAGCATTGAACTCGTGCCAGAAGAGAGTGTGTTGGTACACATCCAAGTTGCATCGAATTCGTCCGCTCTGCTCTCTTGGTCCTGCTCATCTTGCACCGTTGAGGTTGACGACACCTCGGGTGGCACAAGCACCACCGCTCACGGCACGTCCATGCTCAGCATTCAGGTGGAAGAAACGACCACCCTGGAAGTCTCCTTGTCTTCAACCACTGCTGAATCAGTGACGCTCATGGTGCTCAAGGACATTGACGATGAGCACCATCACGCCGTTCGCCCTTCACCTGGAACGGAGGCCTCAACGGCTCATCTCGGTGTGTGCGTGCAAGCCGCCGATTGTGTTGATGTGTCAACCGGTTCCCTATCCTCTCAGCTCAACCTCGCAAGCGAAGCGATGTTCTTGCATGCGGGTGATGTCCAGGCCTCAGAGGCCGAATACCTTGTGTTCAACGCCTCGCAAGGTGATACGCTGGAATGGCAATGGGTCGCCACGACCCATGCCTTCAACCTGCAGATGTACCACCAGACCGACGATGAGGAACACGTTCTTGCAGGGAATTTTTCGTCCACCGCCTCCTCTTCCCAGAACGGTAAACAACCTGTTGCAGCAGCCTATTGGACAGCCCCGGATGACGGTCGGTTCGTGGCTCGACTCTCCACAGACGACGCTCACGCCATATGGGGGGCGCAAGTGCTCCTTCACCCCCACCGCTCCGTTGAAACATTGGTCGGAGTGAACTTGACTCAAGGCGTCAACATCCTTGGCCACGCCAACACGACCTCGCCTTTTGACTGGTCCGAGGTTGAGGCGTTACACCTGCAAGCACGTGCCGGCACCGTTGAGGTCAGTGTTGACCAATTGCTCAACGGCGCTTGGGTCAAAGGGACCAGCAATGTTCTCCATGCCGGTGAAACAATCGCTGTCTACCCTTACCCAGATGTGGAGGTCGGTCGCATCCACATCGTCAACACCCCCGTGTTTTCTCTGGATGTTCACCTTGAGAGTTTCGCTGACCACAACCATGTTGACGCACCATCCCACCTTCCCGATAACCTCGAGGTTGACAACACCTCATGGCCCGTCCTCAATTTAACCGAAGCCACGAGTGGCCAGCTTACGCTCGCCGTCCACGACACAACCGATACCTATCGACTTGTTGTGGATGGATGGGAAGACTCCATTCATTTTGTCCAGTTTGTGGTGGATGGTCCCATCGAGGGCCTAGAATTGCAACTCTGGGACATGGACCAAACAACCTCTGAGACCCTCGCCACCGACATCACGCAACCGGTTGGTGACCAACTCAAGATTGGCCTTCAAGTCGGCCGGGGCACACATTTCCTCCAGATTCGATTCCAGAATGCTTCTGAAGCCACACCTCATTTGTGGGGTGAGAATGTTGAACCACGGACCTATGTTCTCCAAGCATCGTATTCGCTCATCGATGAAGGGGAAGAACCGTGGTTCCCACCAAGCGATGATGCGGTCTACTGGGGCAACATCGCACGTTGGTTCATGGGCATCCTGTTTCTTCTGCCCGTCGTGTACCTCATCGTCCACGTTCAACGGTCAAAATCCTACGCTGCATCTGTTGCTGAAAAGAAACAACGGCTCGCTTGGTACACCTCCCGCCTGGACAGCGGAGAGAGCAACGTCAAGCAAGCCCGAACCGACATGGCCAAAGCGCTCCACGCTGTTGCTCAACTTGAGTGGCAGGACGGTCTCGAAGCATGGGGTCCACAACGATTAGAGCACCGAACAGAAGACGTGGCCCTCGCCGTTTGGAGTGTCGACGAACGGCTTGCAACCACGGAAGGTGCTTGGCCTGTCGTGGTTGGCGTCCACGTCATCAACGGCACATGGGACTTGGCTGCACTTCGCTTTGACGCCCCAGAAGGAGAAGCCTACGAAGTCGTCCATGTTGAACCTCGTTTCTTGTTCCAAGGTGAAGAGGTGTTCCTTGACACCATGGGCCCCGGACATCGGACATATCTGGTGGTTGAATTGAACGGTACCGCCGCCCAAGTTGACCTTGAACTCAACGGTCGCATGGACGGCGAGCCCTTTGCGGCCCGAATTCCAGAATCGTTGGTACGAAACGAAGCGAACTCATGAGCGCCTTCGCTCGTTCGTGTCATCCAGAATACTTTGCTCAGTATCCTTTGGAGCGAGATCCCCTCGTAGTTCTTCCAGGCTCTTCTTGGCGGCCTTGGGGACCTTCTTAGGCATGTGCAACTTGAGCAAGACGACAACATCACCTCGGCCCCCTCCTCGCTGTCGTGGCAATCCTCGCTTTCGAATTTCAACGGTCTCTCCGGAATTCGAGTGGGCTGGCACCTTGATGACGAGGGGTTTTCCATCAAGATGCTCAAGCTCAACCGTGGTGCCCAACAGAAGGTCGGCATAACCCAACGGGAGGGACATGATGAGGTCGGACCCCGAGCGCTCAAACCATCGGTGCGGTTCAATTTCAAGCTCGATGAAGAGATCACCTGCTTCGCCAACGCCGCGTGGTGCAGGTTCGCCCTTTCCTCGCATTCGTAGCCGTGTTCCTGCTTCTGCTCCTTCTGGAACATTGAAACGCAAGGTGTTGGATTTCATCTCCTGCCCTCGCCCATTGCAGGCATCACATGGGTGTTCAGCTACCTTGCCACGACCACCGCAGTCCTGACAGGCTTGAACAGATTCCTGGATGAAGGGACCAACTTGTTGGCGGACACGAACTTGACCTTGCCCAGAACAGGAGGTGCACGTCTTGAGTTCTCCACCCTTTGCACCAGTGCCATCGCATGTTGAACACGGCTCGGGCAAATCAAGCACGACCTCTTGTTCGCTGCCCAAGTAAACATCTTGGAGGTCAACCGAATGACGAAGCAGGATATCGTTGCCTCGTCGTTGTTGTCTTCGCCGGGAACCCCCCCCGAAAAAGGAAGAGAAAAAGTCGCCACCAAGGATGTCCTCGAGATTGATGTTGATGCCCCCACCGAATCCTCCGAAAGGAGAACCCTGTGGCCCGTCATGACCAAACCGGTCGTATTGTGCACGCTTTTGATCGTCAGAAAGGACGGCGTAGGCCTCTTGAATCTCTTTGAAACGATCCTCAGCATCCTCCTCCGTGCTTCGGTCAGGATGGTATTTTCTTGCCAATCGTCGAAAGGCATTCTTCAAATCGCCGGACGAGGCTGATTTTTCAACACCCAAGACCTCGTAGTAGTCTCGTTTGTCGGTCATGGGCTCGTCCTCGCTCAACACGATGAGGGACCTGCTTTGAACCTCACGCCTCGTTCTTAAAGGTCAAGACCACAATGCGGACAAAAGCGTTCACTTGGGCTAACGGGAGCAGAACAGCCTCGACATTGTGGCCCCGTTGTTGCAATTTGTGTGGTGGCGGAGGGTGCTTGCCCCATCATGGCCATGCTCTCCAGCGATTCCGAAACTGCAGGAACCTGTTTGACCGAAGAGGGAATGTCAACATCGCTTTTCACCTGTCCGGAGGTGGTCATTACCGTTTCAACCCCACCTGAATCGCTCATTGACGTCATGTTGATTTCAGAATCGTCGTTGGATTTGTTCAAGCGAAGAGGTGCAACAGGACGTTGAGCGGTAACCGGGGCTGATGTGGCCGCTTGGCGCAACCTCGCCTGCCGCTCTGCTTCACGGTCAGCGCGGCTATCGAAGCCAAAGAGACCAAACAGGCTGTCAAGAAAACGGTCCATTGGACCCACCTTTCGCTGGGCACCGATAGTGCCGGTGATGGCCTCGTCGTCTAGACTTGCGCTTCCAGAAACACGAGCATTGGCTTTTACAATGTGGTCTGCTTCATTGAGCATGCGAACCTCAACCTTGGCCTCATCATCCAGTTCCATTTCAGGAGCTTCACCCGAAATTTCTGAAATTGAACGAGACAAACCCATCTGCGTTTGTTGGTCCATCGTTCCATCAAGCGCAACGTCTCTTGACCAAACGCCCGCTTCTTCAGCGTCGTAGACATGCTTGATTTTCCTCATGGCTTTGGCACGGTTGTACTCATGGTCTTTGACCACGCCGGAACGACGGTAAACCACTACGCCCAAAAGAATCGCAACAGCGTACCAGGCATACATGAGCATGGGCTCGATGGAAAACATGGACTGCAATGGAGGAAGGGACAGATGGGTCACCCCCATCAAGAGGAGTGGCAGCGCACTCAAGCTGCGACTGGTGAGACCCTTGTTCTCTGCCATGTGCTTCACCTGTGTGGTCCGCTGAGGCCCTCATGTATCTATTGGCTTCTTGTGTTCAGCCACGGTCGTTGGGTAAGCGACCTTTGCGAAGCAAACCATCCACAAGACCGATGGAAAAACTGGTATGAAGCATTAAGAGGCAAAACGGGACGCCAAACAGAGAGGATGGTCGTCGTTGACGAAGGGCTTCAAGCGCTCCTCCGGCCATCAACGCAAGGCCGTAGAGGAGGAGTGGAAACAAGGCCCAGGGCGAGGAAAGGCCGAACAACACGGCGGAGAGCAACAGACCTGTGAGCGGCAAAAATTCTTGCCATTTTGCACGCTTGGGGTGTTTGAGCAGGACCTTTGTCCTCCAGAAACCATAGCGGTGACCCATCTTCCACCACTGCTTGAGCCCGCTTCGCTTGTGCATTTTTACCGTGGGTGCCGGATGGCGATAAAGTCGATAGCCTGCTTTCAAAAGTCGCATGGAAAGGTCGCTGTCTTGGCTTGTGATGAACGTTTCATCCCAACCGCCAACCGCAGACAGCGCTTCGCGACGATGCATGACAAAAGCAGGGACGTTGGTCGGTTCAGCCTTGTTGAATTGACTGAATTGACCACCGCTCCTACCAAGGGGAGATGCAAGCGCACCTTCGACCCAATCGCCGATGCGGGTACGCTGATGCCCGTCTTCAATAACCCGAACACCGACACCTGCCAAACCCTCTGGCGCCTCAGCTTTGCATGCCTCCCAAGCCAGAAGACGTTGCTCAAGGTGGTCAGCATCGACCGTTGCGTGGCCGATCATCTCGACCATGAACTCCACACTCTCGGGCAGCATCGTTAGTGCAAGATTTCGCGCATGGGGGACCGTTCTTTGCGGGTTCATTTCCAAAACCAACCGAGGCCATGCATCGCCTTGGTGTTCGGAGATAAGCCGTTCAACAACACCAACGGTGCCGTCCTGTGAGCCACCATCGAGGACCAAAATCATGTGTTGGGGGGCGGGGAGGGATTGGTTGAGTAAACTCCTGAGGCACCGTTCGATGAAGCGCTCTTCGTTGAGCACTGGGATGACCGTGGCCAACACCGGCATCTGGCCTCCACCCATGGGCTCGGCTGAACCGAGGCGGTTTTCACCTCTTCGCCAAACGAGGGTGCATGCCGCATGTTCTTTGAGGAGCAACCCCTCCCCGAAGCATGGAAGGCTCTCGTCTCCGACTTACGGGCACAGGTGAAGGCTTTGCCACCGTTGTGCGCACCACGCTTTCTGGCGCCGATTCTCCCCAGAAGGTGCTTGAGGCCCTGCAGCGTATTTTCCCAGATGCCGCAGTGGACGAATTGCCAAATGAGCCTTCGTTTGGTCAAGCCTCAAACCAAACATGGTCCTTTGAAGACCTCTCCTTAGCGACCTTTCTCAACCAACTTCACGAGCAACGAATTCTTGACACGGCCTTGGACGCCATGTCGTTGAACATGAAGGAGGAAATGACAACGTTTCACATCGCCCGTTTGGCTGCTGTCGCTGGAAAAATCGCCTTCCCCATCCCTGGAGACAGGCCCCTTGGAGGCGTGTTTGAAATCAGCATCGTAGGAAAGGGCCTAGGTGATTGGTTGCAGGCAGCTACATGGCATGCTGGCAGGAGTCAAGTTCCTCGCCACATCAACGACGAGCGTTCGATGGATGAGGACGGCGAGTCATCTACGTGGATTTGATGCGGTCTTGCAAAAAAGCATCCATCTCCCCATCTCGACCGGCCCATGAAGGTGGAGATGGCGATGACGCTCCTCTCCACATGGAGGCATCATGCACCGTTAACGAGGCTGCGCCATCACGGTCAACCAAGTCACAAGCGACGAGGTGAATCACAAACCCGTCCCCATCCCGTTGCCGGTACCAAGAACCGACGGGGTGGCGTGGGATGACCTCAAGGGAAAGCTCTTCTTGCAACTCCCGAGCGATGGCTTCGCTCCAATCCTCACCGGGGTCGCATTTGCCTCCTGGAAATTCCCATTGCCCGGCGTCGGCTTCCTCAGGACCCCGTCGCGCAACCAGATAGCCATCATCGTGCAAGACAGCAGCGGCCACGACATGCACCGGCTCACCCTGATATGGGCGCAAGAGATGAGCAACGCAAACGTCGACGAAGGCCTCACCATCTTCAATTGACATGTGCTTCTCGCTGGGCAAATGCAAGAAGAGGGCCGGAGGAGGTAGCGGGCGTTGCGTTTCAGCCTCGCACAAGGCTTTGAGCGTTGCATGGTACGTTTCGTTGCAAAGGTAGGCCCCTGCATCCGTTGAGAGCGTGTAAGCAGTCGGGAAACCCGCTGGATTCCAAACGGTTGTGTCCACCCAACAACCTCGGTCGCCTTCTCCATCAAGGGTTGCTCCAACCACAAGACGACCTGCATTATCGGGCATCCGCATGTTCAATTTGTCCTGTGCTAATCGTTCAATTCGAGGCACGTCACATGAATCGCAGAGACCGAGATGAAGAATCGCGTCCCATCGCTCTCCCTTGTGAAGCCGGCTAGCTGTTCGCTGAGCACCCATGGAATCAACGGGAAGGACATCGACCTCAACACGCACCTCGAGAAGTTCCTTCGTCCAAGGGCAAACCAAGGTACGAGGGCCAGCCATCCTTGAAACTACGAGTTGACTGATGTTGGTCTCATGACTTCCAAAGGGCTCAAACCCGGTAATGAGCACCGTACGGTTTGAGTCCATGCTCAACAAGAGTCGCACGGGTTTTTGATACATCCTCCCTGTTTACCTGCGTCATCTTGACAAAGAGTGAAGCACACCGCACCTCATGGAAGAGGAGTTGGTGGTGCAGTTCACCCCTGAAACCGACTCCAGCAAGAAAGGCATCCTCCCCGTCCGAATCGTGAAGGAGATTTGGAGAGAAATCACTTTTGGCGTAGGGACATGGGGTGCGCTACGTCCACTCGTCGCAGCCTTGCTTGCTGCCGTCCCCTTCTTGTTTTTGGGACAACATTTCAATCGGAATCACCGACGTGGCTTTGAATGGTCGTTCCTGCAAATACCCCTCGCCTTCACCGTGTTGTTGTGGATTGGCCTCTACCTGTGGTCCATCATCGATGCGTGGCGAGATGCCGTATCCGCCATGGGACAGGTTCAGGACCAGAGTTGATCCCGAATTGCAATGCTGCCATCTGCCAATCCGGCTAAATCTGCGAGGTCGTCGGCATCAAATTCATTGGGCAATTCGCCGAAAAGAAAGTTGGAAAGGTCGGCTGACTCAACCGCCCAATACATGACCGATTCATCGTTGTTGGAATGGCCTGGATGTTCGTCGTCTTCGTGGTCCACTGGTGATTGGTAGACCAAATTGACCAAACCAAGTAGATGCCCAACTTCGTGAACGAGAACGCTGTTTTCTACATCCTCAACAGACGGGCGTCCGAACGGTCCGTCTGCTTCATCAATAGAATCACTGAACAAGGCCACCGTGGATGCATCAACCGCAACGCCCAACACCGAATCTGTTTCGTAGGTTCCTGCAGGGAACAAGACCTGCCAGTAAAGCGTCGTCCCATCCCGTGGTGATTGGTCTTTGGTCTCCCATCCTTTGTCTCGTACATCTTGCGCCGACCATGTACCTTCGTGGTCAAAGGAGACCTCTGAGTACTTGATGGATATTCCCGACGGTTTGTCGCACACCTGCTCCAACCGGTCAACCAACATGTCCGTGCTGCTCGTAAATGGGCGATAGCCGGGTTCATGGTCAATCTCGATGACCATTGAAGTGTACATGCTGCTGCGAAGGCAGGCCAGTGTGAGCCCACCAGGCACACCCTTCTTTTCGGGAAGTAAATCAAGCGCCTCATCGCCCAAGCAACCCGAAAGGCCGCATGCGAGCATCATGCTCACGAGCAGAAACGTCAGCGGGGCACGCCGTGCCATACCCTACGCTTGAAGAGCCGCTTTTTGAATCTCTGCTTACCAGTCATCAGGAACATCAAGCGGAGAGAACAGTTGGCCGGGCCCTGTTGCTGAAGCAAGTTGAGTACGAGCGAGGTGTTCCCACTGCCGCAGTGCAAGAAGGGCTTCCACCACCGTCACATCGATTTCAATGAGGGTGACCCGAATCAGGGTGTCGAGAATATCCATGCGCTGCTGGTCGACGATGTCCATGACCTTCTCCAGAGCGAAATTGGATTGGGACGCTGATTCCGCTACCTCAACCGGCCATGGAGAATGAACACGCTCACTGACGGTTTGCCCGGTGGCTTCCAAATGTTGGTTCAAGGTCTCCATGAGTTGATTGATGTGCTTCTGAAGCACCAACGAGACCTCAACCAAAGGCATGTTGAGTTGCTTGATGAGGTTCACCGTACGCTCGGTCAGCGTCACCAAGCCGTCAACTGAATCGCTGGACATGCGAGACACGCTCACTTCTTAGAAAGTGCATCGATGTATTGCCAACCGTACGAATTCCACTGCTCTTGGGTCCATCCGTCAGGGAGACCAGTGGGTGGAAGGGGTGCAGGCTTTGTTCGGTCTGGCCCACTGGGAGGCGGTGGAACAGGGCTGGCCGCATTGGGTGCTAGTGGTACGGGGCTCACCGATCCCGGTGGAGGCGGAATGGGCCCCGTTGGTGCAGGAGGTTGAGCGAGTTCGGGGACGGCCTTGCCGGCCTTCATGTCTTCAGCCACCACAGCCGTCTGGTCTGCGAGTTCTTCCTCTGTTTCTGGAGCGAGCATGCGACGACGCATGACCATGGCGTAGAGGCCAAAGGAAACGGAAGCAAGTGCGATGATGAAGAGCGACACGCTAAACACATCCGTCGAGAGTTGTTGCGTGAGAGCCTCCCCGTCGCGCACGGTCTGTTCCTTGATGAGCAGTGAATCAACGGTGTGACGGTCCATTTCAACTCCGTCGACCAACACCAAAACACGGTATTCAATGCTTGATCCGGCGGGGGCGTCAGCGGTGACCGGCAGAGAAGCGGTGAGCGGGTTGCCAGCAGTTGCTTGAAGTTCGACAGCTGTAACCGTTGACCAGAAGCCACCATCAACGAGTTGCTGGAGCGCAAAGGTGACATCACCGTTGCCTCCGAGATTGTTGGTGTTGACCACCATCTTGGAGGTGTCACCCACATAGGGGCTGGGCACATCCCATTGCATGGTTGTGGAGGGATCTTGTAGATCGACGCGAGGCCCGACCAGAGCCAATGGCCACGAAGCGAATGGTTCGTTCATGGAATTGGAGAGCGTATCGTAGGGGTTGCCTGCTTCGTCGGAGCCGGAAACCCAGACATCAACGGCATAGGAAGGCAACAAAGTCGTCGCTCCGGAATCGGTTAGGTCAAGGGAACCGCTCCAGAAATATTGTTGTCCGAAGGGTGTAATGTCGGGCAAGAGCACGCTACCTCGAGAAATTTCTGCTTCACCTGCTTTGACCCTGTAATGGAGCACGGCAGCCTCAGTGATATCGAAGCCGTTCTCATCGTTGGTAATGAGGATGACCTCGAGATTGCTGGCATCTCCGATGGAGAGCGGTGAGCCTTGAGGAACACCGTTGAGTGAGATGCTGTCAATGGTCGGCCGAGCGCTGTCAACCGCCAAGCGAACCCGCGGGGAAAACGCTGTTTCGTCAAGGGCGAATCCGGGCATATCGTCCATGCTCAACCGCAGGTCAAGACGACCTGAGCGAACCGATGGAACGAGCAGGTCCAAACTGAATTCACCGTCTTCTCGGGTTGATGTACGCCAATTGTTCTCGAAGTCCCCGAAGACGACATCGAAGGAGCCAGGGGGCGCCGGAGTCTCGTCTTCAGCAAACAATACACGTCCAGAAACGCGGAGGGCTTGGCCAGCCCCGATAATGGTTTCATAGTTCTCGGAATTGTAGTGATTTTCGCTGTTGCGAAGTTCAATGGCTCGAATCTTCCCCGGCTGAGTATCAAATCTGAAGTCGTTGTCCAAGCTCCACCAATTGTCGCCCAGACCTTCTTCAACTTCGAAGCAGGGCACAACCTCGTTATCGTTACAAGGCATATCGGTGACCTTGATGCGAGGCAGGAAATGAGCCTCGCCATCGGTATCGTAGGCCTCCGGGAACATCCACGTCAACTGGAAGCGTGCTTCGATGATGACCACGGACTCGTTCCCTTCTTCAAGGCTGACCGTTGAATAGAGGTTTGAGACAGCGATGTTGTCAGAACCCGATGTCATGACCGCCATCGGCAGGCCATCATCACCTTCGGCGAGGGAGATGAATAAGGACGATTCATCGTCATCAAAGTCGCCGGCAAGTGCGACTTGAACGTATTGAATGTCCTGCCATCCATTGGTATCGCTGAGTTTGATTCGGGCGGTGTAAGGAACACCAGGGTGAAGCGGGTCGTAATCGTCGTGGCCGAGGATGGATGAATTGGTCAAATCAACCATGGGTTCGAATTCTTGACGGATGTGATAGGTCACCAAATCTGCGTCCCAGTCAGGGAGGACCTCGCCCGGACGGTCGCCACAGGTGATGGATGAAACAGGGCAGACCGGGCCGCGACCCATCGCGATTTCGTTGTTTTGCTCGTCCTGTCCAGAGACATAGAACGAGACTCGTTGCTTGTGCAACAGCATGGAATCATCAATGAGACCTTCGAAGATGTTGAGGCCACCTGCTCGTGTTTCAGGTGAACCCAAAACGACCAGTTCGTACTCGTCCTCATTGGGCAATCCGTCAAAGTTGTAGTCGGTACAACCGATGGCCTCACTGGCCTTGCATCCGACCCAATAATGGAGATTCAGTTGGCGAGGCGGGTCCACGGAATCTTGGACCACCACGGAGACGGCTTGACCAACGCCGGATGCACCAGCATGGCGTTCTTCGCCATCCATTGGTGTGGCACTCAAAACCAGAGGTGAGTTTCCGTCAAGAATCAATCGGATGGAATTGTAATTGGGGTTGGTGTAGGTTGAACCGTTTTCCAAATTTACCGCCTGGACATAGAATATCATGCCACCCGGTTGGGACTCAATGGGCGAGGTGAAGGTCATGTTGTAAGCACCAAAGGCAGGGTTGACTTCTTCGTAGAGGACGACAGGTTCACCCAGTGGGTCACCATCGTACGTCACGTTTTGACCAATGATTCGCAGAGAGAAACTCCCGGAAGGAGGCATCAATTGCGAATCTTGGAAATGGATGGAACCACTGAAACTGAGGTTGAATCCACCTCGCACCCAATCCATGGGGAAGAGTTGACGACCCGTTTCTTCCCAAACACGGAGACCGTCGAGTTGGATATCGTTCTCGACCACAAGTTCCATTTCTGCAGTGGTCCATTGATTAACGGCAACACCCAAGTCGTCTTCCACGGTGATGATGGCTTCAGCACTGCCTTCATCATCCCACGACCAGTTGACCTTTGTGGGCATCCAAATCGAAACCACACCGTCGGCATCCTCTGTCGATGTGCAATTCGCAGCATCAAACACAACGATTCCGCCCGCATCGGAATTCACACTGCACATGTCACCACGCTGCCAGGTGAAGGCAGGGTTGTCGCCATGGGTGTGCTCAATGGCGATAACGGCCTTCGTCACATGGTCCACTTCATCGCCAGGTGCGACGCGTGTGATGAAGTTCCTGTACAATCCGTCGGGAGCGGCAAGCCCGCCCTCAAACGAAGCGCCAACAGCACGTGTTTGCATGGCGTAGGTGATATCGATATTGGAAATCTTCACTCGTCCAGAACTCGCCGCTTTGACAGCGATGGGAATGTCAACAGAACCGTCGCCGTTTTCAGGGATGTGGTCGTTGAAGGCGTCCACCAAAGTGGGCGCACGCTTCACCACGGCACCCACGGGTGAATCATCAGAGGCGACCACCGAGGACTCGTTGAGGAAGATATTCGATTCCCAATCATAGGTGCCGTCGCCGCCAACGTCAAGCATGGGCCGGTCGGGATAGCCTTCCTCGTATTCGAGAATAAAACTGTCAATGGAAGGCGTCAAACCGTCGTCTGTGGAGGTCATGAACACGGCGTAGCGCAAGGTGCTTCCCGCTGCTTCAGTGGAGAAACTTCGCTCCTGATTGTTGCTCGCATCCAACCATGTGCTACCGTTGTCGTTGGAGACCACAACTTGCAGTGATGTTCCAGCAGGGACATCGGCCGTCCATTGTGGACGTACCTTGCCAACCTTGGTGCCAGCGTTGAAGTGGGGAGAAGTCCAGTCGCCCGATGTTTGGTAGGCGGTGGCGTACTCGATGTCAACCCACCATGACACGGCCGATGAGCCGATGAGTTGGGCTTTCCAAACGAGTTCCTTCCC
>MDTE01102849.1_pt1 | contig 12690 bp, 5 predicted proteins | sample 811231 | NCBI WGS metagenome assembly MDTE01 (sample SAMN05326651, study PRJNA326480) | marine metagenome | isolation source: seawater | place: Indian Ocean: Red Sea | collected 2010
GTCTCCGGTGATCCACTGCATGGCGGTGATCGACGACAGGTACGCCGAGTTGGCCGCCAGCAGTGCGACGAGGACGAAGACAACCCAGAGCAGTTTTCTTAGTCCCGGTGTCACGGCGCGGACGTAGAGTCTCCGGGGTGGAGTCGCTCCGGTACCGGTCGCAGGCGGTGACGAATCTGGTTGTGGCGGTTGTTGATCGTGGTCAGGCATGGAAACGGAATCCCGGGTGCGTTGTGGTCGCGGGCGCAGGCAGCCGGCCGGGTGACGAGCGGCTGCTCGGGATGGCGACGGTTCTCAGAGACCGACGACCGATCGTGTTCGTCTCGCTGTGTTCAGCAGAACACCAACCGGTCGCGTCGCACAGAAACAGGACTCAGCTTCGTGGTGGTCGATCAATCCGCGACGGATGCCCGGGGCGGGCGGGGTCCCGGCTGTCGCGACCGAACCGAACGGGACCGGCGGTCAACCGGCCGGGCAGTGACCAGCCCATGGTGGCGAGGTCGTCAGTGACAGGGGCCGGAACCGGTGCGGATGGAATCGGCATCGGGGCGGGTCTCTTGTCACAGCGTCCGTGCGAGCAGGGTGAACGCGATGGCAATTCGATTGGCTTGGTCACGGGTGACTGGGATGTTGTCGGGCCGCTGTGCAGGTAGTCACCGCAACTGGCACGAGCTTGCGAGAGTCCCGTGCCAAACAGTGTGACCGTGGCCACAACCAGCACCCCGCGCCAATGCGACGACGGTTGTCGTGCGGAGATAGGTTGACTGCACACGGCCATGAGCGTCCCCGGGAAGTTGCGACCGAATGTCTCGGGCTGTACCCAGATTTACGCGGTGAGAACGAGGTCTGTTGGAAGCCTCAGTTTCAGTATAGGACCTGGTTTTAACCGCGGTCAATAACCTGCCGGTTCCCGCGTGGAAGCCATCGCCGGGGGTAACGATTGGGCAATCCCGGCCAGTGGTACTGCGTTTTCACTGGCCGAGTTTGACGGCAGTGAGCTTCGCATCGGGAGTAATCGAGAAGACCTGTCCGGCCCGTGAATCCACCACCAGAAGATTGGGTCCTTGCCAATCGAGTCCGACGGGATTGTCGAGCGGTTTGCCACTGACCCATTTGACGGGCTTGCCGTCGGCGGTCACTTTCCAGATGCAGTCGGCGTACCCATCGCTGACATAGGCAGTGCCATCCTTGGCGATCGCGACATCGTTGGGATAAATGAAGGTGCGATCCTTGACCACCGGGGTGATCTTGCCATCGGGGGCAATCTTGACCAGTTGGTTCCTGGGTCCTCCCGAGACCACCCACAATTGTCCAGTCTTGTCGAAGGTCATCCCTCGTGGTGCTGGGAGCACCGCGAATTCCTTGGGTTCACCGCCGGCGGCAGGGACCGACCAGATTCGCTGCAGTTCCAGGTCGCTGACAAAGATGGTGCCGTCACTGCTGGTGGCGATTCCCATCGCGATGCCGATGCCGCCCTTGGTGAGTGGTGTTGATTTGCCGTCGGCCGAGAAGCGGTAGACCTCGCGAGTTCCCGAATCTCCCACCAGCAGCCCTCCCTTGCCGTCGCCAGCAATACAGCGGACCGCGTTCAGTGGCGTACGAAACTTCTTGCTGGCCTGGAAGAACACTTCCAGTTTTCCCGTCGCCGTGGCCTTCCACAGTCCCGGCAACTTGCGGTCGACCAGGTACAGGGTCTTGGCGTCGGCGGCAACCGAGACGTCCAGGGGATAGACCAGGCTCTTGGCCGGCGCGGAGGCGTCCTGGGCGGAGGAGGAGGCGAGCGTGGCCAAGCCGATCGTGGTGGCCAGGACCGGCAGCCAAGTGAGAAGTCGACTGGGACGGTTCATGATGAGCATTCGTTGTGGGAATCGACTGACGGGCAACGGACCAGAACCGTGTTTGTTTCCGGACCCGGTCCAACCAGTCTAGCTTGCCAATCGGTCGATTGGCCATTCCCGATTCTAGTCCTCGGCGACGATCTCCACACCGTTGAGAATTGGAATGCCGGTGCGAGCGACCAGGTCGATGGTCAATTCGGTTGTCGCTGACACTTTCTTGAATTCTCGGACAATCGCCTTGCGACGGACGCCAGTCGTGGCGACCACGTCGAATTCCTCGAGAACCGATTTTCCTCCCAGCCGAACATCGAAGACCCGTTGTCCTGCCTTCAGGTTTTCGGGTTCACAGAAATGGAGTCGCACGGTGTAGGCCCGCGGTGTCTTGGCATTCTTGTCGAGCCGGATGGTCAGGGTCTGCAGTCCAGTGACTCCTGACGAAGCGACCCAGTCATGGTCCCTGGCCGTAACCAGCGAGGAATGTTGACGGAAAGTCCGTGACGGTCCCTTGGCCGTGATTCGAACGTCAGGCGAGGCGCCTCCGACGCTGGGATAATCCAGCCACAGTGTCCCGTCGGGCGACATGCGGTCGCCGGGGGCACCGAGATTCACTCCGAGTCGCTTGACCGATGTTTCCGGTGCCTTCAGCGCACTGTAGGACCACATCTCGGCCCGGGGCACATGGGTGAAGGCCAGCGAGGTGAACAACGAGTAGCCACAGACACAGCCGTGGGCAAAGTTGGGAGCATTGAGCACTCCGTTGGCCGGGATCAGGCTGTTGCGGCATCCCGATCGGAATCCCTGCAACCGGGCCGTGTTGCCGCTTTCCACGTCGGTGAAACCGGCCGAGGCCGCCCGGAACGTGACCAGGTGCGGACTGGCGATGGCGTAATTGCAATGGTGACCGCTCTTGGTGAATTCCCATGGCACGTCTTTGCCGGTGATCGGATCGCGACGCAGGATCGGTTCACCGGTGAGGATGTTGTACGCCTTGCCCGGACCCCGCTGGTCGATGACCCGGTTGCCCGAGACGATGACCCGGTCCCAGTAGCTCTCGGGGTGGCCCAGGAATCCCTTGCCCTCGCTGTACTTGCGCCACAGTTCCTCACCGTTGCTGCCGCGGTAGGCGACCATGCCCTTCTTGTTCGAGGCCATCAGGACATCGTTTTCGGTTGAATAGTTCATCCAGGTGACGACCAGGTCGGTGGTGTATTTCCATTTTGGTTTCCCGGTCTTGAGATCAAACGCCTTGAGGTATCGGACGGGATCGGACTTGGGAACCAGGCCCCGCCGGGCCCAGTCCTTGAAGAGCCCCTCGAAGATGCCGTCGAGGCAAAAAAGAGTGTTTTTGCTGACGGCCACCAGCGGGATTGTCATCTCGGCGGTGTGTTTCCAGATCAGCTTGCCGGTTTGTCGGTCCAGCACCTGCAATTCGGCAGGAACAGTTCCGCGTTTGCCCTGTTTGCGGTGGACGGTCCCGATCAGCAGATCGCCCTGGACGCGGATGCGGCCCCAGGTGTCACCGGCCATCGGTGGCGCGAAGACGGCCAGTTGCTTGCCGTTGGCCGGGTCAATTTTCAGGATGCGGCCCTTGTGAACCAGGTAGATGCCGTCGTGGACGGCCAGGAAATGAAATCCGGCCAGGACTTTTTCAAAGTCGTTGCCACGTCGTCCGGCCCGATAAATTTCGTCGTCGACCAGTGGGACCTGCCAGAGGATCCGGCCGGTGTAGACATCGACAGCCGACAACTTGCCAGGTCCCTGGAGGATCATGCGGCCATCGATGACGGCCATGCTCGGACCCCAGAAGTGTCGGTTGTAGAACAGGCTACCATCCGAGGCGGGACCACCGAACCACAACACGCCCAGGGGAGCACGGACCAGTTGATCCTGTGACATCAGCGAGTTGGACGGGTCGCCGTACTCGTGGGTCCAGTCGGCGGACCCCGGCAGAGCGCCCTCGCGTCGCACCACCGCCAGTCCGTCGGCGACCTGGGCTCGGGCCCCGGGCAGTTTCATCGTGGTCACTTCCTGGATGAACCCCGTGGCCCCGTCGTCTCCGGGGATTGTCATCGCCAGGGTGCCGCCGTAGGGACGGAGGCAGCCAAAGGCGAGCCGGGCCAGTTTCGGGCCGTTGTCGGGACCACCGGCCCATTCGAGCGATTCGGTGGTGACCACGTTGGCGATGTAGGGGGGCAGACCGCAGGTCAGTGGGTCGGCGGCCATGGCCGCAACCCGGTGACCGTAGAGACCGGCTCGATCGAGCCGCCGCCGGAGCGCGGCGATGCGGGCCTTGTCGGGATCGACACAGATCAGCCGCAACCGGCTTTGCCGAACCAGTGCCTCGATCAGGGACCCGTCGTTGATTCCCAGCACCAACCCGTAGCCGTCACTCGAGCCCGCGGCCTTCAGGATTTTCGCCGCCCGTTGCCTGGGAAGATCCTGTGATCCGGCCAGTTTTTCAGTCACATCACCGGGGCCTGCCTCGGCGGCGTAACACAACAACTGTCCCTGGCGGGTCGTGACAAACAGCCGGCCATCGGCGGCGATCTGTGAACCGATTGTTCCCTTGACGGTCGTTTTCCAACTGACGCGTCCCGCCGTGCCGGCAGCCGCGGGCGGTTCGACGGCGAACAGCACCGAACCCTGGTGCCCGTAGAGCCGGCCACCGGCCGCCAGGTCAATCGACAGCGGATTGGCGGCCAGGAACTTCTTGTAGGCGTCGCCGGTTGGCACCTTTTGTATGGTCGAATTCGGAACCGCCCACAGCTTGGGCAAAATGGTCTTGGTGACCTGCTTGCCTCGGCGATCCTTGGAGGTCATCTTCTTGGGGTTCTCCAGGTCATAGGCCACCACCTGCCCGGCCTCACCAACGTATGCCGTGGTGGGCGTGGTGACCGGCTTGTGGTTGCGGGTTCCCAGCGTGGTCTTGGTGGCGGTGTCGTACGCGATCGAGCCGTGGAACAGCCAGCGACCCTCGGCGACCACGTGGTAGTTGGTGGTGTTGGAGGTGCTGTAGCTGTGAGAACGGAACTGGTTGGTCTTGAGGTCCAGGCAAGCGGCAACGGCACGTCCACAGGGGATGTAGAGTTTCTGATCGGAGAGGGCCAGGTAGCCCTGGGGTGTGAGATCCTTGAGCGTACGAACAGCGTGCTGGGGTCCGATGGCCGCGGGACCGGAGAGTTCGGATGGTTGGCCGGTGGCGAGGTCGATGGCGCAAAGGAAGGCGCCTTCGAATGGCCAGACTCCCGCAGTGAAGCGGATGAGATGGCCATCGAGCACCGGGCCACCCCGGACGGGCCAGACCGAAATCAACCGGTCATTGCCCAGCACTTTGCGGATGGCCGGAGCCGCACGGAATGTCCAGAGGGCCTTGCCGGTGGCGGCCTCGACGGCGTAGACGCAGCCGTCGTCGGAGCCGAAAACGACTTTGCCGTCGGCCACGACCGGTGCAAATCTCACCGGGCCATCCGCGAAGACTCGCCATTTTTTCTGGCCGGTCCGCGTGTCGTAGGCAGTGACGCTGTCGGTGCGGGTCGACGAGAGAAAGAGCGTGCGTCCGACGACAACCGGTTCCGGGACGAAGTCGAATCCGATCCGTGGATCTTCCGGCCACGCCGGTTGTGGCTCGGCCAGTTGTCGACTCCACGCCAACTTCAGCGCCTTGGGCAGTGTTTCGGTGGTCGTGCCCGAACGGCCCGGATCGTGTCGCCATGTGGGCCAGTCGGCGGCGGTCAATGGGTTTGCGGTGAGCAGCACCAAGCACAGTGACAGCAGCGAAAAGCGAGAAATGGCCGTCATGAGTTGAGTCCTTCCCGGTTGGGTTCCGGAGTACGGCGGCTGGGTGTAGTCGAGCGTTTCTACGAGTGCCGCGTCCTCGATTGTCAGCATGCGGCAACGGCATGTCAAACCGAAGGGCCCTCTTGGAGAAACCAGCCTCTGGTCACCGGTTGAAGTGGTGTCTTATGATCAAGCTGATGGTTGGTCCTATGCGATCTCATGTCGTTCGTCTTTCGACGCTGGTGCCCCTGGGTTTGCTCGTCCTGGCCCACGGTGGTTGTGGGCGGCAGTCACCAATGGCGTGGCCCGAATCGGTGCTGGGGCGGGTGTGTTCGGTTGAAGTGACCGGCAGTCGCTTCGAGTGGAGTTTCCGTTATCCGGGCGGCGATGGGCGTTTTGGGACCAACGACGATTTGATCAGCAACCGGGATTTGCACCTGCCTCGTGGACGGACAGTGGACCTGAAGTTGACCAGCACGGACTTCATCTACACGTTGACATTGCCCGAACTGGAACTCGAGGAAATCGCGGTTCCCCAACTGGTGCACACGTTGCGGATCGATACCGACCAGGTGGGCAACTACCGATTGCTGTCTGATCCGATGTGTGCCGTCCGGTTTTCGCACGACAAGGAAATGGGGCGGGTCCGGATCGAGGAGACATCGGCGTTTCGGGGTTGGCTGGCGACGTTGGTGAAATGATGCAGGAAACGGGACATCATCTCAGGCGGCGGACAGTACTTGGCCACGCCGTGGCGTGGCTGGGGTACTGGGCGACCGGGTGTGGTGGAGAACAGAACGTTGGCCCGACACCCGAGGGTGAGGCCGGTGGGCCGGGTGCGGACGGGGCCTGGCATGTTCACCCCGGCGAGTCGATCCAGGCGGCGCTCGACGCAGCAGCGGTTGCGACCGGTGGTCGTCGCGTGGTGGTTCATGCCGGAACGTATCGGCCGGAGCAACCCGGCCAGGCGCTGATCTGGCTGCACCGGCAGCACGATGGAATCACGCTGGAGGCGGATGGAACAGTGGTGCTGACGGCTGCCAACGGCGAGATTGCCGATCGTGACGCTTCGAGTTTTCCCGCGGTGGTCAATCACGTTGTCTATTTTGGTGATGGGATTTCAGCCCGGACTGTCTTCCGGGGCTTCACCATCACCGGGGCGAACCGTTTCGAGACCCGGGAGGATGACCCGGGACCCATCGAGCCGAATCGACCGGAACTGGGCAAGCAGAACCTGTTGTTCTTTTATTGTGACGGCGGTGGGATCAAGATCTTTGGTCGCAGTTACCCGAGGATCGAGAATGTCGAGGTGACCGGCAACGTGGCGAATCCGTGTGGTGGTGGCATCTCGATCCAGCACCTCGGTTTTCAGCAGGACGCGGTACGAATCACCGACTCGGTTTTTCGTGACAACCGTTGCCAGGTCACCGGTTCGGCGATCGACGTGCTGCCGGGCAGTCGGGCCGAGATCACCAACTGCCTGTTCACCGGCAACGTGGCCAACACCGGTCCCGACACGGTCAGTCCCCCTGGTGAACTCTACAATGCCCGGCACGGTTCCGGCGCCTTGACGGTTTTTCCGGGTTCGCAGGTGCGAGTGACCGGGTGCACGCTGACGGACAACTGGAACGGGGTCGATGACAAGGGGGCCGGGAATCACTACACCCGAACAATTTTCTGGCGGAACACGCACTCCGGCGGCACGGCACCGGGGGGCCGTTACGAACTGGACATTGTCGATGCCAAGAACGTCCGCGGGTGTTTTGTCGGTGGTGCCACGCAGGATCTTCGAGGAACGATCGATCCCAAAACGAACACCCTGGACGCACCCGATCCCGAGTTTGATGAGTGGTTTGGTCCGCGTTGTCCGGCTTATGAGGGGGTTGGCTATCGTCGCGTTGGCAAACCCGTCGTGCCCCGGTCGAAGGAACATTGACACCGCCTGTTCCAACGATTCAAGTCGAACGATCGGGCTTGTGGTGAGCCCAGCCTCGTGAAGAAACCGGTGTCCCACGCTCGAGTGGACTGATCATGAGATTTCCCCGCCGCAGCGGTTGGCTGGCCCTGGTGACGGCCGTGTTGCTTGTCGCCTGTGGCTGTCCGGAGGATCCAGTGCCGGGCCCGTCTCCCGACCCGAAATCTGGCAAGGACAGTGAGACGACCACGGGCGACGTCGACACCGCCAGGCCAACGCGGACCCTGTTGACGCTCGACTTGCCGTTGCCCGAGTTTCGGCTGATCGACAGCACGGGCCAGGAGTTTGGCAGTCGCGAACTGGCCGGCCACCCCTATGTTGTGAATTTCATCTTCACCAGGTGCCAGTTGACTTGCCCCGAGCAGACCCGCCGGATGGCCGAATTCCAGAAACGGGTGGCCCGGAAGATTGAAGACCAGCATGGTTCCGACGAGCGGGGTGGCCCCAAGCATTTTCTCTGGGACCAATTGCACCTGGTCAGTGTCTCGGTGGATCCCGAGAACGACACGCCCGAGGCGTTGTCTCGTTACGCCGACAACTACGGTGCCAGGCTGGACAACTGGAGTTTCCTGACCGGGAAGAAGTCCGATATTTTTTCGCTGGTGACCGGGGGCTTCCGTTTGCCGGTGGCCGAGGTCGGCAAGGACCAGCCGATTGTCCACACGGTCAAGGTCGCCCTGGTGGATCATCGCGGCCATCTCCGGGGCGTCTTCAACGGGATGAAGGACGAGGGTGGACAGAAGTTGATGCGGGCCATCGGCGAGGTGCTCAACGAACGTGTCGCCATTCCTCCACAGATTGTCTCGCCCGAGTGGCTTGACCAGCGAGCGGCAACACAGAAAGCGGCGGCGAAGCAGTGGAAGGTGTTTCACGATTTTGCGTTGACCGATCGGCAGCCCACCAGCGGCATCGATTTCCGTCACCGCGTGGTTGATGATGCCGGCCGGACCTACAAGGCGGTGCATTATGACCATGGCAACGGCGTGGCGGTCGCCGATGTGGATGGTGATGGTCGGCTGGACCTCTACTTCTCCAACCAGGTTGGTAGCAACCGCCTGTATCGCAATACCCAGGACGGCGTGTTCGAGGACATCACCGAAGCGGCCGGGGTGGCGGTTTCGGCGCCCACCGGTGTGACCGCATCATTCGCCGATGTCGACAACGACGGCGACGCCGACCTCTATGTCACCAATGTGCGCACCGGCAACAAGCTGTTTCTCAACGATGGCAAGGCGCGGTTCACCGATGTCTCGGTGGGTTCGGGCCTGGCCCACAAGGGGCACAGTTCCTCGGCCGTCTTCTTCGATTACGACCGTGACGGGTTGCTGGACCTGTTCCTGTGCAACGTCGGCCAGTACACGCACGAAAAAATGAGAGATGTGGGCAGAGACGCAACCGATGAGGCTCGTGAAAAGCCGGGCCCGGCGGAGGCGTTCCGGTTCTTTGACGGGATGGCCGACGCATTTGCCGGACACCTGCACAGTGGACGGACAGAACAAAGCCGGTTGTTCCACAACGAGGGAGGCGGTCGGTTCGCCGATGTGACCCAGGAGGTGGGTTTGATCGATGAGAGTTGGACCGGGGCGGCCAGCCCGATCGATGCCAACAATGACGGCTGGATTGATCTCTACGTCCTGAACATGCAGGGCAACGACGAGTACTACCAGAACGAGGGTGGAAAGAGATTCACGAAAAAAAGCCGCCAGTTGTTTCCCAAGACCTCGTGGGGAGCGATGGGGATCAAGGTCTTTGACTTCGACAACGACGGACGGCTGGATATCTACATCACCGACATGCATTCGGACATGGGTGGCGACCGCGTCAAGTTCTTGCGTGCTCATGCCACCGAGGTCGAGGAGCAGAAGAAATCTCCCCGGCCGTTTGCCGAGAGCATCCTGAAGACGGACGGGGCCAGCCTGTTCGGCAACAGCTTTTTTCGGCGGACCGGACCGGATCGGTTCGAGGAGATCTCGGATCGGATTGGAGCCGAGACGTACTGGCCGTGGGGGATCTCGGTCGGTGATCTCAATGCGGATGGTTACCAGGACGTGTTCGTTGCCTCGAGCATGAATTTTCCCTGGCGGTATCATCCCAATCACGTGCTGCTCAATGACGGTGGCAAGAGGTTCCTGCTGAGTGAATTCGTGTTGGGTGTCGAGCCGCGTCGCGGCGGTCGGACGTCGGTGCCCTGGCACCAGTTGGACGCTGATGGACGGGACAAGGATCACGATTTCTGTGAAGGCCGAAAGGGCCTGTTCACGATGCACGGCGCGTTGGGAAGTCGGTCGAGCGTGATCCTTGACCTGGATGGGGACGGCGACCTGGATATTGTCACCAACGACTTCAACACCGAGCCGATGGTGCTGGTCAGCGACCTGTCCGATCGCAAGCCGGTGAAGTCCATCCAGGTCCGGCTGGTGGGCGTGGATTCCAATCGCGACGGGCTGGGGTCACGCGTGGTCGTGTTTGCGGATGGCAAGACATTTGTCCAGGCACACGACGGACAAAGCGGTTACCTGTCCCAGAGCCGAATGCCGCTGTATTTCGGTTTGGGGTCGGCCGAATCGGTAGACAAGATCGAGGTGACCTGGCCGACAGGGAAAACACAGGTTCACCCGGGACCGATTCCGGCCACGGGTACCGTGGTGATCGAGGAAGCCGGCTAGGTGACGAGACGGTCGGGCTATGTGCTGGCTGTCGTCGCGGCCCTGGTGGCCGCCGGGGTGGGGGTGATTGGCTGGTGGTCGCGGCCCGGCATCGATGAACTGCTCGAGGAGGCCCAGGCCGCCCGGCGACGCGGTGAATACGGCCGGGCCGTCGAGTTGTACGACCGAGTTGCCGAGCGGGGTGGCCCGGATCAGTCAGCCCAGGCGCACACCCAATCCGCCCTGTTGCTGTTGCAATCGTTGGCCCGCCTGGACGAATCCGAAAAACGGTTTCGACGGGCGATCGCGGTTGGTCCCGATCATGTCGAGGCGAATCGGGGGCTGGCAATGGTGCTGGCGATTAGTGGCCGCCGATGGGAGGCGGTGCCGTCAATCCGTCGAGTGCTCCGGTCCGGTGCAACAACTTCGTCCGAGGGCAACGAAATCGACCTGTTGCGATTGATGGATGTCGGCGGTGGGGTGCAGTTGGAATCGGCAGTCCTGGACGCGGCCTTGTCGCGGGATCGGGATGAACCGGTGGCGTTGATGGGCCTCGCGGCCGTGGACCTGAAAAACGGCCGATTTGGCGACGCCGTCGACCGGGCTCGCCGGGCCCTGGCCGTTCGGGAGGACCTGGCAGTCGCCCGGTCATTGATTGGCCGTGGGTTGCTCGAAGCGGGCCGTCTCGAGGAACTCGTCGCGTGGCATCGCCAGTTGCCCGAGACGGCCAATGGAGATCCCTGGGTGTGGGTGATCCGGGGCGAGTTTCAACTCCGGGCGGAACAGAACCAGGCCGCCGCACGGTGTTTCTGGGAGGCGCTGAAGTTGCATCCAGACCATCGTCGAGCCAACTACGGGCTGGGGGAACTGCTGCGGAACCTGGGCCGGGAGGACGACGCGCAGATGTTCCTGGATCGAGCGGCCGATCTCCAGGTTCTCAAGGAAATTGATGACCTGATGATGTCGGCCGGCGGAATCGGGTCGCTGGAACTGGTTCGTCGCAAGGTCGGACAACTCGAGAAGATGGGCCGGACGTGGGAAGCATGGGGCTGGGCGAAATGGGCCGGTGGTCGAGATGCATCGGCCCAATGGGTGGCCGAGACGTTGGCACGGCTCGAGCCACAACTGGATGGGAAGGATGTTGCAACCGCATCGGGACTGACTCGGCGGACGATGAATCCGGCCCTGTCGCTGGATCTTCGCGACTGGTCACGTCCGGAGTGGTCAGTGAGTTCGGTTGCGGGAGATCCCGTTGCCAGCGCCACGACGATGGCAACGTTCCGTGACGACTCGGTCGCAGCCGGCCTGGAGTTTGACTTCTTCAAGGGCGATGCTGAGGACGATGGCCAGCGACGAATGTTCGAGTTCACTGGCGGTGGTGTTGCTGTGCTCGACTACGACGCCGACGGTTGGCCGGATGTGTATCTGGCCCAGGGCACGGCCTGGCCGGTCAACCGCTCTGACACCCGCCACACCGACCGGTTGTTTCGCAACCGTGGTGACGGTCGCTTCGAGGACGTGACCGAATCGGCCGGATTGGAGGAGGCAGGATTTGGACAGGGGGTGGCCGCTGGTGACATCGATGGCGACGGGTGGCCGGATCTGCATGTCGCCAACATTGGTGGCAATCGCCTGTACATCAACAATCGGGATGGCACTTTTCATGATGCGACCGAAGCGTCGGGCCTTCCCGGCGATGGTGATGCGAGTTGGTCGACCAGTTGTGCGATCGCCGACATTGACGGTGACGGTCACGCCGACATCTATGTCGTCAACTACCTGTCCGGGCCGGATCTTTTCACGAGGGTGTGCCGGGACGCGATGCGGGTGCGGATGTGCCAGCCGTTCCAGTTTCCAGCCGCGACCGATCGGCTGTACCTGGGCCGGGGCGATGGCACCTTTCGGGATGTCACCAACCAGTCCGGCGTTGATGCCGCCGGTGGCAAGGGACTGGGCGTGGTCGTGGCCGACCTGGATGACGACGGCCGGCTCGAGGTGTTCGTGGCCAATGACACTCGTGCGAATTTTTTGTTCCGCAGTGACCCGGCGAGGAAAAACGAGTTCGGATTGGGTGAGGTGGGATTGACGGCGGGAGTGGGACTTAGCGGTGACGGTCGAGCCGAGGGGTCGATGGGAGTCGCCGTGGGGGACGCCGATGGTGACGGCCGCGTTGACCTGTTTGTCACCAACTTCCTGGATGAGACCAACACGCTCTACACCGGGATTGGCCGGGGCCGTTTCAGCGACAGGTCTCGCCATGCCGGCCTGGCCTCCAGCAGTCTCAAGACACTGGGATTTGGCACCCAGTTTCTCGATGCCGATCTTGATGGGGATCTCGACCTGTTGGTCACCAACGGCCACGTCGACGATTACTCGGATATCGGTCGTCCTCACAGGATGGCGACACAGTTCTACCGGAATCGTGGTGATGGTCGATTTGAGCCGCTGGAGGCCA
>MDTE01164271.1_pt1 | contig 12688 bp, 13 predicted proteins | sample 811231 | NCBI WGS metagenome assembly MDTE01 (sample SAMN05326651, study PRJNA326480) | marine metagenome | isolation source: seawater | place: Indian Ocean: Red Sea | collected 2010
TCACTATTTATTTTACGATAATCAATACCTGCGATTATGCATTGAGCTCCAAAAGTATCTATGGCTTCTAAAAGAAAAATATCATTGTTAATTGCATTTGAAGTTATTACAACTTTATCAGCTCCTGCTGCAACAATCTCCCTTATATCATTTATAGAGGATATTCCTCCCCCCACGGTAAGTGGCATATAGCATTCTTTAGCAGCTGCAGTGATAATTGAAATTAAACTTGATCTGCTTTCAAGGTTTGGAGCAATGTCAAAAAAAGCAAGTTCGTCTGCATCTTGTGAGCTGTAGATTCTTACAGCACTATTAGGCTCACCCGTTTCTCTGTAATCAGTAAAATTTTTACCTTTTACCATTCTTCCATCCATCAATAGCAGTGTTGGAATAACTCTTTTTTTTAGCATAAGAGTTAATTAAGTTGATAGTTTGAAGAAATTTTCTAACATTATGAGACCTGAAGGATGACTTTTCTCTGGATGAAATTGAAGGCCAAATAGGTTATCTTTTGAAACGCCTGCAACAATTTCTTTTCCATAATCTACTGTGCAAATAATGTCATTGCTATCAGAGGGTATGCATTCATAGCTATGAACAAAATAAACATCTATTTCTTGATTTACTTTATCTAAGATATTTCCGTTTTTTTTTATAGAAAGGCTATTCCATCCGACATGAGGCAATGCTAAATTAGTTTGAATCTTGTTAACCTCGCCTTCAAAAATGCCAAGTCCCTCACATTTACCTCCCTCATAACTCAAGGAAAATAATAGTTGCATGCCAAGACATATTCCAAGCAGTGGTCTTTCTCTGGAGTAGTTAATTATCTCATTTGCCCAATTATATTCTTCAAGGTTTTGCATTGCTTTTTTAAATGAGCCTACGCCTGGCAAAATAGCAGATTTATAGTGAAATAATTCTTTTGGATTAACTATTATTTCAGAATCAATGAATAAATTATCAAGTGCATTTTTAACTGAATGAAGATTACCCATACCGTAATCTATAATAGCTATCATTTTTCTGGCTTTTCTCTATAAAAATTTGAAAAGTCCCATGTTCGATCAGCTGTTTCAATTGCAATGAGGTCAGGTTTATGAGGAGGTATAACCATTTTGGATATAGTTTCATTAAATTCTTCTTCGGACATATCCATATACTCAAGAAAAATTTCTAAAGTTGCTGGTTTACGACCATCATATTTTTTATTGATTTCGGATGCCTCTTCAACACCCAAACGTCCGTTTCTTAAATGAAATGAGTTTATTTGAGAAACTCGGCTATATCCTCTTTTCAAGAATTTAATGTAGTCTCTTGTTCCTTGCATATAACATTCAATCTTTTCGCCATGTGGATTAATCTTGTCAGGCACTCCTTCAAGCTGATCAGTTTTCCATCCCAACTCTTTTTTTATAATTTCAGTATTTTTTGTATAGTCCCATGGAATAAAACTTCCAAGTGGAACAGAGACAGGATTGAGATCCCTAATTTCTGACATATCCGGATAGGTAAAAGGGATCAAATCTCTTTTATCAACTGGTTCGTCAGTTGAATTAATCATGTTATACATATCCTCTGCTGTAATTCCGAGAGTTCTTAGCATATTAAATTTTTTATGATCCTCATACTCAATTCCATCATTTAGATAATCATAATAAGCAGTAATTTCTGATTGCGGTTCGCCCCAAAAAATTAGTGGTACATCATACTTTACTGCTACCCGCATAGGATAAGAATATATGCCTGTATGACAATGCCAACAAAAATCTGTCTTTCTAATAAAAGATTCCTTCATTAATCTCTTGACTATTTTCCAGTTTGGAGTGAATTCAATAACATCAACCCCAAGCTTTTTAAATGTGTTGACATTATTTTCTTCAATTGTTGGGCGCATAAATCCATGATTAAATCTAACAACCAGTGGTTTTAAATCATACTCTTTGACGAGATAATAAAGTTGAAAAGTACTATCCTTTCCACCTGAAAAAGGGACAATACAGTCATAGTCGTGTTTTCCCCTAAATTTTTCAACTATCCTATCAAGCAGTTTCTTTCTCTCATCCCAATCTATATTTTGTTTATGCTCAGAACTCCTGCAGATATTACAGATACCTGATTCATCAAATTCAATGGTCTCGTATGTTTCAGGCATTAAACATTTCTTACATCTTTTTAGACTATCCATAGAATTAATATATATCTCCAAAAAAATCTTTTTTAATTGAAAAGGCAGTAGGGGTGATTTTCATATTTAAATTATATTGACCAGTTACTAGTGAATTTGCCTCAATATTTGATTTTAATACAAAAGTATTAGCACCAAAAATTACATTTTCGCCCACTAGGCAGTCTCCAATTACCGAAGAGCCTGAAAAAAAAATAGCAGGTCCGGAAAAAACTGGATATTTCCCATCAGGATTTGATCCTATTGTAACGTTTTGATAGAAGACAGAGTGATTCTGATAAGCTGCATTACCTATTACTGTCCCTACTGGATGAACCATTAAAAAAATCTCAGGTAACTTAACTGAATAAAAAAGATCTAGGCCATGCATTATTTTATTTAAATAAAAAAGTTTTTCAGCAAGGTCTTCTCTCTGACAGCTGAAAGACTCATTAGATATAAAATAAATTAAAGTGCAAAACTGATCAGAGTTTAGATGGCTAAAAGTTGCAACATCATCAAAGTAGTATTTTTTCCTAATTCCGGTAAAGCATATATCTAATCTTTCAAGTGAACTAGAAAAAATATTATCTGGGATAGAAGAAGAATTTCCATCTGGCATTTGATTATCCAGTATGGCCTCAACATAAGCTTTTAAAGCTTTTGAAGGTAAAGATAATTTCATAATGAGAAGCCACCATCAAATATAATATTTTGACCATTTAAGTATGAGAAGTCATTGTGGCTTAGTAATATTGCTATTTTAGCTACCTCATCAAAGTCTGCCATTCTATTTAAAGGAACATGACTTGAATATCTTTTCACAAATTCAGCATCTTGGTCTAAAAAAATTCCTCCTGGTGATAGAGAGTTAACTCTTATGCCCTTGGGTCCCAAGTAGGTTGCTAAATACTTTGTAAGATTAATTAACGCTGACTTAGATGCTCCGTATGCCGCAGGGTTATTTATATTTAAACCTTCATAAAGATCCCATCTTGGAGGGACTGAGCCATATATTGATGCAATGTTAAGTATAGAAGCAATTGAATCAGTTGAGCGAAAAAGTGGAATTAAGGCTTTTATAAGCTCATTTGCAATAGCTACATTAAGATTCATTGCCCTATTCCAAGTTTCCAACGTTTGATTTTCATAATTAACATTCCAACCATCCAAATTAGATGTACCTACGAAAGCAGCATTATTAATCAGAATATCGACCCCTTCATATTCATTTACTTTGTCAATAACTTTCGATGAGTATTTTTTAAACTCTTCAAGATCAATGTTTATGAAATCAATATGGGAAATATTTGATGAAAAAAAATCTTTATCACTTTCAGAAAAATCATTTTTATCTAGTAAGATTATTTTCTTAGCATCAGCTTCACAGAATCCTTTCACTATTCTTTTCCCAAGATTTCCAAGGCCGCCTGTAATCAAAATTACCTTATTCTTAAAATTAATTTCCATTTGTTAATTTAGCCTTTGAAAAGTGGAGTGCTTAACACCACCAACAAGATAATCGTTAAAATCTTTGATTGAAGAAATCTTTTTTAAAATTTTCTTAAAAGAAATTAAATATTCCTCTATATCCCTGTCGGAAACAGCATATGAAACGTAGTAGCTTGAGCCAGCAAGAAATCCATCCCTTAACATTTCCTGTATAAAGAAAGTCATACATTCCAACTCTTGATCATCTCTTACAAATGAAAAAGAAGCTAGTGGATCTAGACCTGAAACGTTTATTTCAATTCCCTCGTTTTCTGCTATTTCCTTCCATGATGTTTTAATAGTTTGGCCAACTGAAATTAATTTCTTTTGAACATCGCGCTTTTTCATTTGCTTTAACGTTTCCAATGCTGCAACAAAACCAATTCTTTCGGTAAAGAAAGTTGATGAAATAAACGTTTCTTGAGCAGCATTCATATACTTTGATTTACCAATAATTGCTGAAATTGGATAGCCATTCCCAAGACCCTTACCTAAAATACAAATATCTGGTTCTAAGTCCATTTTTAAATGCAATCCGCCCAAAGTTTCTCTAAAACCACTAGTAACTTCATCAATAATTAATGCGCAATCCTCTTTTTTAATATTTTTCTTGAGAGTTTTAAGAAATTGTTTTGATGGAGGTACTCCTCGCATAGGTTCCATTATCACTGCAGCAATATCGCCTGAAAATAATTTAAATGAATCATTAAGACTATCAACATCATTAAAAATAAATGGATAGGAAGAATTTACTAGATTATTTGGTACACCTATTGGACTTAATCCTGATAAAAGTTGTTTATTTAAATTCTTAGGATTGCTTAAATTTGCACTAAGATACCAATCGTGCCAACCATGATATCCAGAAAAAAGTACAATATTTTTTTTTGTTGCGGCTCTTGCAATTCTAACTCCAATTGCGCAAGCCTCTCCACCTGTTTTAGAAAATCTTGCCATTTCTGCCCATGGATGTATATCTATAAGTAAACTTGCTAAATCAACCTCTTCATATGAATTTAGAGAGGACATAGAGCCATTATTAATCGCCTTGACAACTTCTTTATCAACATTTAAATCTTGATAACCTAGGATAGAAGCACCAATACCGTTTGTAGAAAAGTCTTTATAAACCTTACTATCAAGATCCCAAACTTTTATTCCCTTTGCTTTCTTATAATATGCTGGCCAATAGTCTGGTAAAAATAACTCAGGTCTCTTAGAGAGTAATTGCGTGCCACCTGGAATAATTTTTTTGGCATCATCATATAACTTTTGTGATTTGCCTCTTTTTAGTTTTTTCATTCTATTTCTAGGTTAGGAATTTGAATTATACAAATAATGATTAAAGCTGTCGTTATCAATTTGATTTAGCTATCAAAAGATAACAAATAGTTATTTAATATTGCTAACTTTTGACTTAAGTTCAGCATAAATAGCTTTAATTAGAATATAATCGGTGTAGTCATCAATTTCTAAGTTTTTATGCTTAGGGAAAAGCATAGCCATGGTTTTATCATGATAAAAGGATTTATTTGCAAGAAATGCTTTGACCTTAGATAAATAAATTGATCCATCAAAAAAGTAGACATTCCCTGATAAATCTTGTCTTCTAACATGAAGATTTTCTTTTGACTTTAAATATGGAGAAATAAGTTTATCTTTTTTTAAAGATATTAAGTAATTAGGGTGGTGAGAAATACACTCTCCAACTCCGACCAAAGAATCAGATGATTTAGAGGATAACAATAAATTAAAAGCATTTCTTATGTCATCACCTGAAGTCAATGGTGATGTAGGCTCTAATAAGCATAAGTTTTCAAAAATTTGATTAGTTGATTCAAAATGATCTAAACAGTGCAAAACAACATCTATCGAAGATGAATTATCTGATGATAGCTCTTTGGGTCTCAAAAAAGGTACTTCAGCGCCAGCATCTTTTGCAATTTCAGCATATTTAGCTGAATCAGTTGAAACTACCACTTTATCAAATTTATTGGATTCCAGTGCAGCAATTATGGGAAATTGAAGGAGCGGTCTGCCATCAAGTTTTAAGATATTCTTATCAATAAGACCTTTTGAACCAGACCTTGCTGGAATTATACATATTGATTTATTGATCACCAAAATAGATTCCTAGATCATTTTGAGCCTTTTCAAAATCATACTTTTTACCAATATCTAGCCAATATTCATGAATGGGGAAAGTTGCTACTTTTTTATTTTTATTGATTAATGCTTTAATCAGGTCAGGCATATCCATGTATGATCCTTTTTCTAAATAATTATCAAGTACAAATTTTTCAATAACATATATTCCAGCACTAACTTCCTTAGTAATTTTTGGTTTCTCTTCTATCAAGTTAACTCTTCCCTTTGATGAGCTAAGCACACCGTAAGGAACCACATGCTCATATAAAACAGTTCCAATTGTAATATCGTTATTATTATTTGCATGAGATTCTATAAGTTCTAGATAGTTTAATCTTGTGAGTATATCTCCATTAATAACTAAAAAATTAGATGCTTTTGTATTTTCAGGAATCAATGATAGACATCCAGCTGTTCCTGATGGATTTTTTTCATCAAGGTAACTGATATTTACTTCATGTTTTTCTCCATGTCCAAAATAGTTCTTAATTTTGTCTGGTAAATAATATGTAGAAATCATTATGTCTGAAAGGCCTAAATTTCTCAGATAGTTTATGGTGATTTCAAGAAGCGGGATTCCAGAAATCTCTAACATTGGCTTTGGAATGTTGTTAGTCAAGGGTCTTAATCTTTTACCGAATCCGCCAGCCATTATTAAAACTTGAGTATTTGTTTTAGAGCTTGTTTTTTCTGATTGATCTTTTATAAGTATGTCAGACAGACTCATAGTTTCTTTATTAATTATTGGTATGATTTTTATACCGAGCATTTCTTTATCACTCAAGACTTCTCCCTCGAATAAAGATAAAAACTCTCTATTCATAGCTTTAGTGATGTTTTCATCTAATGATATTTTTTTTAACAATGCTCTCCTTATATCTCCATCGGTTGCAACTCCTTCAACAACTCCATTTTCATTAATTACAATTATTGAACGCATACCGTTTAGGTTAATTTTTTCAATCGCCTGAATTATTGATGCAGACGACGAGATTGTAAATTGCTCGATTTTCATTATTTTTGTATTATTTTTGCTCCAGACTTAACATTTTTTAGTATCACAGACCCAGCACCAATAATTGAATCCTCACCTATAGTCACTCCCTGACCAATTATTGATCCAGGACCAATATAAACATTATCTTTAATTACTACATTTCCACATATTGTAGTTCCCGGAGATACATTTACATTATTTCCAATTTTGCAATCATGATTGATCGAGGTAGATGTATTTATTAATGAGTTCAAACCAATAAAAGTATCATTCATTATGACGGTCCCAGCCAAAACTTGTGAGCCCTCTCCTATAAAAGATGATTTATCAAAAAACGAATGGGGATGTACTGTGCTAGAAAATGTAATGTTATGCTTTTTAAATCTATCGAAGACTTTTTGCCTTAAACTTGAACCAGCTTTGAAACCTAAACCAATATATGTTTCGTTTTCTAGTATGTTATCCAAGCTAAAAAAATCTTTTTCTTTAATAAGATTTTCTTTGTTACAAATTTCTTCATTACCTATGATAAAAAAAATTTCTTTGTGGCCGCTGATTTGTAATTGACTTTCAATCACCCTAGCGTGTCCACCATTTCCAACAATAAAAGTTCTCATATTAAATTATTGGGTCATCTTTTAAAAAATCTTTTTTTGATATTGTCCCGACAACTTGCAGATAATTTGAAGCAGACAAACCTGATTTAGATCTGAGTAATTTTATATCTGAATCTAATATAAGTTTTCCTTTATTTATATTTTTTGCAGCTATTATTTTTCTTCTGGCAACATTTGCATTTTTTAATTCTGCCTCTGATGGTATCTTTGATGCTAAGCCTTTATATTTTCCCGCTTTCCTAACCTCATTAACAAAATTCTCAAACTCCCTTGGCTCCAAGGAGGCTACATGATCAGGTCCCTCTAGGCCTTTATCCAGAGTAATATGTTTTTCAATAACTGAAGCTCCCTCATAAGCTGCACAAATACTTGCTCCAAGCCCCATCGAGTGATCAGAGAGGCCAAAGTGTGTTCCAAATATCCTATTTAAAGTCAGCATAGATCTTAAATTAATATTCTTTGGAGGTGTTGGATACTCTGTTGAACATTGAAGCAATGTTAAGACTTTTAAGAAATCGTTAGAAATGTAATTTGTTGCGAAAATGTCCAATAACCTCTTGTGGCTAAATTTAGTTTTGGGATTATCGTAAAAAAAAGAGATTATTGAAATTGCTTTTTCAATCTCTGGAATTCTTGACATTCCAGTTGATAAGATTACAGGTAATTTTTTTGTACCTATTTCAGCAAGCAGAGGATAATTATTTATTTCCCCAGATGGCACTTTAATTCTTTTTATTTGTAACTTTTGAACTAAAAATCTAAGGCTTTTTTTATCAAAAGCTGTGGATAAAAATTCAATATTATTTTTTTTGCAGTAATCTTTTAGTTCTAGCTGTTCATCAAAACTTAAAGAAAGATTTTTGAGCATTTTAAAATGTGTTTCATCTGAACTGGTATTTTTCATCTGATATGATGCTTTTTGTGAGGTGGTGGTTGCTAAAAATTCTGGAAAAAAAGATTGAAACTTAACAATATTAGCTCCACATCTTTTTGAAACATCAATAAGCTCCTTAGCAAGCTGCATGGAACCATTATGATTCACGCCAACTTCAGCAATTATTAGAATTTTACTCATTATATTTTTCTTATTTCCCTATAGATTTTTTAGATTTAACTGAAGAAAAAAAATTTTTTAATTGATTTGCAATTTTAGTACTAGTTTTACCATCTCCATATAATTTACATTCATATAGATTAGGACTTTTTTTGTTACTTGCAACTAATGCTTGATTAATCATGTCTTCAATAGATTTTTTAGTTTCATTTGCGTGGAAAACAGATTTTGGTGCATCCCTACCTTTTTGCCTATTACCAATATTTACCGTTGGAATTCTTATATATGGTGCCTCGATTATTCCACTTGATGAATTGCCAACAACACAGTCAACATGTTTTAACAAACTAAAATATAAATCTTGACCAAAAGAATCAATTAGGTGTATTTTTTGTGGATATTTTTTAAACTTTTCTTTAAGAAAATCAATAATCGAGTTTCCGAAAGTATCAGCATTTGGAAATGAGATAAAAATCTTAGACGAAGGTATTGTAAGCAAGAAATTAAGAGCATAAATTAGAGGCTTCAAGTTTTCTTTTCTTGCTTTTGTAACTGGGTGATAAGTTAGCATAAAGTTTTTCTTTAGAAGTTTAGTGGTAATTTTTTTCTCAAGTTCTTTCCTAGAAAGGAATTTATGTTTGTATATATTTTCCACCCCAAGTGAACCCACATTAAAAACCAATCTTTTATCTTCTCCCATTTGTATAATTCGGTTTGCATGAAGCTTATTACTAGCAAAATGAATATCTGCCATTTTAGTTACCGAATGCCTTATTGAATCATCAATTGCGCCCAAAGTGGTTTCTCCACCGTGTATATGTGCAATTGGGATATTGTGAATAAGAGCAGATGAAGCTGCGGAAAGAATCTCATACCTATCTCCCAAAAGAATTAGTAAATCATAATTACTCTTACTGAAACATTCGGATATTCCAATTACTCCCAATGCTAGAGATTTGCAGATGGCATTAGGCGAATCTCCAACTTGAGTAATATCAACTTGATGCTCAACTAAATATCCATCTTTTTTTATTTCATTCACTGTATACCCATGATTCTTAGATAAATGAGTGCCCGAGACAATTATTGATAAATTACACCAGGTAGATTTATTAAGTTTTTTTATCAAGGGCCTTAATATCCCATAATCAGCTCTAGAAGTTGTGAGTAGAGCAATATTCTTTTTCATTTTTAGCTATATTATTGGGGAACTAGGTAAATTCAATGCATGCCTATAAATATACATTGTATTATCGAGACTATCGCCAGCAATACTTGCCTTATGAATATTTAGTAAATGCATTGGCCTCCATGGTATTCTGCAAAAAATTTTATTTTTAATTAGTTTTTTTAGGTCCCTGTCCCTTTTAGAGGACGAATTATAAATAGCGGTAATAAGCCAATTATTAGATAGCTTGTTATCTTCAGATTTAAATATTTCTCCATGTTGATAATTAGAAAAAAAATTAATGTATTTTTTAAAGATTTCTCTCTTGCTTGATAGATAGCTATCTAAACGATTAATTTGTGCGCACCCAAGTGCCGCATTTATATTAGGCATCCTATAGTTATATCCAACTTCAGTATGCAGAAATTCATATTCGTGTATTTGTTTTGCCGTTGTACCGATGTGCCTGCAATAGGATGCTAACTGATCGTCATCTGTAATAATTGCTCCGCCACCACCAGTGGTAATTATTTTATTGCCATTAAAGCTTAATACTCCCATTTTTCCGAATAGCCCAGTATGTTTTGAATCATAGAAAGATCCCAATGATTCTGCACAATCTTCTATGATGCATATATTTCTTGTTTTACAAATCCTCGAAATTTCTTCTATATCTGAAGGATTGCCGAAGGTATGCATTGGAATACACGCATGAATTCTTTTTTTCGTATTTTTATTTATGCAATATCCGTTTTCTATGTCAGTGTTTTCGTTTAGCCAAGCTTCAAGAATTTTAGGGTCAATACCTAATGAAGTTTTGTTAACATCAAAAAGCAATGCTCTGGCTCCAACATAAGAAATTGCATTCAATGTAGCAGTAAAAGTAAGAGACTGTGTTATCACTTCATGATCTTTATTAATACCACATGCCAAACAAGCAAGATGTAAAGCGGAAGTTCCATTCACACATAAGATTGCATGTTTGGCTCCAGTAATTTTTTTTATTTCATTTTCAAATTTTATTAAAAAATCTCCATTACTAGATACGTAAGATGAATTAATACAGTCTTTGACAAGTTCTATATCATGATCATTGAAGAAAGGTTCATGAAGAGAAATGGAATCATTAGTTTTATATAAGGAATTAATGAATTCTATTAGTTCATCAGATGACATATTTATCTGTTCTATATTTTCTTAAATTATTCTCATCTAAAAACCATTCCGCAGTCATTTTAAGACCATCCATAAAATCTACTTTAGGTTCATAGCCAAGCAAATCTTTAGCAAGTTTTATATCAGACAGTAGTCTTAGAACTTCAGAATTCTTGGGACGAAATCTTATAGACTCTTGATTTACTTTTGGTTTAATTCCAAGAATATTTCCGATCATTTCAACTGTCTCTAGTACAGAATATTCAACTCCTGATCCAATATTAATAGTTCTGCCAATTGATTCTTTTGATGACAGAATCTTACAAAATCCTTCAACGGTATCACTCACAAAATTAAAATCCCTTTTAGGAGATAAATCCCCTAAATTGATTTCACCATTATTTTTTATCATTTGTGAAATAATTGAAGGTATAACTGCTCTGTTTGATTGTCTTGGGCCAAAAGTATTGAATGGGCGAATAACTGATAATGGCAAATCAAAGGAATTAAAATAACTCAATGCGATAGAGTCTGCTGAAATTTTTGAGGCACTATATGGAGACTGTGGTTGCAAGGGATGTTTTTCATCAATTGGTGTATATTGTGCGGTTCCATAAACCTCACTTGTAGATGTATGTATTAGCTTTGATAAATTATTCTCTAATGCTGAGAAACAAATATTATTAGTACCATTAACATTTACATCAATATAACTCTGAGGAGCATTATAGGAATAAGGTATTGCTATAAGAGCAGCTAAATGAAAGCAGGCATCAACATCTTTTAAGAAATCTATGCAGAATTTAGTATCTCTAACATCACCTAGAATTATTTCTAAAGAATCATGATTGCCAATTTCTTCTAGCCAGCCTACCGAATTAAAAGAATTATACTGAACCAAGGCCTTTACTTTTGCACCATTACTTATGAGTTTCTCTACAAGGTGAGACCCTATAAAGCCCTCCGCACCTGTAACTGCTATTTTTGTGTTTTTTATGTTCATATAAAATTTAATTATATCTATAAAAACCTATTGGAGGCTGAAGCCGGAATCGAACCGGCGTACACGGCTTTGCAGGCCGCTGCATAACCACTCTGCCATCCAGCCAAGGTGCTCATTATATACAGTGTATTAAAAAAAAATACTTATTTAAATTTTAAAGTATTGCTTGTGTAAGTCATCGCAGTTTTAAGTGAGACAAGTAAGCTTAAAAAAAGGATGAATGAAGATACAAAAATTCCAAGGCTTAGGCTATAGCTTAAAGAAAATAAATAAGAACCAATAGCAATAAATTGAAGTGTTGTCTTAATTTTTGCAAGAAAAGATACATCTGATGCACTTTGATTATCATTTGCAGCAGAATATTCCCGCAATCCAGAAACCCAATACTCTCTAACTAATATAATCAGTCCCATTAGACCTATAAAATTATCATTTGTAATCAAGATAATCGCCAGAATTGTTGAACATAACAGTATTTTATCTGCAATAGGATCTAAAAGCTTTCCAAGAGACGATTCTTGATCAAACTTTCTTGCAAGATAACCATCAAGAAAGTCTGAAACTGAGCACAAAATAAATATTACTAGAGAGGCTAAATACATTTCAAAAAAAACTGATAGAACAAATATTAACGGACCAAAAAAAATTCTTGAATAAGTCAACAGCATTATAAAATTTTTCATGATGATTTTAGTTTCTTAATCTCAATGGCCATCCGCTGATCTACTCCCTTAATGTTTTGCAAATAATCAATATCAGAATTTAGAATAGCATCAATAGATTTAAATTTATTAAAAAGTCTTTCTTTGGTTTTGGGTCCAATACCCTTTACAGAGTCTAATATTGAGACTTGCATATTTATACGCTTAGCATTTCTATTTGCCTTAA
>MDTE01192498.1_pt1 | contig 12688 bp, 26 predicted proteins | sample 811231 | NCBI WGS metagenome assembly MDTE01 (sample SAMN05326651, study PRJNA326480) | marine metagenome | isolation source: seawater | place: Indian Ocean: Red Sea | collected 2010
ACTCGGTGGACAAATGCAATTAAGGGCTTTTCCAGAACAAGACCATGATGCACACATATCTACACACTTAGCTTATATGGGAAGTACCGTAGTTAGAAGTAATCCAGCTATAATAAATATTTTACAACAACATATTTTTGAACACATTGCTTTGAAAGCTAATATGCAACTGCAAATGGAAGCACAGCAACAGCAGATGGATCCAGCTATGGCACAAGGTAGATTATCACAAATAGAAGCAGAACTTACAAAACAGTATTTTGAAATGGAAACACAAGTGCTTGGTGGTAATCAACGTGATCCGTTAGTTGACTTAAAAGCAAAAGAACTTCAAATTAAAGAACAACAGCAAATGCAAGATGCTATGAATGATGCAGAGCAACTTGAACTAAACAAACAAAAATTACAAGCTAATACCTTGATACAGAAAGATCGTATCAATACAACTGAGGACATAGCCAACATGCGAGCACAAAACGCTAGGTTTATAGCTTCACAAAGGAATCAAGGATGAGCGAATTATTTGGATCAGCTGAAGCAGGTGATTACAGTCTTGCAGATTTAGATGATTTATCACAAGCACAAACTACTTTTGATACTGGTAGTGATGAACAAGCTGAAGCAAATATACAATCAGTATTAGCAAACGTAGGTAATAGGTCAAACATAAGAGGTAGTGTTAATTACGACCCTTTATTTGCACAAGCTTTTAATATGTCAAACAGACTACAGCCAGGAAATCTTGTAGCTGGAGATTATTATGGAGCTAATAAATTTCAAGGTATAGCTGATTTGGCAAGACCGTCGTATTTGCAACCACAAATTCGTGGTGCAGACGGTAAAATGTATTTTTCAAAAGGTGAAGAATTAATTCAAAACATGCCTCCGATTGGTGTTACGGGTATACTTCAAAATTTAATAAACTATGGCACGAAAAAATTTAATGAAACATTTGGTGATGATAAAAAGGAAGAAAAGTCTGATGTTGGCATTATGGAAAACATGGATCGTGCTGATATGTCAGATTTTCAGAAAGCTGTAGTTTCTGGCTATGAAAACAATCCATTTTCGGGTCCAGCAACACAAACAGCTTTTAAATTACAAGATGTGCTGACTAGTCCTGGAATGATAAATAGAGGTCTTAATTTTGTACAACCTTATTTACAAGAGATGGTTCCAGATAATGTAGAAGTGTTAACAGACCCTAGAATAGATCGTAAGGAAGGCACAGTTTCGCCACAGATACAATTTAGAATACCCATAGAGGATAATACATTAGGTTTAGGTAGTTTATTTAACTTAGGATAAGGAGAGTAAAATGGAAGATGATAGACTAAAAGAATTAAGGGAACAACTTAAAAACCTTGATGAGTCAAACCCGAACTTTGATGATTTAAAAGAAATGTTAGAAGATGACATTAGAAGATTGACAGAGGGTGGTATGGCAAAAGGTGGTGTAGTGCCTACTATGAAAATGACTAGACAAAAGTTTAACATGGGTGGTTCTGTAAGGATGAGAGCTAGAGATAATCGTGCTGACATGGAAGCAGGAGGTATGGTAAGTCGTGGCAGTAGAATGTCAAATCAAGGTATTAAGTTTAGAGGAGTGAAGTGAGTCCAGCTTTTTTGCTTATGTGCTATTTAAGTGGAGCTCCTGCAGGAACGTTACATTTTGAGAATGTTAATACATGTAAATATTTTAAACAAAACCTTAATGAACAATATATTGTTATTGGTGAAGATGAAAAAAGATACTCGTGCTTTTGTAAATTGGTTAAGGTAGATAAAAACAGAGTGAGGCTTTGGTAATGTTATCAGCACTTATTGGTCCAGTCACAGGATTACTAGATAAATTTATTCCAGACGCTGACAAAAAAGCACAGTTAGCACACGATATTGCAACAATGTCTGAGAAACATGCTCAGGAACTAGCATTAGCACAGATTAAAGTCAACCAAGAAGAAGCTAAAGGTAATTGGTTTCAAAGTTCATGGCGACCTTTAATTGGTTGGATATGTGGTTTATCGTTAGCTATTAATTATATGGTAAGTCCTATATTAGCAGGATTTGGAATTATAATACCACAAGCGGATATGTCAGTTATGATGCCTTTATTGTTTGGTATGCTTGGTATCGCAGGAATGCGTTCATATGATAAAACAAAAAAGGTTGATACAAAAAAGTGATAACTGGCATGATGTTTGTCAGAGCAATGGAGTATGAAGATATGAGTTTATATAAAAATATACATGCAAAGCGTAAAAGAATAAAAGCTGGGAGTGGCGAAAAAATGCGTAAGCCTGGACAAAAAGGCAGACCGACAGCTAAACATTTTAAAGAAGCTAAAAAAACTAAGAGGACATAATGAAAAAGAAAATAAAAGGCGTTATAAAAGGTTTGAAAAAAGCATCTAAAACACATGCTGGACAAGCAAAAACATTATCGAGTTTATTAAAAAATGGCAAAAAGAAAAACAAAAGATCCTAAAGTAGGAACTGGTAAAAAACCAAAAGGGAGTGGAAGGAGGTTATATACCGATGAAAATCCCAAAGATACTGTTAGCATTAAGTACGCAACTCCAGCAGATGCTAGAGCTACTGTGGCAAAAGTTAAAAAAATTAAGAAGCCCTACGCCAGAAAAATCCAGATACTCACCGTCGTTGAGCAAAGGGCAAAGTTTGCAGGAAAGCCCCAACAAGCCAGTATTGCGAAAAAGGGGAAGACCACCCTTAAAAAACAAAAAGAGAAAAAAGTAAAAAAATAAATGGATCTTTACATTTATGATAGAATAGTTAATATTCTAAAAGACAGGCAACGAAGTCTAGAAGAACAACTATTACACGGTAGTATTGAAAACTTTGAAGCCTACAAGGAAGTGAGAGCTAGACTCTCAGAACTTGCAACATTACAACAAGAGGTAACACTCTTGCTCAAAAAGGTGGAACATGAGTAAATTAATAGTCCCGAGAAGATTAGCTAAAAAATACCAACAAGTACAACAAGAAACCCCCGAAAAACAAACAGAACCTCCGCAAACAGCATTAGATAAAATGCCTGAGCCTACTGGTTGGCGTGTTTTAATCTTGCCCTATAAGGGTAAAGGTAAAACTGAAGGTGGTGTGTTTATACCTGACCAAGCTGTAGAACGTGAAGCATTAGCTACCGTTTGTGGTTATGTTTTAAAAATCGGTCCTCTTGCATTTAAAGATAAAGACAAATTTGGAGAAACATATAATCCATGGTGCAAAGAAAAAGACTGGGTGATATTCGGTCGTTATGCAGGAAGTAGATTTAAAATAGATGGTGGTGAAGTTAGATTATTAAATGATGATGAGATACTAGCAACTATAAACGACCCTGAAGATATTTTGCATACATAGGAGATACAAATGGCAGAAGCACAAAAACAAGAAGAATTACCATTAGAGGTTGACAATGAAGAAGTTGAAGTTGACTTACAAGAAACCAAAGAAGAAGTTAAAGTTGAAGAAGCCGAAGACCAAAAGGAAGTTAAAGCTGAAGAAGAAGCTCTAGACGGTTACAGCAAAAAAGTTAAAAAACGCATTGAAGAAATGACTTGGAAGTTGCGTGAATCAGAACGTAGAGAAAAAGCGGCTCTGGATTATGCACAAGGTTTGCAAAAAGAAAATAAAGAGTTACAAGCTAGAACTAAAACAATAGATGATTCATATATTAAAGAATATGATGCTAGGGTTACATCAGAAGAAGACTCTTTAAAACGTAAATTAACTGAAGCTATAAGTGCTGGTGATATTGAGGCACAAGTAAACATTAATAAAGATTTGGCTAAACTAGCAGTGGAAGCTGAACGACTTAATAAAGCTAAGGTTGAAAGAGAAACTCAAGTTAAACAAGAAGAAACTAAAGTTGAACAACCACAAGCACCTAAACAAGTCCATCCAAAAGCACAAGCATGGGCTGAAAAAAACACATGGTTTGGTTCAGATGAACCTATGACACTTACAGCTTTTAGTGTTCATAATGAATTAGTAAAGCAATATGGAGAGCAATATGCTACCTCAGACGAATATTATGAAACAATAGATAATCGTATGAGAGAGGCTTTTCCACACAAATTTGAGGAAAGTAAACCTCAAAACACCTCTGTTAACACTCCAGTAGCTCCTGCAACAAGGTCTTCTGGTGCTAAAAATCCTAAAAAAGTGACTTTAACCAAATCAGAGGTTGCAATCGCCAAGAAACTTGGTGTATCATTAGAGCAATACGCTAAACAAAAACAAAATTTAGCTACAACGTGAAGGAGACAATATGTCAGACCGTAAACCACGCACCGAGGTGACTAGAGAAAAAGCAAATCGTAGAACACCTTGGAAACCACCATCTACTTTAGATGCACCCCCAGCTCCAGAAGGATATGTACATCGTTGGATCCGAACATCTGTTATGGGTTTTGATGATGTAAAAAATCTTTCTGCCAGACTCCGTGAAGGGTTTGATTTAGTAAGAGCTGATGAGTATCCAGATTTTGAGGCACCGACAATCCAGGATGGAAAACACGCTGGAGTTATTGGTGTGGGTGGTCTGGTACTTGCAAGATTTCCTCTTGAGTCAAGGAATGAACGACAAGCATATTTTCAACAAAAAACATCCGATCAAATGGATGCTGTCGATAATGACATGATGAGAGAACAACACCCAAGTATGCCTATCCTTAAACCAGATAGGCAAAGTCGTGTAACCTTTGGAGCTAAAGCAAGTGGCTCTAAATAATATTAACTTATGAGAATAGGAGACAAAAATGGCTACAAATATTGATGCCCCTTTTGGTTTACGTCCTCATAACTTATTAGGTTCTGCACCAAACTCAATGGGGCTGACAAAGTACAAAGTACAGACAGCGGCGACGGCTGGATCATCTAGTGAAATTTTTCAAGGTGATATGGTCATTCCATTAACAAATGGATTAGTCGACGTTTCAGCGGCAGACGGTGGTAGTGTGGCAATCTTAGGCGTTATGAACGGATGTGAATATATTGATTTAGACGGGAAACCTCGTTTTGACAATCACTACCCTGGAACAGCTTCTATTAAATCAGGCACAGAGGCGACGGTTCATGTTTATGACAATCCGCATCAAGTGTTTGAAATACAAGGAGATGCTTCTTTAACAAATGCGGCGACTGCACAAGCTTTAGTACACTCAAATGCTGAGGGTACTGGCTTTGGATCAGAAAACGGATCAACTGGTAAATCTATTGGTGAATTATCCGTATCTACTGCAGGAGCGACTACAGCAGGTGATAATTTTAGAATCATTGGAATCAAAGATGACTTTAATGATATTGATGTTACATCAGCTGGAGTTATCTTTTTAGTGAAACTGAATGTACATTTTCACTTAACTGCTACTGGCTTATAGGAGGGTATAATGGCTATTGCAAGATCACAACTCCTTAAAGAATTAGAGCCAGGATTAAATGCTCTATTCGGTTTGGAGTACGACAGGTATGATAATGAACATGCCGAAATTTATGACACAGAAACTTCTGACAGAGCGTTTGAAGAAGAGGTAATGTTATCAGGGTTTGGAACAGCTCCTGAAAAGGCTGAAGGAGCCGCTGTATCATTTGATACTGCAAATGAATCCTTCACTGCTCGTTACACTCATGAAACAATCGCTTTGGCTTTTGCTATAACTGAAGAAGCTATTGAGGATAACCTCTATGATAGACTTTCAAGCAGATATACAAGAGCACTTGCAAGATCTATGTCTAATACAAAGCAAGTTAAAGCGGCGAGTGTGTTAAACAACGCTTTTGATAGTAACTTCACTTTTGGAGATGGTAAGGAGCTTTGTGCGACTGATCACCCAACTGCAGGAGGAGGTAACTTCAGAAACGAGTTAACGACTGCGGCTGATTTAAACGAAACATCATTAGAACAATCCTTAATTGATATTTCAGGTTTTATTGATGAAAGAGGTTTAAAAATCGCATTGATGGGACGTAAACTTATTATTCCAGTAAACTTACAGTTTGTTGCTGAAAGATTAATGGCAAGTAATATGCGTCCTGCAACAGCAGACAATGATGTCAATGCAATTAGAAACATGGGTATGTTACCTGAAGGGTATGTGGTTAACCACTTCCTTACAGATACAGACGCGTTTTTCATAAAAACTGACTCACCAAATGGCTTTAAGCATTTTGAAAGAGCTGGTATTGCTACATCAATGGAAGGCGATTTTGATACTGGTAATGTTAGATATAAAGCGAGAGAAAGATACAGCTTTGGCGTATCAGATCCTCGTTGTGTGTTTGGCTCTCCAGGAGCTTAATTCAAGGATCCCCTTGAAGGTCAAAGAGCGACTTTACAGTCGCTCTTTTTTTATGTTATAGTTTTAATACCTTGACGGGAATAAACCCGACAAAGCCAAGACAAGGAGATTAATATGGCTAATACAACTTTTTCAGGTCCTATTAGATCTGAGAGTACAATCAAAACAATAAGTAAAAATGCGACTACTGGTGCTATTACAGAGGTATCAACTTTTGGTGATGCTCCAGTATCTTTATCCGATGGTAATGTGACATTAACAAACGCTACTCATAGTGGTAGAATTTTACTTGTTCCTGACGGTAGTCAAGACAATACATATACACTTCCAGCTCCCATAGCTGGTTCAGTATTTAGGTTTGTATATGCAGGAGGAGCGGCTGATGGTACAGATGCTATCATAGTTACTCCAGGAAATACAAACTTTTATATTGGTAATATAACTTTTCACGATCAAGACGGTAATGCGATAAGTGCAGTATTTCCAGACGGTAATTCAGAAAGTAGTTTCCAAATAAATGTTCCTCAAGCTTTTGATGTGACAATAGTTGGAAAGGACACAACTAATTATCAAATTTTTGGTAGTGTTACATCAACGACTGCTCCAGCTTTTGCTGATCAATAATAGGAGGCTTATATGGCAGATGCAGTAACCTCACAAACCATTATAGATGGTAGTAAAACAGCAGTTTTAAAGTTTACAAACGTCTCAGACGGAAGTGGCGAAAGTGCTGTTACAAAGGTAGATGTAAGTGCCTTATCTAATAATTCTCTTGGTCAGACTTGTACTGGAGCCACCATACAAAAAATATGGTGGCAATGTAATGGTATGAAAGTACAGTTATTATTTGATGCTACTAGTGATGTTTTTTGTATTGAGTTAGGTGAAAACCAAAGTGGTTATCATGATTACACAACTTTTGGTGGTTTACCAAATAATGCAGGATCAGGTAAAACTGGTGATATACAATTTACTACAGTAGGACATGCTAGTGGTGATACCTATACAGTGATAATACAAGTAGCTAAGGAATATAGTTAATGGCTACTACTAAGGACGTAAAAAGGACTCCCTCAGGTAAAATTACTTACCGAGGGATGACTTTTCCAGGATTTAACAAACCAAAACGCACTCCTGGAGGTCCTAAAAAATCAGCAGTATTAGCTAAAAAGGGTAGTCAAATTAAACTTGTTAGGTTTGGTGACCCCAACATGACTATAAAAAAAGACCAACCAGGACGCAGGAAATCTTTTAGAGCACGTCATAGATGTGACACAGCAAAAGATAAATTTAGTGCTAGGTATTGGTCTTGTAAGGCTTGGTAAAATGGCTATGACGAGAGGACAAATGAGTAAACAAATCAGTAAGCCTCCAGCTAAAAAGAAAACTAAACGCAAAATTCCAGAAAAATATTTAAAGGGCTTATCTAGCACTGAACGTGCCAAGCGTCGTAAAGAGATACAACGTAATGCACCGAAAGCAGATAATGATCCATCAGCTTATAAATTCAGCACTGACTTTAAAAAAGGTAAACGGAGAAAAACTAAAGAATCTGTATATACTAAACGCTTTAGAAAAATGTATGGAGGTAAAAAGAAATGAAGAAAAAATTAACACCTAAACAAAAAAAGCTCGCCGCTTTTGCACCACCTCGTAACAAAATTACAAGAGGTGATATTATAACTGCCGCGAAGATGAAAAAGAAAAATGGTAGCAAAACTAGAAACAATAAGAAAAAAACTTAAAACTGGTAAAAAGTTAGGTTTTAGCGAAAGGGCTAGAGCAGTCAATAAAGGTTTAATGCCAAGTAAAAGGAGGAAGAAACGTGTCAGCAAACGTAAGTAAAACCTTAGCTGAAAAAGCTAAAAAGGCTAGAGCTAAAGGTAAAAAAGTTACAGCAGGACAATTAAGGCAAGTCTATAATAAAGGGCTCGCCGCTTATAAGACGGGACACCGTCCTGGAACAACACCTAATCAGTGGGCTATGGCTCGTGTAAACTCTGTATTGACTGGAGGTAAAGCGGCGAAAGTAGATGCTCATATTTTTGGTAAAGGTAAAAAGCCTAAAAAGAAAACAGCTAAGAAAAAAGCTTAATGCCTTATCTTGTTAGTAATATTCCCTTCTTTAAATGTTGGGTACGCAAAGAGTTTACCCACAATCATGAAAAATATAGAGGTGAGTTTATACATGCTCATGCTTTTGCAGTAACAACTATGCCTGATAGAACATTAGGTTTTCAAGTAGTTTTTACTGGCTGTGAGGTTGATGGTACTGAAGATAAAAATATTCATGGTGGTGCTATGTGGGCTAGAATGCCATTGACTGCATTAGTTGCCGATATACCACTTGATACTATGCCTGATATTATGCACCCACGCTTTGCACAACCGTGGGATTGTAGTTCTCATTACCATAGTGTTGTTAAGTTAGACTATGTAAGTGTCAGTCCATGGATATGTAAAATAGATAATAAGTTGCATATCGGTAAATATTTATTTACAATAGATTATAGTCAGTCTGATTTATCTGATGATCCTGCTCAACATAAGCAGAGTCATGTGATACAATTAATCAAGGCAGACAACTGGACGGGCAACATTGTTGCCTTGCCAAACAACAGGGTTAGAGTAACATCCCCTGCACTCTGGGAAACTGGAGAGGGAGCTCCCGATTTTAAACCGAGTCAATGGACTCATAACGCTGAGGAACATGAACAGTATATGGATCCTGATGTAACATTTAATAATCTTTATAAGGAGAATAAAGAATGATGAAGAAAAAAAGTTATGCAATGGGTGGTGCTACTAACGATAAAGAAAAAATGATGGGTGGTGGTGCTATGAAGAAAAAAAGCTATGCTGTGGGTGGCGGAGCAATGAAAAAGAAAAGCTTTGCTAACGGTGGCAAAGTTGTAAAAGGTCCATATAGTTAATGGCAACTTCATCCTCTACAAACTTTGAGCTAGATGTAGCCGAGTATATTGAAGAAGCTTTTGAACGTTGTGGTTTAGAAGTTCGTACTGGTTATGATCTACAATCAGCTAAAAGGTCTATGAATATACTTTTGGCTGACTGGGCGAATAGAGGATTAAATCAATGGACTATTGAGCAAAGAACGCAATCTTTAACTTCTGGCACTGCAGAATATGATTTAGGCACAGATGTCATTGACATACTAAATGCTGTAATTAGAAGAAGCTCAACTGATTTTACAATCAGTAGAATAAGTCGTGATCAATTTATTAATATACCAGTAAAATCAACCACTGGTAGACCAAGTCAATATTTTTTAGATAGGCAGATCACACCAAAACTTAAATTATGGGCTACTCCAGAAAACAGCACTGATACTTTTGTTTATGATGCTTTAACTAGAATACAAGATGCCGATGCACAAGTCAATACAATGGAAGTACCGTTTAGGTTTTATCCTTGTTTGACAGCAGGATTGGCATATTACATAGCTATGAAAAGAGCACCTGATAGAGTACAGCTTTTAAAAGCTATGTATGAAGAAGAGTTTGAAAGAGCATCAGCAGAAGATAGAGACCGTTCAAATTTATCGTTAACCCCAAGTAGTACATATTATGGTTTTGTATGAGTAGGTTTGCATTAGGAAAAAAGTCAAAATTTATATCTGATAGGTCTGGGTTTGCTTTTCCTTACCGTGAAAGAGTGATGGAATGGAACGGTAATGTGGTGCATAGATCAGAGTATGAGATTAAACACCCTCAGCTAACTCCAAAGAAGCCTCCTATTGAACCACAAGCTTTACATCAACCAAGACCAGATAGAACTGAAACAGATGTAGAGCGGTTGCTAAATAAAGACCCTTTTAAATCGGGAAGTGCAAGTTCGGCAGTAATAACCGTAACAGAAAGAGCACATGGACGTTCCAATGGTGATACAGTAAGATTTAGAAACTGCAAACCTTTTGATGGATTTAGCACTGCTGTTTTACAAAACGCAAGTGGCTACACAATTACAAAAGTTGACGATAACAGTTATACCTTTTCAGTATCCTCAGAAACTGCTACAACTGGTAGCATAAGAGGCGGAGGTAGCATAGTAACAGCAGGACCAGTAACAGTGAGTGGATAATGAGTTTTACATTAGCAACATTAAAAACAGCTATACAAGATTACACTGATAATAGTGAAACTAGTTTTGTTACTCATTTACCCGATTTTATTAAAACTACAGAAGACAGAATATTTAACTCTGTCGATTTAGATATTTTTAGAAAAAATGTCACTAGTGCGTTTACATCGTCAGATGCTTTCCTTACAGTGCCATCTGATTATTTAGCTTCTTTTTCATTACAAATTACAACTTCAGGATCTGAAAGTTTTTTATTGCAAAAAGATGTTAACTTTTTGCGTGAATATACACCAGCTTCTTCTACTACGGGACTACCTAAATATTATGCTAGATTTGATACAGATAATTTTATAGTAGCCCCTACCCCTAACAGTAACTACACTTTGGAACTTCATTATTATTATAAACCAGCAAGTTTGACTGCAGGAGCTGATGGTGGCACTACATGGCTAAGTTCAAACGCTCCTTTTGCTTTACTATACGGAAGTTTATTTGAAGCTTATGTTTACATGAAGGGTGAAAAAGATGTATTAGATTTATATAACGGTAGGTATTTAGAAGCTATATCAAGGTTAAAAGATCTTGCAGAAGCAAGAGAAAACACAGATGCTTATAGGGTTGGCTTACCATCACGAGCAAGGACATAGGAGATATAAATGGCTACAGCAAATGCGGCGACCAATTATTTAGAAAGAAGAATATTACATTTTTTATTTAAAAATAATTCATTAAGTTTTTCCTCTCCAGGGGATAGTATTTATGTAGGACTTGCAACAGCAGTCAGTGCCGCTGAAACGGGATCTTTAACAGAGGCTACCTTTACTAATTATGCAAGACAACAAGTTACTGCCTCAAATTGGACAACTATAGGTGCTGACTCAACAGATACTCAAACAGCAAAAAATGCGGCGAATATTGAGTTTCCAGCGTCTGGAGGAACAAATAATACAATCACACATGTTTTTTTAGCAGATGCTTCTAGTGGTGGTAATATACTTTTTGTTGGTGCATTAGACGCAAGTAAGACAATAGCTAGTGGTGATATATTTAGAATTAATGCAAATAACTTAACTATAGAGCTTAAATAATGGCATTAGTATTAAACGACAGAGTAAAAGAAACTACCACCACAACTGGCACTGGTACTTTGACATTAGGTGGTGCTGTTACTGGTTTTGAAACTTTTGCGTCTGGTATAGGTAATTCTAATACAACTTATTATGCTGTTATACTACCTGGATCAGCCGAGTTTGAAGTTGGTTTAGGCACATTAAGTAGTGACTCTAGCACAATAGCAAGGACAACTATAATTAGTAGCTCAAACAGTGATAGTGCTGTTAATTTTAGTGCTGGTACAAAAAATATATTTTGTACGATACCAGCCTCAAAATCAGTGTTTTTAGATGCAAGTGGTAATGTAACTTTAGGTGCTGATTTATCTGTGGGTGACGATCTTACAGTTAATGGGGGTGTTATAGAACTAAAAAACACTGGAGCACAGTCAGAATTAAGAATGTATTGTGAAAGTGCTAATGCACACTATGCGGCTCTAAAAGCCCCAGCACACAGTGATTTTGCTGGTAACACAACATTAACTCTTCCTGCCACTACAGATGTCATTGTAGGTAGAGCGACCACTGATACACTTACAAATAAAACTTTAACGAGTCCAAAGATAAATGAAAACGTAGCAGTGACTGCAACGGCAACAGAAATAAACATATTAGACGGTGTTACATCTACAACAGCAGAACTTAATATACTAGATGGTGTTACTTCCACAGCTTCAGAGTTGAATATTCTTGATGGTGTGACATCAACTGCAAGTGAATTAAACTTAGTTGATGGATCATCAGCAGGAACAATCGTTAATAGTAAAGCTGTTGTGTATGGCTCTAGTGGTGAAGTCAATGCGACGACATTGCAGATAGCAGGGACTTCTATCACATCGAGTGCTTCAGAGTTAAACATTTTAGATGGTGTTACCTCCACTGCATCAGAGCTTAATATATTAGATGGTGTTACATCTACAACTGCAGAACTTAATATATTAGATGGTGTGACATCTACAACTGCCGAATTAAATATATTAGATGGTGTGACTGCAACGACAGCAGAATTAAATATATTAGATGGTGTGACTGCAACGACAGCAGAATTAAATCATGTTGATGGTGTTACATCAGCAATACAAACACAACTCGATGCAAAAGCAGGAAAAGGTTTCGCTGTAGCAATGGCTATAGCTTTATAGGAGTGGAACATGGC
>MDTE01040489.1_pt1 | contig 12687 bp, 12 predicted proteins | sample 811231 | NCBI WGS metagenome assembly MDTE01 (sample SAMN05326651, study PRJNA326480) | marine metagenome | isolation source: seawater | place: Indian Ocean: Red Sea | collected 2010
AATTATAAAGGCTCTTATAGCATTTATTTTCATTATACTTACTTGCCATCAAATTTCATATCTGACAAATGTAATTTTAACGCATTTGTTGATAGAAAAATTTCTAACAAAAATAATAATATAGATATTATCATAGATATACAGCACGTAGCAAAAATCAACCTGGCTATTAAAATTGATTCTAAATATAAACCCAAAACAGTAAGCATATTAAATAAAAAACCAAGACTGGCCGCGCCTATAGCATATTTCAAATAATTTATTCTTAGGCTTAAATTTTTTAATTGTCTCTCCCACTCCGGTGGTATGTGCTTTTCAAATACATGCTCATCATGAAGTTTTCTTATTAGTGCACTTAGGGTATGAAACCTGTTGCTGTAAACAGTCATTATCAATGGAATTGCCGGAAACATTAATGCAGTAACTGTATAATCTATATTCATTTCGAATCGGATTGATTATGTATTTAGTGTTTGGTATTTACAAGAACTATTAATGTTAACACATATAAGAAATTTCATTAATGTTACCAGATTGAATAAACCAATAGGTTTACTTTTATTGTTCTGGCCATGTTCGTGGGGACTAGCTCTTGCTCTATATTTTAACAGAGATTTCAATACTTTTTTTTATTTTTTAATATTATTTTTTTTAGGTTCGGTTTTGATGAGAAGTGCCGGCTGTATAGTAAACGATATCATTGATGAAAAAATTGATAAAAATGTTTTTAGAACCAAAAATAGACCCATAGCCTCGGGAAAGCTAAACAAACTCTTAGCTTGGTTTTATGTTTTTGTATTATGTTCGCTGGCATTCTTAGTCTTAATTCAATTTAATTTTTTGACAATATGTCTTGGTATGTTTTCAATGATTTTTGCATTTAGTTACCCCTTCATGAAAAGATTAACTTATTGGCCGCAATTATTTCTTGGGTTCACATTTAATTGGGGAATAATAATGGCATGGACAGCTATGATGAACGAGATATCGTATTTGCCAATTCTACTTTATGCCGGAGCCATATTTTGGACACTAGGTTATGACACGATTTATGGAGTTCAAGACATAACTGATGATGAAATTATGGGTGTAAAATCAACATCAATTAAATTTAAAAATTATCTTAATTTATTTGTAGGAAGTTGTTATTTAATAAGTTCAATTATTTTAATTTTAATAATGGTAAACTTAAAAATAAACTTTTCTATATTATTTTTTGTTTTGTTTATTGTTACACTTTTTTATCAAATGAAAATCTTTAAAACTAAAAGTCCTGCAGATTGCTATAGAGCATTTAAATTAAATAATATTTCCGGACTTTTAGTTTTTATTGGATTTTTTTTAATTAACTTTAGTATTTAATGAAGCTAGACAAAATAATTTTATTGCTAAAAAGACTTTATAAAAACTACGTAAGAAAACATTTGGACAAAATATTTATGTCATTGTTTTTTTCGGTTCTATTAGCCGGTACCACTTCTGCTATAGCTTGGTTGTTAGACCCCGCAGTAAAAAAAATATTTATTGAAAATGATAAAACTTATAGTTGGTTAATACCAATTTTGATTGTGCTTGCTTTCTCAACAAAAGGTATTTCATTATATTTTGCAAGATCAATAACTATGATTTTAGGTTTTAAAGTAAAGCAAGAAATACAAAACGAAATGGCAAGAGCTGTACTTTCTTCGGATTTGCAAACAATAGAATCAAAACACACTGGAAAATACTTATCTCATTTCATGTATGATATTGGATTGATACATACACTAGCTGGCACTGCACTTTTAAATTTGATGAAGGACTCACTAACTCTAATCGCTTTATTATTTGTTATGTTCTATCAAAACTGGAAGTTAGCATTATTTTCTTTATTAGTAATGCCTTTAGCTGCAATTATCGCCAAGTCTTTAGGAAAAAGAATGGGGAAAGCTACAACAAAGAGCGCGGAGTCATCTGGAAACTTTTCTACTTTATTCTCTGAAATTTTAAAAGGATCTAAAATAATCAAGATTTATCAAAGAGAAAATTTTGAACAAAATAGAGCAGAGCATGCAATAGATGATTTGACTGAAAAAGAAATTAAAATTGGAAAAATTTTAATTCGAGCTACACCTTTAATGGAAGTTTTACTTGGAATTACAATTGGACTATTTATTTATTTCTGTGGTTTTTTAATTGCATCTGGAGAAATTGGAGTAAATAATTTTTTTTCATTCTTGGCCGCAATGATGTTAGCTTACCAACCTGTAAGATCACTTGCGACACTCAATATGACAGTTTATCAAGGTACAGCTGCGGCGGAGAGAGTCTTTGATTTAATTGATCATAAAGTTCAAATTAAAGATAGTAAAAATGCATTAGATTTAAAAGTTAATAGTTCAGAAATAAACTTCAAAAATGTGACTTTCAGCTATAAAGAAAGTAATCAAAGTGCAATTATAAATATGAATTTAAAAATTCATGGTGGCAAAACAACCGCTTTGGTTGGACATAGTGGGGCTGGAAAAAGTACTGTCATGAATTTAATACCCAGATTTTATCAACCTCAAGATGGAACGATATTCATAGACGGTCAGAATATTAATGATGTTTCCATAAAATCTCTTAGAGGAAAAATAGCAATTGTAAGCCAGGATACTATTCTTTTTGATGATACTGTAGAGAACAATATTAAGTATGCAAAAGAAGACTCAACTGATATGGAAGTAAAAAAGGCATGTCAACTTTCTGCTGCTGAAGATTTTATTTTAAATTTACCTCAGGGATACAAAACAAAAGTTGGGGAAAATGGTGTTCGACTATCTGGAGGTGAGAAACAGAGATTGTCTATAGCTAGAGCTATACTTAAAAATTCACCTATTATTTTATTGGATGAAGCTACTTCTTCATTAGATGCTGACTCAGAAGAAAAAGTACAAAACGCTATATTTAATCTAACTAAAAATAGAACGACTTTAGTTATTGCTCATAGATTATCCACAATAAAAAATGCAGACCATATTGTGGTGATGAAAGCGGGGGAAGTGGTGGAAAATGGAACTCACGACCAGCTCTTAAAAAATTCAAAAGTATACGAAGGTCTTTATAGAAAACAGTCATTTTAGCAATGTTAAAACTCTTATATGGTTTTATAACAATAATACTATACACACCTTATAGTATTATTATTTTTTTTAGATCTTTCATAAAAAAAGAACATAAATCAAAATTTAAAGAAAAATTATTTTTTAATAAAATTAAAAGACCAGATGGGTTTCTGTTTTGGTTTCACGTGGCAAGCCTAGGTGAGTTTAACAGTATTTTGCCATTTATAAATCACTTTTTAGAAAAAAATAAAAAAAATAACTTTTTAATAACCACTGTTACATTAAGTTCTTACAATGAATTTAAAAAAAAATTTGGGGACAATAGAAGAGTGTTACACCAATTTTTACCCTACGATTTAAGCTTATTGGTAAATAATTTTCTAAAAATTTGGAGACCAAATATTGTATCATTTGTAGACTCCGAAATATGGCCAAATTTTATTTTTAATGTCAGGAAAAGAAATATTCCACTCGTTCTTTTAAACGCTCGTATAACTAATAAAACTTTTAAGAGATGGTCGTTTTTAAAAAAATTTTCTAATATTATATTTAAAAAATTTTCTGTTTGTATTGCTTCAAGCAAACATACCAAAAAAAATTTAGAAATGTTAAATGCAAATAACATTAAATACTTTGGAAATATTAAGTTTTGTTCTGATATAGAGAATAAGAAGGGAAAATTTGAAGATAAGTTTTATCATATCAAAGACAAAAAACTTTGGTGTGCGGTAAGTACCCATAATGGTGAGGAGCTTTTTTGTTCAAAGGTTCAGAAAATTTTAAAAGAAAAAGAAAATAATACTATGTGCATAATTATACCAAGACATGTTAATAGAAATAAAAAAATTTTATCAATACTTCAAGATCAAGGTTTAAGAGTTCAAATTAAAGATGAAAAAGATAAAATTAATAAACATGCGGATATTGTTTTAATAAATTATTATGGAGCAGTACAAGTGTTTCTCTCAAATATTAAAAATGTTTTCATTGGAAAATCGCTAGTGAAGAAATTAGATAAGGTTGGTGGTCAAAATCCAATTGAGGCTGCTAAGATGAATTGCTCTATATTTCATGGTCCATATGTTTCAAATTTTTATGAGATATACGAATACTTAAGGAAACAAAGTTTTGCCCAAGAAATAAATGATGTTGAAGATTTAGCAAGTGAACTGCTTAAAAAATTCAATAAAAATAATGAGGTGTTTGATAATTCAAAGATGGAAGAGTTGAAACATTATAGCGAAACAATTTTTAAAAATGTTATAAAAGAGTACGATATTTTAATTAATGAAAATTTTAAAACCTAAATTTTGGGATAGTAAATCTTTAAGTTTATTCTCAATAGTCTTTTTACCAATATCTTTTTTTTATCAATTAATACTTTACGTTACGGAAAAAATATCAAAACAAAAAAAATTTTCTGTACCAGTTATATGTGTGGGAAATATCTACATTGGTGGCACTGGTAAAACCCCAATTTCTATTAAAATTTTTGAGATTCTAAAAGAACTTAAAATGAACCCAGTTATAATAAAAAAAAATTATAAAGATCATAAAGATGAAATATTATTAACAAAAAAATATTGTGAAATATTGGTTGGTTCTAAAAGAGAGTTGAGTATTGAAGAAGCAATAGAAAAAAAATTTAATATAATAATTTTGGATGATGGGTATCAAGACTTTGGTATAAAAAAAGATATGAATATAGTCTGTTTTAATGAAAATCAGCAAATTGGGAATGGTTTTTTAATTCCTTCAGGTCCGCTAAGGCAAAGTTTAAAATCTTTGAGAAATTGTAATGTAGTCTTTTATAATGGAACAAAAGACAGAATTTTTGAGCAAAAAATTAAAAAGCACAATTCAAAAATAGAGTTTGTATATTACAAATATGAAGCTACAAACATTAATGAATTTAAAAATAAAAAATTAATTGCTTTTGCTGGAATAGGAAATCCAGATAATTTTTTTAATTTTCTTGAGGATTATAAATTAAACATAATAAAAAAGTTAAGATATCCAGATCACTACAGTTTTTCAAAAAAAAATTTAGATAATTTGCTTCAGCTTAAAATAAAATATAATGCTAAATTGGTAACAACTGAAAAAGATTATATGAGAATTGATCCGCAGTATATTAATGAATTCGATTTTATTCCAATAAAAATAAGATTGCAAAGTGCTAACGATTTAACCAAAATCCTAAGAAAAAATATTTTATGAAAACTATAAAATATTTTTTGGAAGCAATATTTGTTTACTTACTTTTTTTTATCATAAAAATTTTCGGTCTTAATTTTGGAAGAAAAATTGTAGCCCAATTATTTATTTTAATTGGTTTTTTATTTAAATCAAAAAATATTGTGAAAAAAAATATTTCTTATGCCCTTGGTGATATTTCTAAAGACAAGATGGATAATATAATTAAATTTATGTGGAAAAATTATGCTTATGTTCTTGTGGAATATCTTTACCTACACAAATATCGTTTTAATGAATTTTCCTCACCTCAAGTAAAAATATCAGGTAAAAAAGTCTTAGAGGATCTTGTAAAATCAAAAAGGCCAGCAGTTTTTATATCTGGACACTTTGGAAACTTTGAGCTCATGGCCATGGAGTTGGAAAAAAATAAATTAAATTTAGGTGCAATATACCGTCCTCTTAATAATATTTTTTTAAATCCTTTCATGGTCTATTTAAGAAAAAAATATATTTGTAAAAACCAAATTAAAAAAGGGAAAAGAGGAACAAGAGAGGTGATTGATTTAATGAAAAAAAACTTCAGCATTGCACTCATGGTTGATCAGAGACTTGGAGAATCTGAAAGGTTTCCTTTTTTTAAAAAACCTGCCCATACAACTACTTTACCTGCTCAATTGGCTATTAAGTTTAATTGCGATATTATTCCGGTTTATCTCAAAAGAAACGATGATAATACTTTTGACTTAGAAATTCAAAATCCATTGATAATAAAAAAAACAAACAACCATGAGGAAGATAAGAAAAGGATAACTATTGAAATAAATAAATTGATTGAAAAAATGATTTTAAAAAATCCAAAACAGTGGATTTGGACGCATAACAGGTGGAAATAATTATTTATTTATTTTCATTTGTGTAAATCTTATTTTTACTTCCACTGGCGAATAGTAAGGTTCTTGTAATTCCACATTCCAATAGGTCAATGTATTTAAAGGTATCTTTTTTCCTGAAACTGCACACAAAACATATTCACCTTCTTCAATAACTTCAAATCTGTTAGGATAAAATTTAAGTTTTGCTTTATTCGTGTTCATGATAATTTAAATAATATTGGGCCCATATTATATGAATTTAGCTATTATAGGAAGTGGTGGACGTGAGCATGCTCTTTGCTACAAACTAAAGCAATCAGAGGAAGTAAAAAAATTATTTTGCATACCGGGTAATGCTGGTACAAGCAAATTAGCTGAAAATATAGAAGAGGATATACTCAATTTTGAGGGAATTTATAAAATAATTATCGAAAAAAAAATTGATTTTGTAATTGTTGGCCCGGAAGAACCGTTAGTTAGAGGCATAGTGGACTTTTTAAAAGAAAAGAAAGTTAAGGTGTTTGGCCCAAGTAAGTTTGCTTCACAACTTGAAGGATCAAAAGCTTTCATGAAAAATTTGTGCAAAGCTAACAATATACCAACTGCTAATTACGACATATTTGAAAACTTTCAAAAAGCAAAAGATTTTATAATGAAGAATAAACTGCCAATAGTTGTAAAGGCTGACGGACTTGCGGCAGGAAAAGGTGTATCAATATGCTCCACTAGAGAGGAAGCTGAGATTAAAACTAAAGAAATTATAGAAGGAAAATTTAAATCTTCTAAAAAAGTTATTCTTGAGGAATTTATTGAAGGAGAGGAGCTTAGTTATTTTTCAGTAGTTGACAATAATACTTTTAGTTTTTTTGGATCAGCACAAGATCACAAAAAAGTTGGTGAGGGCGATACAGGTCCAAATACAGGGGGCATGGGGGCTTATTCTCCCGCAAATTTATTGACAAAAGAGCTTGAAACTAAAATAAAAAAAAAAATAATTGAACCAACCTTGAATGCTTTAAAAAAAATGGGCAATCCATATTCGGGTTTTCTATATACGGGACTTATGATTAAAAAAAATGAACCATACTTAATAGAATATAATATTAGAATGGGAGATCCTGAATGTCAGGTTCTTATGATGAGATTAAAAACTAATCTATTAGATATAATTAAATCTGCAATAAGTAATAACTTAAAAAATCAAGAAATTCTTTGGGAGAAAAAAGATTGTATGACAATTGTTTTGTGTTCCAAAGGGTATCCGGGAAAGTATAATAAAGATATACACATACAAAATTTAAATAAAATTGATATCGATGAAAAAAGTCAGATATTTCATGCGGGGACATATGAAAAGGATGGAAAGATATTTTCTAATGGGGGCAGAGTTCTTAATGTGACCTCTATAGGCTCGAACTTAACGAATACAAGGGATAAGTGTTTGGGTATTTTAGAACAAATTAATTGGCAAGAAGGGTTTTTCAGAAAAGATATTGGTTGGAGAGTCAAAGAAAGAAAATGAGAATAATAGGTGGAAAACTTAAAAACAAAAAAATTTTATTTCACATAAATTTAAAAACACGACCTTTGAAAGATAGTGTTAGAGAAAATATTTTTAATATTTTAGATCATTCAAAAAAAATTAGTGTCAAAATCAAAGGTTCAAATATTTTGGACTTATACTCTGGTAGCGGATCATTTGGTTTAGAGGCTTTATCAAGGTTTGCATCTAAGGTTTATTTTGTTGAAAAAGATTTTCACACATTTGAAAACTTTAAAAAAAATATTATTAACTTTAAAATTAAAAATGAAGCGGTTTTATATAATCAAGATGTTTTAAATTTTTTTGAAGGATTAGATTTAAATGTTAAGTTTAACGTTGTTTTTTTGGATCCACCTTATGCTGATAATAAGTATGGGGAAATACTGAAATTAATTGCTCAGAGTGAAATCTTAAATAAAAATCATATATTGATAATTCACAAAGAAAGAAAAAAACAAGAAAAATTAAATTTTAAAAACTTAAATATTTTGGACGAAAGGGTATATGGACGTTCTAAAATTCTTTTTTGTAAGCTTTCATCTTTTTAACTAAGTATTTTTTTTGTAAGAATCTTAACTCTTTCAACACCTGGCTGATCATAAGGATTTACTTTCAATATTTTACTGAAAACTATTGTTTCAAAAATAAAAAGAAAAAATAACTTCCCAAGTGTTTTTTCATCAAATTTTTTTATAGTAATTTCCCTAAATGGAATTTTTTTTTCTTTAAGTACAGAAATAAAAGCATTTTTTTGTGATAGCTTAACTCTTTCATATTTTTTTTTATTCAAATATTTAACTTTTGAACCAAAGAATTTTGTATTAATTTTTAGTTTACTTTTATTTTCAGAGCTAAAAACATAAAATAGTTTGTCTTTTGGCCCATCTAAATATAATTGAAGTAAACTATGATGATCTTTTGGGGCAGTAGAAATGACAGGCATAAGGCCTTTTTTATTTTTTCCTAAACTTTCAGCCATTAATTGTTGGCACCAATATAAAAAATTTGTTAGTTCAGGAATATAATTTAAAAAAACTATAGCTTTAGTTTTATTAAAGTTAATCTTTGAAATTTGTTTGACACTTCGTGACAAAATTTTTTTATTTTTGATTATATGAGGAATATTTTTTTTGAAATTTTTTTCTTTTAAGCCCATTAGAAAACTTGGCAGCATACTTACCTCTGAAAAGATAGAATATCTTCCTCCAATATTTTTATTGTGAATTACAAAATTAGTTTTGTTTGCCTTTGCAAAGTTAGAAAGAATATTTTTCTTATATTCTGAAATAATTATGAGATTCTGTTTTTTAAAAAAAGGTCTAAAATAACTTGAATTTATAATTGTTTCATTAGTGTTGCCTGACTTTGATATTATTAAAAATAATGCTTTATTAAGATTATTTTCTTTTTTAACTTTAAGCAAATAATGGCTATCTAAATTGTCGATAAAGATAAAATTTTTTTTAATTTTATGTTTTAGAAATGAATAAATTGCTTTTGTTCCTAAAATTGAACCTCCCATGCCAATGATAACAATGGTTTTAAATTTTTTAAATTTTTTAATATCAAAGTTATATTTGGAATTAGATGTAAAAGATTTGTATAAATCACTTTTGTACTTAATAATTTCTTCTATAATTTTTTTAGACAAAATCACTTCAATTTTTCTTTCTTAATTCTCTCTCTACGCTTTTTTCAATTGATGATTTTTTTCCACTCTCTTCATTTGACCGATCGGTCAATATAGACTCTATTCTGTTGTTTTCTGTATTAGTTTTTTTTGTATCTGGCAAAGGAAGTTTTTTGTAATCCGGCGGTAAAATTAGAGGATCTTTTTGTTTAATCAAATATTCATCGGTCGTTTTCTTCTTAGAACCAGTAACTGCGTCTTCAAATTTTTCCCATCCACCCCCGCAAGAAACCAAAAAAAATAAAATTAAAAATAAAATAAAATTTTTTAACATTTGATTTAAATAATTTTCTTTTTAAAAATTATTTCATTAATTATGATTATAATAATTCCAATTGATATAAAAATATCCGCGATATTAAATGTAAACCAATGAAATTCTCCAACGTGAAAATCAATAAAGTCAGGTACAGCATAATAGTTAAGCCTATCGTAAATATTGCCTAGTGCCCCTCCAATGATTAGAGATATTGTAATTTTTCCAAATTTGTCTGATACAACCATTAAATATATTAGATAAACTATTATTAACAAAATTAAGGCAGAAATTGAATGATATAATAAATTTGCCTTAAAACTTAAAAGTCCAAAAGCTATTCCGGTATTCCAATTTAATGTTAGGTTTAAAAAATCATATATAAATATCTCTCCTTGATTAGATTGCACAAGATCTATAACAAAAATTTTTGAAAATCTATCTAGTGTAAAAACTGCTAATATAATAACAAAACTATAAATATCGATCTTTTTTATTTTCACTTTATTTTGAAACATCTTGAACATTTATTACCTTTAACCTCAAGTACAATTTTCCAGCATCTAGAACATTTGGTTCCTTTGGCTTTTGTTACCACGGCTATTATCTCATTTTCTTTTCCGTTTAAAATACTTTGATTAACACTAGATGTTATAAAAAGTTCCTCTGCATCAATTCCTTTTAAAATATCAAATTGAGATTTTGATAAACTTATATCAACATGGGCTTCTAAGCTTGATCCAATAATTTTGCTCGATCTTTTTTCTTCTATTGCAATATTTACTTGTTGTCTAATGGTTAAAAGTTTTTCCCATTTTTCAAATAAAGAATTGTTTTTCCAATTATCTGGTAACTTTGGAAATATTTCTTCATGAATACTAATTTTTTTGTCTTTTTTTGTTAAATCCGTTATTTCCTCAGTAGTAAAAGATAGAACTGGGGCATACCATTTTAATAAACATTCTAATATTATGTTGAGTAATAAAATACAGGATTTTCTTTTGTTTGAAGTTTTTTCGTCACAGTACAAAATATCTTTTCTGATATCGAAGTAAAATGATGAAAGATCCAAAGAACAAAAATTTAAAAGATCTTTTTGAAGTTTGTGGAAATTATAGTTCTTTAAACTGTTTTTAATTTCGCTGTCTAAAATATAGAGTTTGTGCAAAATTAATTTTTCAAGCTCAGGAAAGTCTTTGTAATTAATTTTATTAAAATCTTTTGGGTTAAAATCATCTTTCAAGTTTCCAAGTATAAATCTAAGCGTATTTCTAATTTTTCTGTATGACTCAGCGTGTTGTTCCAATATAGAGTGATCAATTCTTAAATCCTCAGAATAATCAGAAGAAGCAACCCAGAGTCTCAAAATATCTGCGCCATATTTCTTTAATATCTCGTCAGGAGAAATAATGTTGCCAGCAGACTTCGACATTTTCATACCTTTTCCGTCAACAACAAATCCGTGGGACAAAATACTCTCAAAAGGTGCTCTGCCTCTTGTTCCGCAAGATTCAAGTAGCGAAGAATGAAACCAGCCCCGATGTTGATCAGAACCTTCGAGGTACATTGATGCAGGCCATTTTAAATCTTTTCTTTTTTCCAGTACAAATGAATGTGTTGATCCACTATCAAACCAAACCTCTACTATATCGCTCGATTTTATATAATCCTCTTTTTTGTATTTCTTTCCCAAAAATCTTTGTGGATCATCATTAAACCAACAGTCAGAACCTTCTTTTTCATATATCTTTGCGATGTTTTCAATTACCTCTTTATCTCTTAAGGGTTCATTTGTTTTTTTATTAACAAAAATTGGCAATGGAACTCCCCAGGATCTTTGTCTGGAAATGCACCAATCGGGTCTTGTTTCAATCATGGCACGTATTCTTGCTTTTCCTTTATCTGGGTAAAACTCAGTTTGATCAATAGAAACTAATGCTTTTTTTCGAAGGTTGTGACTTTCCATTGAAATAAACCACTGGGGTGTTGCTCTATGAACAAGAGGCGCTTTAGACCTCCATGAATGAGGATAGCTGTGTAATAAACTTCCACTTCCTAATAAAGTCTTTTGTTCTTGTAAATTTTTTATAATAATTTCATCTGCTTTAAAAACATGAGTTCCCTCAAAAATCGGTATATTCTTTGTATATCTGCCATCATTATTAACGGTCTCTATAGCTTTCATTCCATGTTTTAAACATAGGTTAAAGTCATCTGGACCGTGGCTAGGAGCACAATGAACTATGCCTGTCCCCTGTTCTAAAGTAACGAAATTAGCTTCAAGCATTGGCACGTCAAATTTGTAACCTATTTTTTCAAAAGGATGAGAACATATTACTTGTTTAAATTCTTCTCCTTTAAAAGACTTTAAAATTTTAAATTTACCTAACTCACAACTTTCTATAACTGTGTTTACCAATTTCTCAGCAACTACAATTTTCTTGTCGCTTAATTCTACAACTGAATAAGTAATATCTTTGTTAAAAGCTAAAGCTTTATTTGCAGGTATAGTCCAAGGTGTAGTGGTCCAGATAATAATTGAAGTATTTTTTAAAAAATCCTTATCAGATTTTTTTACCTTAAATTCAGCATAGATTGTATTGGACTTATGATCTTTGTACTCAACTTCAGCGTCTGCAAGAGCTGTTTTTTCGACAGTTGACCATAGAACTGGTTTAAATCCCCTATAAAGACTTCCTTCTATTAAAAATTTTCCTAACTCTCTAACGATTTGTGCCTCTGCATCGTAACTCATAGTAGAGTAATAATTTTCCCAATCACCTATTACACCCAATCTTTTAAATTCTTCTTTATGAATGTTAATCCATTTTTCTGCAAATTCCCTACATTCTTTTCTAAAATCTTTTGTAGGGATCTCGTCTTTATTTTTTTTTTTCTTTTTATACTGCTCTTCAATTTTCCATTCTATTGGTAGTCCATGGCAGTCCCAACCTGGAACATAAATAGAGTCTTTGTTATTCATCTGATGAAACTTTGTTACAATATCCTTTAAAATTTTATTAAGGGCAGTTCCCATATGA
>MDTE01067043.1_pt1 | contig 12686 bp, 8 predicted proteins | sample 811231 | NCBI WGS metagenome assembly MDTE01 (sample SAMN05326651, study PRJNA326480) | marine metagenome | isolation source: seawater | place: Indian Ocean: Red Sea | collected 2010
CGACGAGACGCGAGATCGTCGTCATGAAGAGGACGCTCACGGCGGTTCCCGTCATGCCGGCGACGTTGAACGTCATTGAAAAATCGGGCGTCGGAAGGAGGAGCAAAAGTCCCTGCGTGTACATCGCGGTCGGTGCGGCGGCGGCGGCGCGCAATCGATCGAGAAATGGACTTCGACGCGCGTTCGTAATCGTGGGCGTCGCGGCGGAATCGACACCGACGACGAAGGCGTCGACGCGCGCGGGCGGTAAATCAAACCCGCGATTTCCATCCGGCGGGAACTCTTGCGCACGAATGAACCCTTTATCGTACTCGAACTGTAACCGAATCGTCGACGCGTTCGCGGGAAGCATCATCTGTACCTCGAGCTCGGACGACCGCGCGCGATCCACCGCGGGGACGAAGCGCACGCCGTCCAACGCGTCTCTGGAGACGGCGCGTCCGTCGATTTCGACGGCGAGCGTGTGCAGATACATCTTGACAAACCATGGGAAGGTTTGAAACAGTCGCACGCGCACCGGCGCGCGACCCATGAACTCGCCGCCGCCCCAGTTCGCGCGTTCGAGATCGAGGACGACGCCGCCTGCCTCGTTGCCCGTTCCGGTGAAGAAGCGCTCGACGAAGAGCGTCGGCGTGCGAAACGACGTCTCGCCATCCATCGATTCGGGAAACTCGTCGACGCCCACCTCGTACGTCTTCAACGAATCACCATCACGAACGTGTAACAACGACCGATCGGTGGCGACGCACCGCGCGTCCTCGGCACGAGAGAGCGCATCTCTCGCGTTCGCGAACACCGTCGAAGCGCTCGGAAGCGCCATCATCAACGTCTGCTCTATGCTAAGCCTGTCACCCACCACGCGCGCACGAACGCCGAACGTGAGGTGTTCGGCGCCGAACACGTCGTGCGCCGACCGAAGCGCGCGCGCGAACCCACCGCGCTCGCGACAGGGTAACTGTTTCAACCACGGCGCCAGATTTTCGACGCACACCGCCTCTCTCGGCAGGTGCGCGTATTTCGTCACCATCTCTCTGTCCACGCGTTTCGTCGCCGTGGACGACCCGTCCCACGGTCGAAACATCAACGCCGGCGTCGTCGTCGCCGTGGACGCGCGCAATCCGCCGAGAGACGCACAGAATATCCCACCCAACATCGTCGTCGCGTCTCGCCACCCGGCGTCGGCGTCCGCCGCGTCCCACGTCCCCACCACCTCCGCCCCCGACGGTTTCGCCGTCACCGTGGGCGCGCCGTATCGACGCGCGTTCCACCGTCCGCGCCCAAACCACAGATCGAGCGTCTCCGCGCGCGAGACGCGCATGAGCGACGCGACCGGTTTCGACGTTTTGCTCAGGTGCGTCGAATTCGCGGGCGCATCGCTCGTGAACGAGAACACGAGGGCGGCGACGCCGTCGTTGAGACGCTCGACGAGGACTTCCTCGACGAAGGTTTCGTCGCTCGCGCGCGCGACGTCGACGAGAGCGACGACGAGGGCGCAGAGGACGAGGACGACGAGACGCATCGAAGAGTGAGGGAGAACATTTTTGGACGTTCGGGACGAATGGTTCAATCACAGCGGGAATTCGCGCTGAAGCGCGGTGACGTCGTGCGCGTCGACGCGAGGCATCAGGTCTAAGCGTCCCGTGCACCCGAGACTGATGCGAACGTATCCCCACGTGGGACTGTCGTGACTCGGGTTCATGGAGAGCGCGCGGAGGTAATACGGGAGCGATTCGGCGTATCGACCTTGATTGGCGTAACTGATGCCCATGTTGGACCACGCGCGGACGTAGTTGGGCTTGATGTCGAGCGCGCGGCGGTAGGCGGCGACGGCGTCGGCGCTGTCGGCGCCGTTCGCGAGCGTGGCGCCGACTTTATTCCATAAGGAGTGGTCGTCGGGTCGTAGCGTCGCCGCGCGGCGAAACGCGTCGACGGCTTGCTCGTAATCTCTCGTGATGTGCGCCATGACGCCGAGGACGGTTTGTACGTCGGCGTTGTTCGGAGCCTGGCGGGCCGCTTGTTGGAACATGGCCATGACGCTCTCCGCGGTCGCGGGCGCCGCCGCGTCGGCGATGTGTCTAAACTGTTCTTGGCTCGCCAACCACTCTCGCGCGTGCCCGAGAGCCTCGCCCTGGTCGAGTTCGTTCGCGTGGCTCACCGCGAGCGCCAGAAGGACATCGGTGTTTCTCGGGTTTGCCTCGTACGCCTTGCTCATCGCCGCGATGGCTTGTTGGTCGTCGTCGTTTTCCGCCTGAATTCTGCCGAGATGGTACCACGCCTCGCTATTTTTCTGATCTTGACGCACCCACGCCTCGGCGGCGAGAACCGCTTCGGTCAACACGCCAGCTTTCGCTAATTCCATCGTTCTCTCGTGAAGTCCACTCTGCCCCAAGTATGGATTCGGGTCGGTGAATTTATAATTGCTTCGCTCCGAGAGCGAGTTTTGTTGCATCTCGTCCCAAACGTTTTCCATCCAATCGGGGTTCGTGCGTTGTATCTCTTCGAATTCGCTCGCCCACTCCTTAGGAACGTTCTTAAACTCCTCCGCCCAATCATCGATCTTACCGTCATTTTCAGTCACTCGCTGGGTTGCCTGTTGCGAGTACTGCTGCGCCCACGCTTGGCCCATCGGCATTTGACGTTGCGTCGCCTGCGCTGCGTACTGATTCGCCCAACTGCCCGCTTGGTGATTGTGCGTCTCAAACTCCCGCGCCCATCTCTCGCCCTGCGCTACGTGCGATGCCTGCGGCGCATTACCAATCTGCTGAAGCCCGTCGTCTTTGACGACGACTTGTCCGCTCCCGAGTTTGGACATGAGTTGCGCGAACTTAGAGTTTGCGAACTTCGGGTCCGCGTTCAGAGTCGCGGCGAGTTCACCGCTCTGTTTCGCCGTCTGCGCGGCGATGTCCAACACGGGCGCTTCCCGGGCGCGCTGTTGAGCGAACTCATCCACCCACGCGTTTTGATTCCTCGCGGTGAACTCGTCGCCCCACGCCTCTCCTCTATTCGCGCCGAACTCTTGCGCCCACCTCTCGGCATGAGGCGGCGGCGCGTGCATCGTCCGAGACCGCTGAAACTCTTGCGCCCACTGATCCCGCATTCCCTCGCCCTGCGCGAACTCGTTCGCCCATGAACTCGACGATCCTTGATGCGCGCCGCGAATGTCGTGATAACTGCGCGCCCATCGCTCGCCCTGCTGCATCTCCCGATGCCTCGCCGCCTCGTGTGTCATTCGCGCTCGTGCGTTCATCTCCATCTCATTTAGCTGCATTCGCTCGAATCCACTCGTCATCTGCCCCTGCGCTTGCATGTGTCTCGCCATGACGGCGCTGCGACTTCGCGAGACGTGCTTGTCCAGCGGCGACACCCGCGCGTCGAAACGCGCGTCGGGAATCACCGGCATCGTCGGCGCCCCCATCGTCCTCGGCCCGGCTTCGTTCAATCTCCCGTCAGCGCCGTCAAACAATCCCTCTCGCGCCAAGTTCATCCCATTCGCCTCGTGTAACGCGGCGAACTCTCTTTGCTCTGCGGCGGCGAAAACGCGCGAATCCATTCGTCAGTCACACGAACGCGTCGCACGACGCGCGAACCGCGCGAACCCTCGCGCGCGACGACACGCACCCGATGCTCGAGCCGTTTGCATCTGTTGCTCGCGCGCGCCGCCGCCTCGATCGCCGAGAACGACGTTGGCGACGCGCGCGATTGGATTTTGCGTTTGGCCGCTCGGCCCGGCCCCGTCCGCGGGCTCGCACGACGCCCCGCCCGTGGCGAGGTCGCGCATGAAGCGCGACATGTCGTCTCGACGTCGATCGAGCGAGTCGCCGCGCGCGCGACGGGCGCGGTGGGCGCGGCGGTGTGTGCGGTTTCGTTTTCGCGTCGGGCCGAGTCGCGTCGAGTCCGTTCGTACAAAGTGAAAGGGCCGTCGCGCGGTGCGTCAAGGCGCGATGATGATGAACGTTTCGATGATGACAATGAATTTACGTGAGTACTAGGGCAACTTGACTCGGCTCGATGTCTTGCATCACTCTCCAATTGAAGAGGTAATAGTGTAAGTTGCCGTCGCCGATGCCGAATTTGAGCTCTCGAAGAAACGCGTCGTTCTCCATCAAGTCGAGCGCGTTGAAGACGTCGAAATCGTTGCACTTGGCGAGAATGAGCGCGTCTTCCATGAGTTGCACGAGAGGCACGGATGTGGCGACGTTGTAATAGGAGTACGCCGCCTTGAGTGTCTTGTGCTTGGTGTTTCCGTGAATGATTTGTGACGGCAAATTGTAAAAGCTGATTAAATCGGTAATCTTCTTCGTCTTTTCATCCTCCACGACGTAAGAGTACACGACGTCTTCGCGAGGAAGCAATAAGTGCTCGACCTCGGCCTCGCTCAAAATCGGCGCCACGGTGAACTTGCTGAGATATTTCGAGAGCAACGCCGTCACCTTGGGCACGTCATTCTTTGTCATGTGTCGCAAACCTTCAGATTTCGGTTTCGGGCTGAGCTTGTACGCCTGCACGGCGCGAGACATGGAGTTGTCTCTCCCCAAGCGCGTGAATCCAATCTCGACCAGCTTACGAATGTCCAAACTTCGATGCCAATACCTCGCGCGAGAGATTGGTTTCGGCAACACGACGCCGGCGGTGTACACCGCCTGCCACACGTCTCGCAGGTTGACGCGTCGCGTGACCTCCTTGATCAGCGTCGGCGCGATTCTCTTCGACCGCAACTTTTTATGAATGCACAAAAAGTTAATCTCCGCCACCTCAATCTCCTTACCGTTCACCCGCAATTTCCCCGGAACGCCGGTGATGAACGCGACGAGCGTCTGCGTCACCTTGAGCCGCACGCCCACGTGCCAGTCCTCGTGATACCCCGGCGTTCGAAGCGCCCACTTCAAAAACTCCTGCGAGTAGTGAAACCGAAACATCGCGTCGTCGTCCTCGACGTAATTATTCGTCAACAGCTCGTACACCTCCTCCTGCGTCTTCTCGCGCGTCAAGTCGCACGAGCACCACTCGTATCCCGGCGGCAACGCGCCCCCCTCCTCGGGCACCTCCTTCGGCGTCTTCGGCGCGTCGATCGGTCCCTCCTTGAGCGCCTCCCCTCGAGCGTCGTCGCCGAACTGTCCCACCGGCTGCGTCTCCCAAAACTCGTGCGTCGGCAGTCGAGTCGCCGTCGCGTCTAAACGCTGGCGCACGAGCGCATCCAGAAGCGATCCGACGTCCGCCGCGCCCTCGCTCGCGCTCTCGGCGCCGCGCGGCGCGCTCGAGCTCGTCGTGGACGCGTCATTCTTCGCGCTCGGCGACGCGTCCGCGCTTCGCGCGTCCGATTCCTCGGGCATCGCGCGGTGATCTGCGGGAGTGGGCGCGTGGCGCTCGAGACTCGATTCGAAATCGCGCCCGCGCGTCAGAGCGCGACGCGTCGTCCGTGCGCGCGCGCGTTCGAAGACGTGCATCGACTCGTCGCGCGTCTCTCTCTCGCGCGCGGCGCGACGTCGGCGTCGATCGCGGCCGAGCGCGTGGGGCGCGCGACGAGCACGCGCCAGGTGGCGAGAACCGAACGCGAGCGTCGCGCGCGCTCGAGAGACGCGTAGGTCGAGATGACGAACGCGTGGTACGTCGGGTACAAGGCGGCGCATCACGCGACGGGGTTCATGGCGTGGACGAGCGCGGTGGTGGCGCTGGCGTTGGTGGCCATGCACGTGAAGCACTACACCATGCCGCACGTGCAGAGACACATCAACCGCGTGATTCTCATCGTGCCCGTGTTTTCGTTGCTGAGTTGGATCGCGCTCGTCACTAACGATGAGAACGCGGTTTACATCGAGGTGGTGCGGGATTGTTACGAGAGTTGGGTTGTGTATAATTTTTTGAATCTTTGTTTAGCGTACGTCGGCGGCCCGGGAGCTATCGTGAATGCGATGAGCGGGAAGGAGATAAAGTCTGGGTCTTGGTTGAAAATGACGTGCTTTTACGAGCGGGATCTCATCGTGGATGGAAACTTCATTCGAAAGTGTAAGCAAGGGTGCTTGCAATTCGTGTACATCAAGCCTATACTGTCGATTTTAGAAATCGTACTGCACGCAAAGGGGCGACTCGGGGACGGTCAGATCAACTTTTTGAAGGCGTACGTATACATACTGTTCGTGTATAACATCTCGTACACCGTGGCGCTGTACGCTCTGTGGATGTTTTACCTCGGCGCGCACGATCCTCTGGCGAAATACAATCCGTTGCTAAAGTTTATCATCGTGAAGAGCGTAATCTTTTTGAGTTTTTGGCAAAGCTTTTTCACCGCCATGGCGGTGAGAACCGGTAGCTTAGAAAACGCACAGGAAGGTAGGGCGGTACAAGACGTTCTCATCTGTTGCGAGATGGTCATCATCTCATTCTTGATGTGGTTTGCGTTCCCTTACTCGGATTTTGTCGATCCCAACGGGTCCAAGCGTGGATTCGTCTCAAACGTCGTCAACTTTGTATCCGTTCGCGACGTCTTCGACGACACGGTGCATCAATTCGGGGCAACGTATCAAGATTATACGCTGCACGGGGACGGCGTGACGCCCGATAGAACGGTCACCATGCGCACCTTTGTGCCTATGGGTCGCTCGAGCGGACCGACGAGCGACACCGCCAGCCTCGCCGCGAATCCCGGAATGGAGAACGTGATGTTGGACGGCGACGTCGAGCGAGGACCGAGCGGACCTTCGGATGCGCCGGAACACAACGACTCGCATCCAGCTCCCGCTCACGAAATGGTAACGTTTGCGGGAAGCGCCCCGACGACGGGATCGTGAGATAGCATAGAAGAACGCGTGTTGATTAATTTAGTACATCGTGATAGAATTACAACCTCACACGCATCGACGAACACTAATCGAGATAGAAGAGCGTCACGAGTTTTCGCATCGTCTTCGCGTTTCGACACGTCTCCAACAACAATCTGGAATCGTGAAACGCGAAGACGATGATTTGTTTCACCTTGCTCACGATCGTGTCGTTACAGATTCTCGACGCCTCGACGAGAGGCATGTCTTCGTTCTCCGGCGCCTCCACGATCTGCGCAACCCCCTCCAATAGCTCGCGCGATTCTCGCGGTTGTTTCGCCAAACTCTGCGGCAACACCACGGTGAGCAGCTCGGGCCGCTCGGCGCGCAACGCCCCTCGAATCACCGCCGCGTTCGTCCCCGTCGCCCCACTCGTATAGATGTGATTCCCCGTGAGACACAACGCGTAGGCCAAGATTTCAATCAATTGCTGATGCATGAAGCCCATGTTTCTCGTTCCGAAGAAGCCGATGTCTTTCGGGCAATCCTCTTGAATCGCGATGAGCTCCTGCAAGTAATCCACGTCGAGCGCCATCCCGCTCGGTTTATCCTCCACCGCCGCCACGCCCTTGACCACCGCCTCGCCCTGCGTGCTCAACGCATCCCCCGAGTAATCCGCCCCGAACGCAAACTCCAAATCCTCGCGAGGACCCGCGGAGACGGGCGCCGCGTCGTCGGCGGCGGCGCCCAGACGCGTCGACCCGCCGCGCGTCTCTTCCTCCTCGTCGCTCGCGCGCGCGTCGAGCGACACGCGCGAACGGAACGACCGCGACCGCCTCGCGCGCGCGTCGAGCGAGCCGCGCGCCGCGCGCGTCGCGAGCGCGCGTCCGCGCGCATGATGATCTGACATCGTCCCGACGCGATCTCGCGTCGCCGCGCGCGTCGCGCGCGTCGTGGACGCGCCGAAACGCGCCGAAACGCGCGTCGAGAGTACCGTCGTCATCGGCGTCGTCCGCGGCGACGACGACGCGCGATATCGCACGCTCGCGTGTGACGATGCGCTCTCTCCGGGGATGCGTCATCGACGGACGCGCGGCGCGCGACGCGCGTCGTCATGAAGCGACTGACGAAACTCGGCGCGGTGGCGAACTCGTTCAAAGCGGGCGCGTCGAGCGTGGCGAAGAACATCGTCTTCGGCGCGCCGGAGCTCGATGTCGACGACGGTGGGGCGGAGCCGTTGCTGGACAGATTAATCAACGGCGCGCTGTCGGTCGATCGCATCGCGGCGGCGGGGTCGCTGCGCGATCTGGTGGGGACGAATGATCTCGCGCGTGCGTTCGTCGCGTCGGTCGGGGTGCGGAAGATGTTTGAGACGCTGCGAGATACGAGCGACGACGACGCGTTGGTGCGGGCGACGCTCGAGGCGTTGCACGCGTCGGCGAGCGGTCCGGCGAGCGCGGGGAGGGACGCGGTGAGAGCGGCGATAAGCGGTGACGCGAGAAACATCTCGCAGCTCGTGAGTGAACTTCGTGGGGAGGATTTTTACTCGAAATTACACGCCGCGCAGACGCTGAGCGAGGTGAGCGAGACGCACGGCGAGGCGTTGAGAGCGGGCGCGGCGGCGGATCCCACCGCGGTACCCACGCTCATGGACGCCACGAAAGAAAACGAAGTGATTCGGAACGAGGCGTTATTGGTGCTCGTCGCGCTGACGAAGAGCGACGAAGAGTTGCAAAAGATTGTGGCGTTCGAGGGCGCGTTTGAACGCGCGTTCGCGGTGATGCGCGAGGAGGGAGGCGTCGAGGGAGGGGTCGTCGTTCAAGACTGTTTGGAGCTGTGCAATAATCTGCTTCGGGATAATCCAAGTAATCAGACTTTGTTTCGCGAGAACGGTTTCATTCGAAGCGTCCCGGGCATGGCTGCGGTCGAGAGAGAGATTGGCAACGGCGGAATGCAAGGCATTTCGGCGCAAAAGGCGGCGAACGCGCTTTGCGCGCTCGAAACGATTCATTTGCTCGCGAGTCCGGACGAGGACGTCGGAAAACGTAAACACGCGCGTCAATCCGAAGATCTGGACGCTCTGATGAAGCAGCAACGCATCGAAGGCTGCAAAGTGAATCAAAACGAACTCGCGAAGCACGGAACCATTGAAATTCTCGTGCGCGCCTCCATGGGTGATTCCGCCGTCAACGCGGTCAGCGTGCGCGTCGCCGCGCTTCGAGCGCTCGCGGCGCTGGTTCGTGGTCACGATGCGAATCAGACTGAACTATTTAGCTCGACCGCTGATCGAGCGGGCACGGTGACTGAACCCGCATTGTTGGCGTGTGGACGCGCCGCCTTGCACAGTTCGTCTCGCGCGGAGCGTCTCGCAGCGGCACAAGTGTTGGGTGCGTCCATGCGAGGCAATTCAGACGGGCAGTTACTGTTGGTGTCCACGCTCGCCCCCACTGGACTTGGATCTGAAGACGGAAGTGATGAGTCTTCTCTCGGCGGCTTACTGGCGAGAGCGCTCATGCCGAAGAGTGGTTCGCAGGTTGCGTTCGACGATGCCAGCGTCGCCGCGGCGAACATATTGCGAGAGATGCTGCATCAAAACGATGAAAGTAGGCTGAAGGCACTCCGTGTCAACCTCGAGCCGCTGAGCGCGCGATCGAACATCTCTGAGCTCTTGTTGCCGAGATGCGTACGTCAACTCGCCGTGACGCACAAGAGCGAAGATGATAAGGGCAAGGTTGAGCAGTTGCAAACCGTGCTCTTACGGCTCCTGGTTGTGTGGTTGTATGGTTGCAAACCCGCCGTGGACGCGTTTTTGTCGTCACCTGGGCATCTCCCCGCTGTCGCGGACCTCGCTCGCATCGGCGGAAGTACCGAGTCGCCTCACGTCTCCGCGCTCGCGTGTGTCGTCCTCGGATGCTGCTTGTTGGAGAGCTCTGGAACCGTCTTGGATGTCGTATCATCGCGGGTCGGTCTGCAAAACTACTTCATGAAGTGGGAGGCGATGACGTCTTCGCAGTTGTACGCCGACGCATCGCGAGCGCCGACATTGCCCAAACCTTTGACGAGGGCGAACGCCGCGGCTCTCGCGACGCAGGACGAAGGTGAGGACACTACCGCGCCCGTCGATGGATTATACGATCATGACATCACCGTTTTCATTGCTGAGCTGGAAGAACGCGTGAAATCAGCCATCATGTCGATGTACGCAAAGCCGGCCGGGGATGCTCAAGTGGCGCCAAGCGTCGCGAAGAACGAGAATGAAGACGACGCTTCTTACGCGTCTCGTCTGCAGAACGCGCTGCGAGAACGGGATAACGAATTAGCAGAGGTGCGCTCGCGCAACGCGGTGCTAGCCGAACAATTGTTGGGTTCATCGTGCGCCGACGGCGACGCGAAGGCGAGCGACAACGCGCCAGTAGAAAACGGAGCTCGCTCGGCGTCGAACGAAACACTTCGCGCGGCCGTGGACGCGGCGAAACGGGCGAGCGCACAGGAAATAGAAACTATAAAGACCGAGTTGGAAGAGATGCGAAGAATCGCCGAGGAACGTCAGGAGTCTCTCACGTCGTTGAGCACCGCATACAACGGTTTGGAGGCGGAGGTGTATCGACTTGAGGCGGAAGCGGATGTCTTGCGGAAACAACTGCACGCGGTCGCGGAATCGGACAGCGGCGCAGCACCAGACACCGCCGCGATCGACGCCGCGCGCGACGTCGGCCGTGAAGAGGGCCGGCGCCAGGCTGAGACCGAGGGCGAAATACGACTCACAGAAGCCGTCGACGCCGCGGTGGCCGACTCGGAAAAATCCCACGAGGCGGAATTTAACGATCTCCTCGCGTGTCTCGGACAGGAAGAGGCGTCAAAGGACCTTCTGTTCAAGAAACTCGTCGCCCTCGGCGAGAGCGAGGCAGCGCTCATCGAAGAACTCGCAGCCATAGTCATAGAAGATGATTGATTGTCAACACACGCGCCATCGTCATAGCGTTCCTCACACCGTGTCGGTCGCCGTCGACGATCGACGCGCTCGTCCGAAGACACGGACACGTGAGACATCGTCTCGGATCGATATGGGCGCCGGGCTCGCGAAATTACGCCGAAACGGGCCGCTGGACGCGTCCGAGTGCGCTGAGCTCAAGCCAGTCTGGGGGCCGTTCGTCGACACCTTCGTCTCCACCCTGCACGCGCAGGGCGCCGCCGTCGTCCATCGCGACTCCGCGGAGAACGATCGCGCGCCCGCAGAGACGCCGTCGACGTCGTACCGTCGACCGAGCGTCGAGCGTTTGGTGGCCATCGGAGACGTGCACGGAGATTTGGACAAGACGAGAGAGGCGTTTCGAGCGGCTCGACTGACGAACGAGCGCGATGAGTGGATCGGTGGCACGGCGACGTGCGTGCAAGTCGGCGATCAACTCGATCGTGGGAAGGACGAGGTGGCCATTCTGCATTTTCTCGAGCGATTGCGAACAGAGGCTCGAAACGCGGGCGGAGAGCTCATCGTGATGAACGGGAACCACGAAACGTTGAACGTCGCTGGACGGTATAGGTACGCGTTGACGGAGGGCAGCGCTGACTTTGCGCGTTGGCGCGCGCGTCAGGACATCGGGAAGGCATTGAAGGCGAACTGTGGGCTTTCGGCGGGATTATGCGAGACGAGAATCGGCGAAGCCACCAAGTCGGACGCTTTGCCCAGTTTCGTGAAGGAGCACGAGCGCGACCGTTGGCGCGCGTTGGCCCCCGGTGCGCCCCTGACGCTTCGATTTCTCGCCCATCAACCGGTGGTCGTCGCGGTCGGGAGCACGCTCTTCGTCCACGGCGGGATTTTACCGGAGCACGTGCAATATGGTTTGGACTCGTTGAACGCTGAAATTTCGACGTGGATGAAAATGGGCAAAATTAAAAACGCACCACCGATGAGCGTGCAGGGCAGAGATTCATTGGTGTGGGCGCGCGATTACTCCCACGTGCAAGAGCATAAGTGCGACTGCGACCTGCTCAAGGAGACGCTCAAGATGATTCCGGGTGTCGAACGCATCGTCGTCGGCCACACCATTCAGCACCCGCACGGCATCACCTCGGCGTGCGACGGCAAAGTTATCAGGGTCGACGTGGGCATGTCCAAGGGATGCGTCGACGCGAAACCCGAGGCGCTGGAGATTCTCAGGGATGGCGAGGTGTTGACGAAATTAAAAGTCGGCGCAGACGGTCGAACGGTGGTGGGGGAGGCTGTGTGACGAATTAGACGAAAGCGAACGGAATAGAACATGTAATGAGAACTAGGTTACAGATCGCGTATCAATTTAGGAGTTGGTGCACAGAGTGTTGCACGCTCTCTCGATGTAACCGATCGGGTTGCTCGACGAAGCGGTGCCGGTGGGCACGCACGTGTTGTCATCGGCGTTACTCGGGCACATGATCGACTTGACCCACGGCATCAATTTCGGTTGCGTCGTCGGGGTGACGATGGTACCGTCCTTGTTGGCGTAGGAGAACTTACCCAAGTACTTCGGCGGCAAGTGTCTGAACGGCGCGTCACGAATACCCGTCGTGATGTAGAGCAAAATCGCGTAGACGCCCGCGCAAAACGCCCAGAGAGCCAAGATGTACACAGTCAACTTGGAGAGGTTTTGCCAGTTGTACTCGTACCCGGGCGCCGGCGGCAGCTTGGGCTCCTCCTGCGCGCGAGAATAAAATCCAATCACGACGTCGCATCGTCAGTCTCTTCGTCCTCGCTCGCGTTCGCCCGCCCGTTCGCCGACACCGAGGCCCGGCCACAGTCATCGACCGCGAAAGGTCGACACCGTAATGCCCCTCGCGCGCCCCCTCGCGACGGCGTTTTCGCGTCGCGCGCGACGTCACGCGATGAACACAAAACGTGCGCACCGATCGCGCGCGCGGACGACCCCACCGCGCGCGCGCCGCGCGCGCGATACCCGC
>MDTE01030288.1_pt1 | contig 12685 bp, 15 predicted proteins | sample 811231 | NCBI WGS metagenome assembly MDTE01 (sample SAMN05326651, study PRJNA326480) | marine metagenome | isolation source: seawater | place: Indian Ocean: Red Sea | collected 2010
CTACAGTTTAGGGAAAGCAGTACAAGAAATGGGTGGTAAAGCGTACCATGTTAAAGACTGGAAAGAGACACAAAGTGTTATAATTAGTAGTGTCGCCGAAAGGGACAACAAAAAACAACTCGCTTATTAAGGAGAACTATTATGACTAACCTCGCAAGGTATCATGCTACTAATCTTCCAGAATTAATGAAGATTATTAGAGAAAACGGTATAGGGATGGATGACTATCTCAATCGTTTCTGGGATGATACTACAACAAGTAATTACCCACCTTACAATCTTATCAATGTAAGTAATACTGAATCCAAACTAGAAATAGCACTAGCAGGATTTAAAAAAGATGAGATTAAAGTCTATACAGAATACGGTAGACTTAATGTGGAAGGAAACAAAGAAGAAAAAGAAGATAAAACTTACGCACATAGAGGACTCGCACAAAGATCCTTTAATAGATCATGGCATATTGCTGAAGACACTATTGTCAAAGACGCAACTATTGAAGATGGATTACTAACTGTCACACTTACTAAGGTAATTCCAGAACATCATCAGCGTAAGGATTGGATCTGACTAGGCATAAATTTTTGTAACTAAAAGTAGGTTTGTTAGGATTTCCTAACTAAATAAAGTACATATGGAGACAACTATGCACAACATAATGCCCCAGAACCAACTGTCTGGATGGACAATGACCGATCACTCTTATTCAAGTGATTCATGGGAACAAAAACTGGATGAGTATTATGAATGCATTGTTGAATGCTCGCATGGTCAACCTATTTGCAAACGGTTATGTAATGAAATTCTAAGGTGATATATAAGGGGGTCGTCAGACCCTCTTTTTTATGATATAATGACGAAAGGAATTTAAAACACATGTCGATAAAAGTAGCGTTGATTAACAGCGATCAGATAATCGCTGATATAAAGGAGGTAATTGATCCTGATAATGATAGCAGACAATACCTTTTCAATAATCCATTAAAGGTTATTTTACAACCAACAATGACTCTTCAAGAAGATGGAGGTCAAGTCGATCATAATCAATCTCAAGTTTCATTAGCAACTTGGCAAGCATTAACAAATGATTCTACCTTTGTAGTTAATCCTAATTCAGTTCAATGTGTATTTGAACCTATTCCTGATCTTAAGGCAATGTATTTGGAGTTGCAAAATGGCAATTAAGATAGTAGTATTTGATGACAGTTATAAATGTGTCATCGCAGATGTTCAAGAAGTAGTTGGTGCTGATATTGGTGAACCAGATTGTCAACTTACAGATCCATATGAGTTCATTGAGTTTGATGAGGGAGATGAACCAAAAAAATATATTGATCGTTTAAAACCTTGGGAAGTTCTTAACAAATCATCAGATAATAAATGTCGTATTAGCAGTGATAAGATTCTGACTCTTGTAGATCCAGACAAATTTATTTTAGATGCATACAATGAAATTATTAATTGAATGAAGTTTTACACTAATGTGCAAATGATCGGGGATAACTTCCTCGTTCGTGGTTATGATAATGGTGAGTACATTCAGTTCAGAGAAAAATATAATCCAACTCTGTTCGTTCCCTCAAATAAAAAAACTTTTTATAAAACTTTAGAAGGTGAATATGTTGCACCTATCAAACCAGGTTCGGTAAGAGACTGTAGAGATTTTTATAAAAAGTATGAAGAAATTGATGATTTTAAAATTTATGGCAACGAGAGGTATATCTACCAGTATATCTCAGATAAGTACCCCGAAGAAGAGATCAAGTTTGACATTGAAAAGGTACGGTTATTAACTGTTGATATTGAGACTCGTTCTGAGAATGGATTTCCTGATGTAGAAACTGCTGATCAGGAGATATTATTGATCTCTGTGCAAGATTATAATACTAAAGAGATCACAACATGGGGTGTTGGTTCGTTTAAAAACAGGCAGGAGAATGTTCGTTACATACAGTTCAATAATGAGCATGATCTTTTAAGTAGTTTCATTCAATGGTGGATGGATAATACTCCTGATGTTGTAACAGGATGGAATATCCAACTGTTCGATATGCCATACATTACTAAAAGGATTGATCGTCTTCTAGGTGAAAAACTTGCTAGAAGATTATCTCCTTGGGGATTGGTTAGTGAGAAGGAAGTATATATTAAAGGTCGTAGACAAGTCTATTATGATATTGGTGGTATCACACAGTTAGATTATCTTGATCTTTATAAGAAGTTTACTTACAAGGCACAAGAATCTTATCGACTAGATTATATTGCAGAGGTAGAATTAGGTCAGAAAAAACTTGACCACTCTGAGCATGATACCTTCAAAGATTTCTATACTAATGGTTGGCAGAAGTTTGTAGAATATAACATCAAGGATGTGGAACTTGTTGACCGTCTGGAAGACAAGATGAAACTTATTGAACTGGCACTTACTATGGCATATGATGCTAAAGTAAATTACAATGATGTCTTCTATCAGGTAAGGATGTGGGATACAATCATCTATAATTATTTGAAGAAAAAAGGAATAGTAATTCCACAAAAAGAACAATCAGATAAATCTGACAAATACGCAGGTGCTTATGTCAAAGAACCAATTGCAGGACGCTATGATTGGGTGGTCTCTTTTGACCTTAATAGTCTCTATCCTCATCTTATTATGCAATATAATATCTCCCCAGAAACCATCAGGGAGACTCGTCATCCAGAAGCCAATGTTGATAGAATACTTAATGAAGAGATAGACTTCCAACTTTATAAAGATAGTGCTGTGTGTGCTAATGGAGCACAGTATAGAAAAGATAAGAGAGGTTTCTTGCCTGAGTTGATGGAAAAGATGTATAATGAGCGTGTAATTTTTAAGAAGAGGATGATCGATGCCAAGAAAAAATACGAGAAGACACCAACGGTTGCTCTGGAAAAAGAAATTGCAAGATGCAACAACATCCAAATGGCGAAAAAGATATCTCTTAATTCTGCTTATGGTGCTATCGGCAATCAGTACTTCCGCTATTATAAATTAGCAAATGCAGAAGCAATCACATTGTCAGGACAAGTCTCTATCAGATGGATAGAGAACAAAATGAATAACTACTTAAACAAAATTCTTAAAACAGAGGATACTGATTATGTCATTGCTAGTGATACTGATTCTATCTACCTCAACCTTGGTCCTCTTGTCGATGTTATCTACAAAGATAGAGAGAAGAATGCTGAGGGGATTGTCTCGTTTCTTGATAAGATTTGTGAGGAGAAATTTGAACCGTTCATCGACCAATCATACAAAGAATTAGCAGAATATCTCAATGCTTATGACCAGAAGATGTTCATGAAGAGAGAGAACATTGCTGATCGTGGCATATGGACAGCAAAAAAAAAGATACATCCTAAATGTATGGGATAGTGAAGGAGTTAGATACGAACAACCTAAACTAAAAGTTATGGGTATTGAATCTGTTAAATCCTCTACTCCTTCTTCTTGTAGAAATATGTTAAAGGATGCATTCAAGATAATGATGAGTGGAACAGAGGATGATGTAATTAACTACATAGATGGATGTCGTCAGAAGTTTAAGACTTTACCTCCTGAGGAGATATCATTTCCTCGGTCAGTTAGTGATGTTCAAAAATATAAATCTCATTCTGACATTTATATAAAAGGAACTCCTATTCATGTTAGAGGAGCACTATTGTTTAACCATTATATAAAAGAAAAGAAACTTACTAATAAGTATTCTCTTATTCAAAATGGCGAAAAGATTAAATTTTGTTATCTTAAAAAACCAAATACAATTCATGAAAATGTGCTATCCTTTATACAGGACTATCCTGTTGAATTAGGTCTTGACAAATACATTGATTATGACTTACAATTTAACAAGGCATTCCTCGAACCATTAAAAATTATTCTTGATGCTATCGGATGGAGCGTTGAGAAAACTGCTAACCTAGAATCATTTTTTGTATAATGAGAGATCAAAATTCTATAGATCATGAGGAGACAAATGAAGAGAAATGGAATCGTGGATTAGATTTGTTTATCGAGTCAGTTCAGAAACCAGATCATCAACTAAGAGGATGTGCTCACAACCAAAAATGTTATGACGAACTTATGCAAGTGCGTGATAATGTGCTAGAATACTTAAATACATTGAGATTGTAATGGATTTTTTAAAGGACATAGTAAAAGAGATAGGAGATGACTACACGCAACTCGCTTCAGATATTCAAGAAAGCGAAAGATATGTGGACACAGGTTCGTACATTTTTAATGCCCTTGTATCAGGGTCTATATTTGGCGGTGTATCTAGTAACAAGATTACTGCAATTGCTGGTGAAAGCAGCACTGGAAAAACTTTCTTCTCCCTCGCAGTTGTCAAGAACTTTCTGGATAATAATCCTGACGCTTATGTTCTTTACTTCGATACTGAAAGTGCTATATCCAAGTCTTTATTAGAAGCACACGGAGTAGATACTAATCGCTTAGTTGTTATTAATGTAGTAACGATTGAAGAGTTTAGATCAAAGGCACTAAAAGCAGTAGATAAATACATCAAAATGCCTGAGTCTTCTCGCAAACCATGTATGTTTGTGTTAGATTCTTTAGGTATGCTTTCCACAGAGAAAGAGATCAACGATGCATTGAACGATAAACAAGTTCGTGATATGACCAAATCACAATTGGTTAAGGGTGCGTTTAGAATGTTGACTTTGAAACTAGGACAAGCAAACATTCCCCTTATAGTCACAAACCACACTTACGATGTTATCGGATCTTATGTCCCAACTAAAGAAATGGGAGGAGGCAGTGGCCTCAAGTATGCCTCGTCTACAATCATATATCTCAGCAAAAAAAAGGAAAAGGATTCGCAAGAAGTTGTTGGAAACATTATCAAAGCTAAGACAGCTAAAAGCAGATTATCGAAAGAAAACAAATCAGTAAGTATTCGTCTTTATTATGATGAGAGGGGTCTTGACAAATACTATGGACTACTAGAGTTAGGAGAACTTGGTGGTATGTGGAAGAATGTTGCAGGTAGATATGAAATTAATGGTAAAAAAATATATGCTAAACAAATTCTTGCAAACCCAGAAGAATATTTTACAGATGATGTAATGGAGAAACTTGACGGTATCGCCAAGCAAGAATTTAGTTATGGTTCTTAATGAAAGATCGTATAGAGTTAACCATCTTAAGGACATTCATCCATGATGAAGAATACTTAAGAAAAGTTCTTCCTTTTATTGAGAGAGAATATTTTGAAGAGCGTATTGAAAAGATTATATTTGAGGAGATATCAGATTTTGCTCAAGTATATGATAAATGTTTATCAACTGAGATCCTTTCTATTGAAATACAAAAGAGAGATGATATTTCTGAGGAAGAATATAAGAATGCTTCACAACTATTAGAGACTCTTAGTGAACCTTCTAGTCATGATCAGTGGTTGTTAGATACCACAGAGGTTTGGTGTCGTGATCGTGCTATATATTTGGCACTCATGGAATCGATTTCTATTGCCGATGGAAAAGATGACAAAAAAGGAAGGGATGCTATTCCTAGCATTCTCTCTGACGCTCTGGCTGTTTCTTTCGATAATCATATAGGTCATGATTACCTCGAAGACTATGAAGCAAGATACGAATCATATCATAAAAAGGATGAAAAGATTCCTTTTGACTTAGAATTCTTTAATCGTATCACAAAGGGTGGTCTCCCTAACAAAACTCTTAATGTTGCTCTCGCAGGTACTGGTGTGGGTAAGTCTTTGTTTATGTGTCATTTTGCTAGTAGTTGTTTATTACAAGGTAAGAATGTTCTTTACATAACCTTAGAGATGGCAGAAGAAAAGATTGCAGAAAGAATAGATGCTAACTTATTAGATGTTAATATAAAAGATATTACTGATCTTCCTCGTGTATTATTTGAGAATAAAGTAACTAAGTTAGCAGGAAGAACACAAGGACAACTTATTATCAAAGAATATCCTACAGCATCTGCACATTCTGGTCACTTTAAAGCGTTACTTAATGAACTAGCGTTGAAGAAATCATTTAGACCTGATATAATATTTGTAGATTACCTAAACATATGTGCTTCATCCAGATACAGAGGAACAATAGGTGTTAATTCGTATTCATATATTAAAGCAATTGCTGAAGAACTTAGAGGTTTGGCAGTCGAAACAAATGTACCGATTGTCAGTGCTACTCAAACTACTCGTGCTGGTTTTGGCTCTAGCGATGTTGACATTACCGACACATCTGAGTCTTTCGGACTCCCTGCTACTGCTGATCTTATGTTCGCTCTCATTTCTACTGAGGAATTGGAACTAGTTAATCAGATAATGGTTAAGCAATTAAAGAATAGATACAATGATCCTACTCTTAACAAGAGATTCCTTGTAGGAATTGATCGTGCTAAGATGAGATTGTTTGATTGTGAGCAAGATAATAATGGTGAATTAGTAGATGCTAATCAAGAAGTTCTAGAAAAACTTAAAGAAGATAGCACCTCTGATAAATTTGCTAAACTAAGATTCTAATGATTAAATCTGCAGATAAAATCTGGGAAGAGGTTGGTGAGATAAACAATCTTGAGTTTGAATATCATTACCTAGGAGAAGATCAAGATATACCTGTGTTAATTGCTAAGGATGTCTTTAAATATCCTGATAAGGTAGTTGAATTTGCTAACACACTTCCTTTTTGGGAAACTAGAAACATGATTGGAGATGAGATAATCCGACCAGGATTGACTTATGAGGTATCTCCATTACTTTCTTATCAATTTACTCATAGATTATCAAGACGAGTTGGTAAAATATTTGGTGTTCCTAGACCTAAAATTTTTGATGTGTATGCATCTGCAACTGGTGGAAAAATGACACTCTGCCAAAGTGGGGGTCTTTGTTGCTATCCTCATACCGATGCTAACCCTGCTGATTCAGCACAGGATACTCAAAATGTTGCGTTGAATATAAATTTAACAAATCATGGTGCAGTTAAGACTGGATTTTGGTCTTTTATGAACAAGAAAAGTTTGTTAGATTTCAATATGGATGAGTTAAATGCCTTTAATAATTTTCAACATAGGCATACAGACATTGCTTCTTCATCATGGTTTCAAATGAGAGACTATGAAGACTTTAAATACGAAGATGCAGTAACCATGCCTTACAATAGTCTTGCAGCATACTCCGTTTATAATTTACACAACCCATACATAGAACCTGATTGGTTTAATATTTCTGATAGGTTGACTTTGACAGTTTTTTATGGTATACTACCAGAGGATCTGGATTTTCCTGACGGAGATCTTGAATTTGTCAAAGCGTCTTGGGATTTCTTTAGACTAACGACGCTACATAATTATAATCCCGAACATACAAGACCCTTATAGTCATGCCAACACATTCTAGTGCTATTTCTGACAACGATTTTACACAAGGTCAGAAACCAGTAGCAACCCCTCCAAGAAAACCAAGACCAAAAGAATTTTGGGAAGCGGAACCAGAAGATGCAGAGGTACAAGGATGGAAAGATGATCCTAACGACCCTACTGGTCCACAGATAGGAAGTATTGCTAATCCTACAAACCCTGTGCCTAAAGCAACTCCACCAAAACCATTTGCAAAAACAAAAGCAAAGGTAACTATTACTCCTGACGCAGTAACAACAACAAAAACCAATGCTAAGTGGACAGAATATACTAACTTTGTAGACGCTGTTACTAGTGATGAGTCTAAAATTGCATCACAATTTATTGCTCGCACTGCACAATTACAAGCAGAAGGATGTAAAATTGAGCGTTTATTAACTGCTGGTATCGGTATTAGTGCTGAAGGTGGTGAATTTTTAGAGATCGTTAAGAAGATTGCATTCCAAGGTAAACCTTATGATGCAGCAAGTATCAATCATCTAAAGGTAGAACTTGGTGATGTATTATGGTATGTTGCTCAAGCATGTATGGCATTAGATGTATCTCTTGATGAAATCATAGGACAAAACATCGATAAATTGTCTGCTAGATATCCTGATGGACACTTTGATTCATACTTTTCAGAGAACAGACGGATAGACGACCTCTAAATACTTAGAAAGTATTAGAAAAAATGCCCACTTATTTACAAGGTGGCGAACAAACTACCGTCAACTCAACAATAACAGAATTATTTCCTGCAATCGCCTTCAATAGTAAGAAAAAAATTACTACTGCTGAGGAGATGCAGGATTTTATTACTGAAGCAAAGTTGACTTCTCAGAATGCTAAGAAATCTTTTGTTAATGATAGTAATATTAAATCTGCTGAAAAGTATATAACAATGATGGAAAGTATTAGACCATCAATGAGAACTACTAAGTTAGAAAATGCTGTTGGAATAAAAAAATGGTTAGATGAATATAGTCATCAAAGATTAATTGATAAAGTTGTCTGGGGATACAGAGAAAAACCACAAGGAGTTCCTGAGAATCATGCAGGAGATATATTTGTATATTTTAAAGACAAAACAACTCTTCCAAAAATTTTAGGAGTTAGTTTAAAAGCAGGAACTGAGAAATCTAAAGAACCAAAAATGAATTCCTATGTTGGTTCTAGTCTTAGAAAACCATGTTTTATGGATTACTTTCCAAAAGCATTACCACAATTAAAAGATGAGTTATGGGATAAAGTATACTCTAAAGTTCCTAATCTTCCTAAAGAAGTTACTAAACAAAACTACTTAACCTTAACAACTAACAGACAAACCCCTCATCCTATACTAAAAGAGAAAGTTTTATTGATGTTTAAGTATCAAAATAGGATGTTCGAGGAATTATATAAAGAGATGAATCTAGTTTGTAGAAATAAATTTATCTCAATGATCAATAACAATACTTATGGTTTGAACTTAACTAAGCGATGGATAATGGAAGAGTTCAATTTACCAAAAGACAATGCAGAGGTGCCTCTAGTATTAGTCAAAGCAGTTGGTATAAAAGCAGAAGCTCAACTAGCATCTGTAAAAGATTTTCTCCCTGCAGTTAGTAAAGTTAAAGCATACTTGAAGATAAATTCTGTTCAAGAGTGGTTTATTGATTTAATGGGAGATAATAACCACAAAATAACACTACTAATGACAATAAGAAGTGACTCAGAATATAGAGAACAGAAACAAAAAGGTAAACTTGGTGCATATACTATGCTAAAATTATTATATCGTGGTGCTAAGTGAAATTATATGTCTTATCATGATATTTTTCCGACTAGAATTTACAAATACAATCTAGATGTTACAGACTTGAAAGCATATATGCTTGATAGATATAATTCATACAAGGATCATTCTGTTAACGAGACTCCTAGTGGATGGAATTGTAATGTAAGAACTGAATACGATAGTGCCTTCCCTAAACATTTGAAAGAGTATTATAATACTGTTTTACGACAATTTAAGGAGGATATTGGTTTAAAACATAGACCATTTATCGATGAGATCTGGATGAATGCCTACGAAGAATCTCATTTCCAAGAACCTCACTCTCATTTACCAGGATTTTTTTCTGCAGTGCATTATATTTGTTATGATTCTAAGGTTCATAGTCCTACAGTATTTCTAAATCCTCAGATGGATGTATATTCTTTTATGTTTGATGATAATTTTATGGATGTTCAAAAGAACCATCATTTAAAAGAGAGTGATCAATTTGATGTTGTAGAAGGAGATTTAATAATTTTTCCATCACATTTAAAACATTTTGTTAATAAAAATAATACCAAAAATCTTCGTATGACTATATCATTCAATATAAATAAAATTGCAGAGGATACTAGAAGGGTGTTTGCTCAATAGCATGAAGAATTTTGCTCAATTTTTAACTGAAGCTCAGACTAACGCAGCAAAGCAAGCATCAAAGCTTGGTTTGACTGGGGATGGTCATGGTGCTTGGTTAGATCCTAACGGTAGAATCGTAGGTCGTACTATAGATGGTGAATTAGTTTTTAATAGTGGTCGCAAACCAGCACAAGAAACTGATCCTACTAGACCAGGTATGGCTGCTCGTGGTGTTGTTCCTGATCAAGGTCCACCTGCTGTACCACAAGCACAACCAGAAGAAGAACCAGCAGAGCAAGAACCAGTAGAAAAAACTCGTGGTACATTAACCATTGGTTTTGGAAGATTTAATCCACCTACTGCAGGTCATGAAAAACTTCTTAGCAAGATTGCAGACACAGCAGAAGAAGGAGAGTACACAATATATCCATCACACTCAGTAGATCCGCAAAAGAATCCACTCGACACTGAGGAAAAGGTTCTTTTCATGAAAAAATTATTCCCAGATCATACCAATAATATTGTATATGATCCTTCAGTTCGTACTATATTCGATGCGTTATCACAAGCCGACACACAAGGGTACTCCAGCATTAATATCGTTGTTGGTGCTGACAGACAGAAAGAGTTTGAGGGGATCGCAAACAAATACAATGGGCAACTCTATAATTTTGACGCGATTAATGTTATTTCCGCAGGGGAAAGGGATCCCGATGCTGAAGGTGTCGAGGGCATGTCTGCTTCCAAACTACGAGCGTTAGCAGCAGATGGAGATTTTGAAGGATTTAAGAAAGGTTTACCTAAAGCTGCTAAAGGTATCGTAGCAAGAGAATTATTTAATACTGTACAAAAATCTATGGGTACTGCTGCCAAGACTGAAGGTGTAGAAATGTGGCAGATTGCTCCTAAACTTTCAGGAAATACGCTAAGAGAAATATATCTTGATAGAAAATTATTTGACATAGGAAGTCTAGTAGAAAATTTAAACCATGGCTTAATTGGTAGAATAGTTCGCAGAGGTGCAAACTATGTCATAGCAGTGACTAATGAAGGAATAATGTTTAAATCTTGGATAAAAGATTTGAGTGAATATGTAACTAGAAGACCTGTCTCTGGTGTTCCTGCATCTAAGAGAGGAGTGGGTACAGACTCATATCGTGCCTATGTACAACAACTAACCCCATTAGAGAAGGTTAAGTCGTTTATAAATAACTCTAAGAAGACAGCGTAAACTACTTTGAGAAAGCTTCGATGAGTAACATTGATGAAACCGCTAAGACATTAATACTGAATACTATTCAGAATGTCTTTACAGAATCCGCAATCGAGGAACCGATTGTAGAGGAAACTCCTGCTGAAAAATTACGCAGAGAGGTTGCTGAAAAGATTGCTCATGATTTGCAAGAGAGAAAAGAAGCAACTAAGATGTATAAGTCTGGTGACGCTACAACTTCTGATGAAAAAGAATCAACAATTAAAGAAAAGAATATAAAGAATACTATTACAATCAATCCAACTATTGAAGAAGAGATTGCACAGTTGTCAGAAAAGCAAATGGTTGTTACCAATGCAGACAAGGTTGGCAATACACCAGCATACAAGAATTTTAAGAAAGGTATAAAAGGTAAAGATGGTAAACCTTTATATGTAGCAGCAGATCATTTAAAAGATGAATATGAGCATCATCAGAAAGATAAAGATGGTAATACAATACCACATGAAGATGAGATAGCACAGGAAAACTACCGTGCAATGAGAAATCCTGAGTCACAGAAAGATCCAGATGAATCTGATAAACCATATCATAAGAGATCAAAGGCAGCAAGGATGAGAGATCCTAAGAGAGGAATCAACTCTCCAGCATTCAAAGAATTCATGCGAAAACAAGGTTATGGGGAATCGTATAATCCTAAAGCAGCATTAACAGAGAGTACATGGTTAATGTACGAAAAAAAAAAAATTAGCTGAAGCAAAAGTAGATAAGGGTAGATCTGATTACGGTAAGGCATCTATAAGAAATTATAGAAGAATGGGTCCTGGTCATGGTGATCCTGGTATGTTTGATCCTAGTGGTAAGAGAGGAAAAACTATTGAGAAGCGTAGAGAAGAACACAAAGCAAGGAGAGGTGTAAAAGGAGCAAAGGTTCCAGCATATAAGAGAGAAGAATATATTCCAGAAGAAGGATATGATCATATCAAAGATCGTATCGCAATGGCAGGGGGTGATCCTAGTTCACCAAAGAAAAAAGATGCAACCAAGTATCCACCTCAAAGATCAAAATCAAAAGGTAAAACTGTTTATCAAAAAGAAGCAGAAAAAAAATACGGTAAGGGTGTAACTGCACTAGATATTGTAAAGAAAAACATCACCGCCAAGCACGGTAAAGGTGCAATCATGGATACAAAGAAAAAATGAAAAAATTATCCAACTGGCGAGAAGAAAAGAGAGATGAGTATGGAGATCTCATAGGTGGTCCTAAAATCTCAAAGAAACAACTCAAGAAAAATCTTTCAAGTAATGAGAAAGATGAAAAAATTACAAGAAGTGAATCTACAAAATGTGGTAAAGGAGAATACTTCTGTAATGATAGTCAGAAATGTAAACCAATACCAGAGGGTTATCATGTAATGCCAGATGGTATGTTGATGAAAGGTAAGAAACATAGTGTTAATGAAGTAGCACCACCCACTGCAAAGCATGAGAGAATGGTAAAGCACATTAAAAAATCCTATAAAAAAGATGGTAAGTTAAGTGATGATGAGAAATCAATTGCTTATGCTACTGCATGGAAAAACTATAATAAAGAAGAAGTAATTCATGAGATTGCAATGAAAAAAGATAAGAAGATTCCTCTTGGAAGAAAGAGTAATCCTTA
>MDTE01131716.1_pt1 | contig 12685 bp, 28 predicted proteins | sample 811231 | NCBI WGS metagenome assembly MDTE01 (sample SAMN05326651, study PRJNA326480) | marine metagenome | isolation source: seawater | place: Indian Ocean: Red Sea | collected 2010
GCATTTTGAACTTTTTTCCTAAACAGCCTAAGTGCTCTTTCGAAAGGCATATTTTTGCTGTAAACTTTAGGCATTAGGCTCCTTTACTGTGAAGGCTTCGCCTGCATTGATAGGGTCGCTGTGGTCGTTCACTCTATCAAAAGTCATACCCTTCTTTCGCATAACATGGACTTTACTGCGAACACTTTGAATCGTTCGCCCAAGCGTAAGCGCTATCTTCTCGATAGGCTCATTGTTGTAGGCTTTCCGCAGAAACGCCACTTCTTTATCTGTCCACTTTCTCATTTACTATATTATACTTGAAAAAAGGATATTTGTCAAGAACTATTTTTAGGGGAGTTGCAGGAATTTCTTGACTTCGCGCTTAATACGTAGTATAATATATGTAGAAATGAAAAAAGAAAGGAGAAACAAATGATTATTCGAGGCAGTATGCAGTATAGCCCTAGTGGCAGAAAAAGAAAGACAAATGCATGGCGAAATAAAAGGAAGGCAAAAAGCGTTGCAAAAGCAACAATACAAAACAAATCAAAAGTAGTAAAACGACAGGAAATTCCTAGTATGAAAACGACCAAATATTCAGCTCCAGTTGATAATTCTTGGAAGGTAGAAGAAAGTAAGAAATTTACTGTAGCACCTGCATATAACAAAGGTGCTTATCAAGTTATACCAGCTTCTGATATTAAACATATAGGAAAATAACATGGAATTATTCGGCATAAACGAATACCAATGGCTAGTAATAGCCATTTGTGCGTCAGGTATATTTTATCAAGTAGGTAAACGAATAGGTATTTCAGATACCCTTGATTATATGCGTGAAAAAGGGCATATTGACTTTGATGATTAAAAATAGTTCTTGACACCAAGTTCAAAATTTGCTATAATAACGGAGTAAGTGAAAAATTCGCTTACTTTTAATTAACCGCGTACCGAGAGGGCGCAAAGCGTGACCGAAAGGCACACAAGGAGAAAATAACTATGGTAGCACAACAACTACATAGAGAAATACTTAAAAACTTTTGGCTAGGACATAATCCAGCTTGGTTTGACCAAATGGATAACAACTACCCAAGATATAACATTGTGGAGGGCAAAAGTGGATTCAAACTCGAAATCGCTGTGCCCGGTTGGACTAAAAAGCAACTATCCGTAATTCAAAAAGATAATGAGTTGCGAATAAAAGGCACTAAAGACAGCGAAGGAGGTGATAATTATCTTCATCGAGGACTAAGCGGCAAGTCGTTCGACAAGACCTTTGTCCTTAATTCCGACCTCAAAGTAGACACCATTAAATTAAAAGATGGACTACTCACAGTCAATATCACGAAAGACCGAAGTAAAGAGGTTGAGTTCGAGATTGACTAAGAATTGTGGGCGTGGAACAGACAAAGAAAAGGTCTTTATTAAAGACGATATGTATGGCTATCTCCACGCCCATATCTCTCCACCTAATAGGAAAATATATGAAAATTAGTAATAATGGATTAGACTTAGTAAAGCATTTTGAAGGGTGCGAACTCAAGGCATATTTATGTCCAGCAGGAGTTTGGACAATCGGCTACGGGCATACCAAAGGTGTGCAAGAAGGCGATGAATGGAGTGAGTCTCACGCAGAGCATATGCTTGAAGTTGAAATGGAAGAATACGAACAGTATATAAACGACTTAGTTGAAGTCGAACTAAATCAAAACCAATTTGATGCAATGGTATCATGGGTTTATAATTTAGGAGTAGGAAACCTACAGTCTAGTACGCTTTTGAAAGTTTTAAATGCAGGTGACTACGCTGGAGTTCCAGAACAGATAATGAGATGGAACAAAGCGGGAGGCAAAGTATTAGAAGGACTAACAAGGCGTAGACAGGCGGAGGCTGACCTATTCGTCGCATGAAGAAATTCTTCCAACAGCTGTGGCAGAAACTTTTAAAGTTTCTGCTACCTATTTGGAACGCATTAGTATGGGTTTACGAATGGGTGTATTACAAACTGTTTCCTAGATTTAAACTCACGGTTTCCTACAATTCTACTTGGGGAGATGCTGATGATAGAAGTTATGAAGTGAAGAAATTTCTCAAGACGCAGGAAAAATACCTGAAGTTCATCACAGATGACGGCGAGTTAATAGAAATTCGTGGTGCTGAGGGACTAAATTATAGGATAGAACAGTTATGAATCAATTACTGATAGGAATTATTATAGTACTAAGTTTAGGTAGTTATTACTTATACAACCAAAACCAAGTATTACAAGCAAATAATGCGGCACTAGAAACTGCCGTAGCAACTCAAGAGGAAGCTATTGCAACAATGCAAAATGACTTTGCTCTCCAGACAGCCCAGCTGGGTGAGTTGCAGAAGAAAAGCCAAGAAGCACAGAAAGAGATGAATCGGTATCTCGATATCTTCAAAAGGCATAATTTAACAAAACTAGCCGCTGCAAAGCCTGGGTTGCTAGAACCGAAAATCAACAATGGAACTAAGAATGTATTTGACTCAATCGAAGAAATTAGTCGGACTATTGATTCTCTCGATAATGGCGTCGAGTTGCAGTCTAATACCGACTAAACAAATAGAAGTAACAGCAAAGCCGATGGATAGGGTTATCACACAACCCGTAATGCCGAGAGAGATTGACTTGAAAGAGCCAATGTGGTATGTTGTTTCAGATAAGAATATTGACGAGTTTCATGACAGGTTGACTAAGGAACATGGCCAAATAGTTTTCGTGGCTATGTCAATCCCTGATTACGAGTTGATGAGTTATAATATGCAGGAATTAAAGCGTTATATAACCGAACTCAAAGAGGTCGTGGTTTACTATGAAAGAGTAACAGACCCAGACGCTTTGAAAAATGAAACAAGTACCAATTAAAAACATAATGTTGCTAAAGAAACTAGATAGTTTCGCAACAATACTATACCAAATGCCTCACACCTTTAGGGCGCTGCCCGAGGCGGATTTAACTTTTAAGAAATTAAAAGAGTATATGGCTGACGCAAAATTTGTAGGTTACCCAAAAGAGCATAATTATCAAGATTATAGTGGACAATCTGCAGGCATGAAATTTACAGATTGGGGAGCAACTGGTGCAAGAAAAGCACTAGCCACAAGTGTAAGAGGACAAGTAAGAAAAAGACTAAGGTCAGAAAAATACTGGTTTTTAACTTCATGGAAAAGAGGTATGCCTGAAAACTACCAACGCAATGACCAGTGGTATTTCGATACACTAACTGTTATGCCTCCAAGATGGGGCTTCACAGGCTGGCACAACCATAAACATAAAGGTAAATGCTACATCAGATTTATTCATAATGGTGGTAGTGGTTATTCAATAGAAGTACAAGGCAAAAAACAAATAACTGTAAAAGACCAAAGAAGAAGTGTAGGTGCAGGGAACTGGACTTGCATTACAGGTCATATGGGCGCAGACGGAAAAACTTGGTTTGCAGATTGCAACACAGGAAGTCGCCCTAGAGCAGTAATAGAGATAGCACTACCAGAGAAGTATCAAAATGATGTGGATAGTGCAATAGAATTTATAACCAATTACTGATGAATGAACTACGAAAGACTTAATGAGTTAGCAAACGAAGCAATCCGATACATGAATCCAGAAAATGACTGGAGATTCATTCATGCAGACTCTTACACTTTCTATATGTTAACCTCTACACTCAATTATAGTAGTAGTTTTCCTATGTGGAAACAATATAAACAACCTATATTTGATGATATTAGAGAACTAACAGGACTGAAAGAAGGTATTATCACAAACTTCACCCTAGTTAATTGTAATAAACATACAGTAGTTCACCCCACAAATGCCCATTCTGGCATAATTACTCTTAAAGCAAACAAGGCATATGCATCTATACGCCCTGATGGAGAAGATTCAAGTAGATTTTCTGCCTACAGAGCTATGTATTTGCACGCACCTCATTTAATGAACTGGAGTTTTACTGATAGTCATGGATTTTGGGTAGGAGAACAAAAACATTTATTCCCTGGCGATAGAGTTATGAATTATTATCCCAAAGAAGGTACGCTATTTTTTCACTTTACAATAGATAAGGAGAAAACATGGAACCAATAAAGATTTTTATAGGAACTTCTGAATGGGAAGATAGATGGATAGAGAGAATATTAGTATATACTCTATATCAAAATACAGATAGAAAATTAGATATTACATTTCTAAGACCTAGTATGTTTGAAGATTGGAATACTTCTGGTTGGGGAACACCTTTTACTTGTTTTAGATATGCAATACCTGAAATGTGTAATTTTAAAGGTAGAGCAATCTATATGGATTGCGACCAAATGAACTTTAGAGATATAGCGCATCTTTGGGAAATTGACCTAGAAGGTGCGGCTTTTGGAATGTGTTGGGATACTCTCAATATGAATCCTAAAGACTACGCAGGTACAGACTACGAAAGAGGCTGGTATAGTGATAGTGTGATTTTGATGGATTGCGAAAAAGCACAGAAATATATAGAGCCGATAGAAGAAATAAAAAAATGCACATGGGGATATAAAAATGTATTTCAAAAGGCAATAAACAGTCCTTATAAAGGATTAGCTACTATGATAAAACAAATAGATGCTAGATGGAATAGTTTTGATGGCTATGTAACTGATGGGCCCGCTACTAATAGATTAGAACAACAAGAGTATGATTTAAATGATATTTGGCACTTACACTTTACTTCATTAAGTAGTCAGCCTTGGCACCCCAAGTATTCACCTCATGGTAAATCGAGTTATAAAAGAGAGGATATTGCTAATGAACTATGGAGAGTTGCCTATATAGTGAGGGACTTACTATGATGTTTCAAAGAAGTAGTGTTCCTTTACAAGATGAATTATTAGAAATTTGTAGAAATACTTTTAATACTCATGTGCCTATGGAAGGAATGACAGGAAAAGGTCTACAAACAGAATTTAGAAAGACAGAGTGCAGATTTATACAAAGAGCAAAAAGAGTAGGAGCACCACAGCCAAGAGGGATACAGTTGATGGAGGAGTGGATAAATGATAATGGTTATCCAGATTACACTCCTGAAGTATTACAAATAGCTAGGTATCATGTAGGACACTTCTATAAGTGGCATACAGACGGTGCGGGAAGAGGATATAGAAAATTATCAATGTCCTGTTTACTAAACGACCCTAGTGAGTTTGATGGTGGAGAGTTTCAATGTAGAGTATTGGGACAAAAAACTACAATAGAATTAGATAAAGACTACCCATTATTGTTCATGTCAGACTTAGAACATCAAGTTTTACCTGTAATGAGGGGAATGAGAGATAGTTTAGTAGTCTGGTTTTTAGAGAAATGAAGCGTCTAAAAAATTATCTTACAGAGGAAGAATGTAAGTCTATAATTGATTCTTGTAAGAATAAACCTAGAAAACAAAACAGATATGAAATAACAGAGTTTGCTTTACCAACATCAGTATCTAAAAAATTACAAAAAACATTAGCTCCTAATAGAGTATCATGTGCTATTCAATGTTACGAACCTGGCGATAGTTTTTCTCCTCATAGGGATTATATTTGGGTGACTGACGATGGTAAGCAAAATTATGCACGAGATAGAGAACAGAGTATGTCTATACTATTAAATGACAGTTTTGAAGGTGGAGACCTTATGGTAGAGTATGAAAAAGCTTCTATGAATAAAGGCGATGCTACCTTATTTACTGCAAAAGACTTACATTGGGTAACAGGTGTTTGGGAAGGAACAAGATATGTTTTATCTGCATGGGGAATGAGAAGTTATAAATTCGAGAAGATAGAATGAAGTTAGACAAACTATTAAAAATGCCTATAGAGGACTTTGAAAAACACCAAGACCATTGGTTTGTTGTAAAAGGCAATGGCGAAAAAAGATTCAAAGACTACTTTAGTTGGGAAGAAGCAGATAATTATCTTAATTCTTATGGACTAAGTGGTCATGATAGGTTTCCACAATGCCAAATCATAGAGTATGAAACAGGTAGGAAATACTGTCATAAAAAAGCTAAGTACAAATGGGATAAGAAAAAGATTTTTCAAAAGTGGCATCAAGGAAGCACATTTGTTCTCTCACTAAGTGAGTTTTTGAACAAACAGTTGTGGAAACAATGCGAAAACTTTGAAGAATACTATGGTAGAGGGCAGGCAAATATCTATATGTCTAGTAAGAAAGACGCGAGATGTTTTCCAACTCATGCTGATACTACCGCTAACTTTCTGTTTCATGTTAGAGGGACAGTTCGCTGGTACATTATGAACGAGTACGAACATGAATGTTCTCCTGAAGATGCGACAGTTAACAAAGTGATAGACTTAGAAGAAGGGGATTTATTATATCTTCCACCTAAACTCTATCACAGGGTAGACACCCTAGGACCAAGAATATCAATCTCTTTTCACTTTTTCCCTCCTTCAGAGCAAGGGAAACATTGGAGAGAAGAATGGTTGGACTGGATTGGAGAAATAAATGGCTGACGAGCGATTTAGTGGCGATATGTCACGAAACGAAGTTGAAATAGACCTTAATAAGTTTATGGAAATGGTTAAGGAAATCGGAGAACTCAAGCAAACCATTATGGAAATGGAAAATGAAAGAGAACCTGAAAATCCATATCAAAAATGGATATGGTTATCAAACATGATAGACGCTTGGAGAATATTTCCGCGCTTATTCTTAACAGTATATATTTTCCTACTTTATTACTCTACTATGTGGTTTATGAATTTACCAGAACCATCACTTGAACAATCAGGGTTAATCTCTGTAATTGTAGGTGCTGGAGCAGCATGGTTCGGCTTATATGCTGGAACTGCGAAGGATAAGATAAACAGTAAGTAGTTAATAAACGAACTTAAAAATAGTTCTTGACACGACTTCAAATTTTATGTATAATATACATAATAGAAAAATTTAACTATAAATGAAATAAATTATAGTTTAAGCAGTTTGGAGCTACCTTACAGGACAAGTTAACAGACGCCAGTGGAACTGCAACCTAATATATGTAAACGCGTGTGAACGCTATAGAAGTAATTAACACAGCAAAATAGAAAATAGGTTAACGACACAGGATTATGTAGATGCCCCATGAGGGATTGTAGGGTATGCTCCTCTCTTTTGGAGACAACAATGACTAAAGAAGTCATAAGAGAAAATATTGTAGAAGCAGATGGCGTAAGAGCTTACGAATTAGATGGTCTAAAAGTAACAATGCCAGCTGATTGGACTGACGAAAAGAAAGCAGCATGGCTAGCAAAAGCTAAAGATGATATGCACTTACGCAGAAACTTAAAAATGATTAGAAAAGGGAAGAAAGCAGAGCTACTTGGTAGAGCTTTTCGCCTACATGGAGATGACTAATGCCTAATCCTGAAGCACTAATCGGAGTATTAGACGAAACGATGAAAACAATGGAACATACAGAGGTGTTGAGAAACAACCTATTACAGCAGCAGGTAGAAATTGAGAAACAGATATCTGTGCTTGAAGGTCAATTACAACGCCAAAAAGAGTACCTCGCTAAAATAGAGGGTGGAATAGATGTATTAGATGAACTATCTAAAGCGTAATGCTTTGGGTAGTCGATAACTTTTATCCTAATCCTGACGAGATAAGGGAAAGAGCTTTACAGCTTACTTTTATGTCAGGTAGACGAGGTAAAGAACACGGCAAACATGTAATGCACCCTGGCTGGAGAGCTCTAACTAAAGATGACCCAGCATGGCAAGAAAATAGAATTTATCTTAGAAATAGATGGGAAAGTATAACTGGACTTAAAATTACTAATTACCAAAGACAAAAAAGTAATTGTGCGTTTAATATAGGATTTGCAGATAAGGAAAATAGATTTAATTGGGTACACTCAGATGATGAACAAAGTAGAGAACCTATGTATGCATGTGTTATCTATTTAACCCCAAATCCTCCAGCAGATACAGGAACTATTTTATTTGAGCATAAAGGCTCAATATATGATGAACAAGTTAAGAATCGTCAACCAACTAAATATTATCCTGTAATTAGAGGAAAGTATTGGGACGAACCATCTAGTATAGATTCTGATTTTAAAGTTCATGCTAAGATAGAAAATAGATATAATCGTTGTGTAATTTATGAAGGAAATATGCTTCATGCTCCAGAAGATGCGGGTTTCGGGACAACCCTTGAAACTGCCCGATTAACACAAATAGGATTTTGGTATGGCGAACAACGATAAAATAGATTATAAATTTAATGAAGATGATGTTTTACTAATAGTAAAGCAATACATTGACAAGACTTATGAGTCTCACTATGCGACAGGAAAAATTCAGGCAACTGAGTTCATTTTCGATAGTGAGCATGGAACAGGATTCTGTGTAGGGAATATAATGAAGTACGCCCAGAGATATGGGAAGAAAGAAGGATATAACCCAGCAGATTTATTAAAAGTTATTCATTACGCCATAATGCTATACGGAAAAGAACACACATTAGTATTAGACGGAGAAGAATATGGCAATAAAAGCTAAATCACATGAGAGGCTCGAGCCTGCTAATGTGAAGAAAGTAATAGGACTACTCGAACAAGACGAGGCTATTACTAAAAAGGAAGCCTGTGAGATTCTGAATATTAGGTATAACACGACCAGACTTCAGAGAATCATAGATGACTATAACGAAGTTTGGGAGTACAGAGAAAAACGTAAAAGCCAGAACAAAGGTAAGGGCGCAACTCGAGACGAGATAAAATCTATTATCGAGTACTATTTAGATGGAGATAATATATCCGAAATAGCTACTAGAACTTATCGTTCAAATGCATTCGTTAAAGCAGTACTTGAGAGAGTAGGTGTTCCCGAAAAATTAAGCAAGGAAGCACACTCTAAATGTTATAGACATAAATATCAAATGCTTCCAGACGAATGTGTTAGAGATAAGTTTGAAGATGGTGAACTCGTGTGGGCTGTAAAAGACAACGGGATCGCTAAAATACTTAGAGAATTAACCCCTGAGTATATGGAATCACGACCAGGCTATATGAAGCCAGTTGTGAGCTATCAGGAGAAGTACGGAGCAAGAGGTTACGCTATATGGACATACGACCCAGTACCTCAAGACGTAATTGAGAAAAGTTATTTCCCTTATCTTGATGGTAGCAAATGTGGATATTACTCCTTTGCCTTGGCTTACGATTTAGGAAGTCTAAAGCACTTGGAGCAATATGGAGTTACAATATAATTATATATTAGCAGCATGGTTAGCAACATGGGTAATTGCCCAATGGAAATTGTTTATACCAAGTATGTTAATACTAAGAGAGGCCGACCCTACTAATGTTTGCATTAGATGGTGGCCTGCGACATGGATAATCTTTGCGATTGGTACTTTATTATTAGCACCAATATTTCTGTTGCCTATTTTAAGCGATAGATATAGAGATATTTTCGTAAAGAGTTACGTTAACAGCTTAATTAAGATAGAAACATGAGAGAAAAAATTTTAAATGCTTTGAAAAGCAAATATATGGGGATAATAGCAGAGGCAGAAGCTAACATAGAGGTTTATTTAGAAAACCCTGTAGGTATAGGAGAACACCCTGATATTATCGCGGCTATAGATATCCAGATGACAATTCTGGCGGAAGCTGAAGATAAACTTCACGCTTTAGAGATATTTTAAATGAAAAATACTCAACACACAATTGCACAATGCAATCAAAAACTAGTCGCCTTACTAGAGAAACTTAACGCTATAGATACAAGGAATACGCAACATTTACCAATGCAAGTAGATGATGCTAAAGCCTTGGCTCAGGAGATAAGTCGTGAAACAGACTATCTTAATAGAGCTAAGTGACAAACAAATAGGTATAGTTCGTAATCCATATGAAAGGATTATAACTTTATACAGAGATAGTTGGAATTGGATTGGTCTTGAGAAATGGCTAAGCAAAAATAATATTCAACCTCAATGTACGCTTTATAAAGATTGCGATGGCATTATTAGGTTAGAAAATTGGGAAAGCGACTGCCTAGACTTAGATTTTACAATACCTGACGAAAATGCTCTGAAATTGCTAGACAAGAAGTATTCAACTGACTACAAGCGATGGTACGGTACAAACCTGAAACATATAGTATCAGACATAGTAAAGTCAGACCTTGATACCTACGGGTACAGGTTTTAAAAAATAGTTCTTGACTTCGCCCTTAATTCCCAGTATAATATCTGTATAAATAGAAAAAGGAAAGGCATGGGCGATAGATTTTATCAACAGATGAGAGACAAAACAGGGTGGTGCCCTGGCATGCCAGAACATCTTAAAAATAATAGGAGAAGAAAAGTGGCTTGGACAGAAGAAGCAAAGGCTCAAGCAGTAGAGATGTATACTGCAGAAGAACCGACTCCAGAAAACAGTATGGAAGTTGTCAAAGAAATTGCTGCCGAATTAGGTGAGAGCCCAAATGGTGTCAGAATGATTTTGACAAGAGCTGGTGTCTATGTTAAGAAAACTCCTGCGACTAAATCCACTTCAGGTGGAAATGGTGGCGGTGGTGGCAGAGTATCTGTTGCTGACGCTCAACAAGCAGTTAGAGACGCGATATCTGACGCTGGTAAGGAAGCAGATGATGCGATTATCAGTAAGTTAACAGGTAAAGCAGCTAACTACTTTGCAGGTATTATTAACGAACTAAACGGATAACTACCCCGAAATCGCGAGGAACTTCGGTTCCTTGCGTATTTTTTCGTCTTTAGTTTTCACCTCACAAGTTTAACCATTGGGTTCTTGGTAGAATACAATTTTAACCTAAAAGGAACTCATGAGAAAAGATGAATTTATTAAGCGTGTTCAGCACTGCGGTGACGCTATAATAACTTACAGGAGTCAGAACAGTCGTAGACTAAAGTACAACGTCTGTACACTTGATTTCGATAATAAATATATACAATCTAAAAGGAATAGAGCTAGACCAAACGAGAACCAAGTTCTCTTATTTTGTTGGGATACCGATTCCTATAGACTACTCACGCCTGCCAATGTGACTTCCATAGTTCCTTTATCAGCAATTTTAAAAAATGATAGAGTTACATGAAGCACCAGCTCTCTATGAGAAGCTAATACATTATAACGAGGATAGGCACGAAAAAGTCTTTCTTTCAATAAATACATTTCGAGATGTAGAGTACCTATCGATTAGAAAATACTATCAAGACTTTGATGAACAATGGAAACCTTCTAAGGAAGGAGTATCTATGGCTTTAGACTTCGATAACAGTAAAAATTTATTTGATGGATTAGTAGAAATATTATCCCTATCAGAAGTCAAAGATATATTAGAAACCCATTTTAAAGAAAAGTTAGATGAACTCTACAGCTAAGGCTTGGAATCGCCGAAAAATCTTTTATGGGGATAGTCATATCCTTGCCTATGAGATAAATCATGACCAAATTCTTGGTCGCAACACCTTTAATGAAAAACGCCAATTAGTTACGCAGTATGGTTTACATAATGCTATTTTACTGTGGAATAAGAAAATGGGTAGAGCAACAGATATGCCTGTCTATGATTTTGTTCACCAAAGACTTCCTAATAGTTATCCTGTTCTATACCATAATGACGCAATCATTCGCGCTAGTGGAGCAATGAGTATGGACTATTTATATCTACAGTTAGTAAATGATTATAATAGTGGAGAGCTAATACCTCACGAAGATAGTCTCTATATTGGAGTATGTAGACCTACTAGAACATTTAAACTAACAGATACTGGTAGGTTTGATTTTGCTCATGAAGATTTTACTGGAGAGCTTAGTTATATGTCAGATATTCAATATGCAGTTAATTGGGCGTTATCTGTACAGGCTATAATTGACTTTTTAGAGAGAAAAGAATTTAAATTCAAGTTTATTAAACACTTCCCCCTATTTAAAAAGACGGACGCTCCTATCAAGTATATAGACTTAAAACACCGCCCAAAATATATGGACTTATTCATGCGAGTAGTTTCAGATATGCAAAAGTATTGTGTACACCGCAGACTAGATGAATTTGGAGATAGACTAGGCTTTTGGCATACAGACGCAGAAGGGCACAAATTATTTGCAGAGTATCTTAAAAATAATCCTTGACAAAACCTTAAATTTTTAGTATAATATTCATATGAATATTTTTATACTTGACGAAGATTTAGATACAAACGCAGAGTTCCATGTCGACAAGCATATCGTCAAGATGCCACTAGAGGCGGCACAAATGCTCTGCACAGTACATTGGATAAATAAATATGTCGGATACGTCCCAAGAAAACTTACCTCAGACGAATGGGCACTCGTCTCAAAACAAAAAGCTAACATACCGAGAGATTTCCCTTATTTGCCTACTATGTATAATCACCCTTGTACCATTTGGGCTAGGAGTAGCTTGGACAATTACGAATGGTTATACACATACGCACTTGCTCTCGGGGAAGAATACACTTACAGGTATGGAAAAGTGCATAAGTCAATTCGAGACTGCGTACTCAACCTCCCATCATTACAATTCCCCAGCAATGGTCTTACCGAATTTGCTCAAGCTATGCCCGATGAATGCAAGCGACCACATGCCATTGATGCCTACAGAGAATACTACAGAACAGAAAAATCCCACCTCGCCAGCTGGAAACACCGAGAAAGACCA
>MDTE01028071.1_pt1 | contig 12684 bp, 6 predicted proteins | sample 811231 | NCBI WGS metagenome assembly MDTE01 (sample SAMN05326651, study PRJNA326480) | marine metagenome | isolation source: seawater | place: Indian Ocean: Red Sea | collected 2010
CTGGTCAGCGAGAGGAGGGATCTCTAAAGGAGAAATTAAGAATACTTCATGAGCAGATAACCAAACATTGGGAAGTCGCCCTTGCTAATGGTGCAAGTGCAAAGATTGCACGAGATTATTTAGCCAAACGAGGAGTTAGTGAAGAGGCTGTCAAACGATTCCGTATGGGTTACGCTCTCGAAAAGTGGGATGATATATTAAATTGGGGTAAATCTAAGAAGTATGATGCTCAGTTTCTGGAGAAAGGCGGATTAGTAATAGCGGGTGATAAAGGTCACTATGATCGTTTTCGTGGGCGACTTATTTTTCCCATATGTGATGAGCAGGGCCGAGTGATTGGCTTTAGTGGTCGGGTATTGTCCAATGAACAAAAAGGGGGCAAATACATCAATTCACCGGAGACTTCGATATTTAACAAAAGCCGAGTTATATACGGTTTAGATAAAGCCAAGCGACCAATTCTTGAAGCCAAGTCGGTTATCGTGTGTGAAGGTCAGCTCGACACAATTGCGTGCCACCTTGCTGGTATTGAAAATGCAGTTGCACCCCAGGGCACTGCGCTTACTGCTGATCACACTCGTATTCTTAAGCGATATGCTGAGGAAGTTGTACTTTGTTTTGATTCTGATACTGCTGGGCAGCAGGCTGCGTTACGGTCACTTGATGACTTGCTCGCCAGTGGTTTGGCTATTCGAGTAGCAGTAATTCCAAAGCCTCACGATCCGGATAGTTTTATTCGTGAGAATGGTGCCGAATCGTTTCGCAAGTTGATTGATGAAGCTCCTGGTTTCTTTGATTTTCTTATTAATTATCTTTGCCAGATACATAATTCTGATTCCGATCGTGGGCGAATTAATATTGTGCAAGCGATGCGTGAGGCCGTACAGAAGACTGATAATCCAGTGCTCATAGATACTTATGCACAGAAGCTTAGTCATCGTCTTGGGGTTGCAGTTGATGCGGTGCGGGCTGAATTCGCAAAGCGGAAGAAAATTTTTCAACGTCTTTCCTCGGAGCAAGGTGACAAGGAGTTGCCTGTAAAAGATGAGATGCCAATGGCAAAACCAAGCAGCCTCGAGTCTTGGTTACTTAAACTGTCATTAATCGAGGAATCTTCTACGGATTGGCTGGAGTCTCATCTCGACCTTCAATGGGTGGTGCATGACGGGATACGAGAAATTCTTCATCAACAGTTTATTTTATTTGCAGAAAGTAATGGCGCCAATTTTCCAGATTTACTGGGTGTATTACCGTCGGAATCGCTAAAAAAAATTGCAACTGAAGCAGTTGCGGAAGGGCGAACAATTCCTGATCCTGTCCGTCAGTTGAATGATATAGTGTTGCGTTTGCGTAACCAGTCCATTGACTCTCGGTTAGATGAGATTCAGCATGAATTAGTCTCGAATGCTGCTGATGAGGCGAAGTTGCTCGAATTAATCACAGAGCGTAATGCACTTAAAAAATTAAAAGGACAACCTCTTGAACCACTAGATGGGACTTAAATTAATGGTATAATCAGAATTGGGAGTGATTTATTTTAAGTCTAGCTGGCGTGAAAAATATACATATTCAAGTGCATAACGCTTTGCGTGTTGCTTGAGGTTGGCTCCAGCTGAATGGCCGCCTTCTGTGTTTTCATAGTACAAAACTTCATGACCTTGTTTGCGCATTCGGGCTACCATTTTGCGAGCGTGCCCTGGGTGGACTCGATCATCTTTTGTTGAAGTCTCAATAAATACCTTCGGATATTCTCGATCGGGGAAAACATTCTGATAGGGTGAATATTGAACAATAGCTTTTCGCATTTCTAGATCATCCGGATCGCCATATTCAGCAGCCCAACTTGCTCCAGCTAGCAACTTGGTGTAACGCAGCATGTCAAGGAGAGGTACTCGGCAAACAACTGCGTTTAGCAGATCCGGTCTTTGTGTAAAAATTGCACCTACCAAAAGTCCACCATTGCTGCCACCGGAAATACCCAAATGTTTTGGCGAAGTAATGCCACGTTTAATTAAATCCTCTGCAACTGAAATAAAGTCATCGTAGGCGCGTTGCCGTTTGGTTTTTAATGCGGCTTTATGCCAACGTGGGCCGAATTCGCCTCCACCACGTATATTTGCGACAGCGTAGGCTCCGCCTCGTTCTAGCCAAAGTTTACCAATTGTGGCTGAATAGTTTGGTTTAAGCGAAATCTCAAATCCACCATATCCATAAAGGATTGTGGGTGTTTTTCCGTTAAACTTGAGATCTTTTCGATGGATTACGAAATAGGGAATTTTCGTGCCATCAGCGCTTTTAGACATGTACTGATTCACTTCAAGTTCATTGGAATTAAATTTGGATGTGAGTGATTTAAGCACTGTAAGTTTCTTATTCTTAGAATCAAATTCACTTAATCTATCCGGTGTAATATAGTCTTCATAGTTGATGAAAATCGTGTCCGAGTGCACGTTGGCAGCTGATATTGAAACAGTCCCATTTTTTGGAAGTGGTACTGGCTCTGAGTCCCATTTGCTATTTTTGGTATCGACTGTAAATCGTAAGATTCGACCTTTTACATTTTGTAGAAGAGTTATGTAAAGACCACTGCGAGAAAGAGCAATCCCCTCAATACTTGTATGCTCGTTTGGAGTAATAATTGTTTCAATGTTTGGTAGTTTACCTGTTGTTTGGAATGTTTTAGCGTTTATGGCTAGTAGTGATCCTTGTGCGTGGGTTTTGCCGTTAACCTTCCATGCTTCACGAAGAGTGAAAAGAAGTCGATCTGCGTAATAACCAGCCAAGATTGCTGAATCCTGAAGCGGCAATCGTATCAGTTTTCCATTTGTATCAATGATGTAGTATGAGCTGGTGAAAAATGTAAGTGACTGTTCGATTACTAGGAGTTTTTCTTTTCCGGAGTTTAGTACCCGAGGCCAGATTCCAATATCTTTGTATTCTCCCTCAAATATTATTTCAGAATCAGTGAGTGGAGTCCCCCGTTTCCAGCGTTTTACAATTCTCGGATATCCGGATTCGGTCAATGAACCTTCCCCCCATTTCGTTCCAACTATAAGTGTATTACGATTCAGCCACGCTATGCCAGACTTTGCTTCAGGTAATTCGAAACCATCCTTCACAAACTTTTTAGATACGGCATCGAATTCTCGATGTATTGATGCATCTGTTCCGCCGCGAGAGAGCTTAATAAGGCAGCGCTCATAGTTTGGAGTGAGCCATGAAATACCTTTATAAACCCAGTTTTCTTTCTCAGATTTGGCGAGTTCATCTATGCTGAGTACGGTTTCCCATTTTGGTGAAGTAGATCGATAGGATTCGGGTGAAGTTCGTCGTATAATTCCTCTTATGTTTTCATTATCTTGCCAAAAATTATATATGAATTCGCCTCGCAATGAACCATATGGAATACGGTCTTTTGCGTTAAGTAAGGACTCTGCTTGTGAGAGAAATTTTTCGTAGCGTTTATCTGACTTAAGTTCGTCGAAACATTCTTTATTTCGTGCGAGTACCCATTCGAGAGCCTTTTCTCCTTCAATTTCCTCAAGCCAAATAAACGAGTCATCTAAAATTGGTGAACGTTCTGTTTCGCCATTTACCAGAGTAGTATTAACCATAATCAGGCCACAAAAAAACAAGATCCAAGTTTTCATTGCTGGACTGCATTCTATCTGGGTTATCAGCCCAAAACAATCAACAGCTTTTACAGATATTATTTTTTTTCGAGATCTTTCCGTGGGAAGAGAGGGACAGGCTTATTGCAAGTATGCCCTTTGACTAAGCCTCCCCACCTTGCTTGTTTGAAGTTATCCGGGGAGTCTTTGACTCCAACTTGCTCGAAGATTTTCTCTGCGGTTTGAGGCATAACAGGCCAGATGAGTACAGCGAGAATGCGACATGCTTCTGCTAGATTGTATAGTACTTCGTTGAGCCTATGTGATTGATCTTCTTGCTTTGCTAGTTTGAATGGTGCCGTTTGTTCAACGTATTGATTAGCACGGTCAACGAGGCCCCATATACTAACTAATGCTGATTGGATTTGATGTGATTCATAATTTATTAGAGCCTGATTAATCCATTTTTCAGCATCTGCAGCAAGTTCATCGGACTCGATTTCAAGAACGCCATTCCGATAACGGTTAAGCATAGAGAGTGAGCGATTAACGAGATTACCTAGTCCATTTGCGAGCTCTGCAGAATAGCGTGCCTGAAAACTTTCGTCTGTCCAGTTTCCGTCCGGGCCAATATCAAGTTCTCTTGCTACATAGTATCGAAATGCATCGACGCCCCATTCATCGATAACATTGTTTGGGTCTACGACATTACCGGTCGTTTTACTCATTTTTTGGCCATCCTTTTGCCACCAGCCATGAACGAGCACTTGTTTAGGGAGTTCTAGTTCCATGGCCTTGAGCATTATTGGCCAATAAACGGCGTGGAACTTAAGTATGTCTTTACCAATTACATGAATGTTAGCTGGCCATAGAGAGATAGATTGAGATTGTGATTCAAGTCCAATCGGTTTGGCAGCTGAAGCATCGCCCAGTGATGCTGGAACACTGGCATAGTTGCTTAGTGCGTCGAACCACACATATGTTACATACTCCTCATCAAACGGTAATGGAATTCCCCACTCGAGTCTTGATTTAGGTCTGGAGATGCAGAGGTCTTCGAGAGTGTTATTTTTTAGAAAACCGAGTACTTCGTTGCGGCGAGCTGCTGGTTGAACAAATTTTGGATTATTTTCGATATGCTGGATAAGCCATTGCTGATGTTCGCTAAGTTTGAAGTAGTAATTATGTTCTGCGAGTTCGGTTACTTCACCGTAGATTGGATCAAATGTCCCATCCTCACGCTTATCTTTTTCGGTTAAGAATGTTTCTTGCCTAGCGGAGTAAAAACCTCGGTATTCGGCCTGATAGAAGTGATCTTTATTGTGCAGTTGTTGTAATACTGCTTGAACAAACTCCTTGTGCCTTTCTGATGAAGTACGAACGAAATCGGAGTTCGATAAGTTAAGTTTATGAGTAAATTTTTCCCATATACTTGCGAATTCATCACAATATATTTGAGGATCCTTGCCTTCAGCCTTAGCTGCGGATTGGACCTTTTGGCCATGTTCGTCTAGGCCGGTAAGGTAAAATACATCTTCCCCGAGGCTGCAATGCGTTCGAGCGATTATATCAGTAATAACTTTCTCGTAGGCGTGCCCTAGGTGAGGTTCTCCGTTGACGTAGTCGATGGCGGTGGTTAGATAAAACCGTTTACTCATCCGTGAGGTAGTATGCGCTTTTAGCTAAGCTCTTTGCAATCTTAGGGTGATAGAGCAACCTTAATTTAAAGAAAAGATTATGGTGTTGCTTGTGGTTCAGGTGCTGGCCCTTCAATTGCAGGTCTTTGTGGATTGAAGGGCTCGAGATCTTTTCCGTAATCTTCCGGCAGTTTAAGTGCAAGTCGAAGTTGTTCGAGCATGACTGGGTTGAGAGGAGCATTTGGTCGAAAGAAATCCTCTAATACTTGGCGTTCGAGCTGGTCAAACGGTGGTAAGCCAACTCGATTGGTGCTGATGCCTATGGCTTTTTGGAAACGTTTGTGAAACTGTATGGCAAGAGATTTATGCCCCACGAACCGGTCGTCGTCACCGATAGCTGCATAAGTGAATGCCTGAGTAAGCATTCCCATTATAACAGATTTAGTTTGGTTATGGTCAGTTTCGCCAGCATCTTCCTGAACCCGAGATACGCAGTATTCGTCAAGACTTAGTCCTGGAACTGGTATAGACTGGGGATATGTGTCGACCATTAGATTATACCACTGAGCGGCTTCCTTCATACGGTTATGCAAGTAGAGGAAATATACGGCATTACGAAGAAAATTTTTGTGACCAGTACTGATGTGCTCTGCCATTTTGGTATCTGTGTTTGAAGCTCGGTCTTTTTCCCGTTCTCCTTCCATTTGTGTCTCATAGGCTTCATTAACCCGTCCAACAAGATCGCCATTATACCCGTAATTAAAGTTTGGTGGTGCTGAGATTAGACGTCCTTGCATATAGGCTTGTTGGAATGATTGATATATGATGCGTCGTAGTTTAACGAAGTCACCGCCGGCGGCTTCAACTTCCTCTAGGTCGAGTACACCATCCGGTTTTCCATCTGGTCCTTTAACATCAAATCTTTCGATAACGTCATTAATTCCCTGTTGAGCCCAAAAAATGGCATGCGCATCTTGAAGCCGCCACTCAAGGGGCCCCCATTGCTCGTCTACCTTTTTCATTTCTTCAGGGTACATTTTGAATTCATTTATAAGCCTAAGACGTCTCGCTTCGGCTTCTGATCCCTTCGGAGGCTCAATCAAATCAAGGTAACCGTCCCGCTTATTACCCAAGACGCTGATCATATCCTTGCACCATGCTTCTTTGTAGTATCGGTGAGCATCGTCTAGGTTGTGGCCGACCTTGTGTTGAAAATGCCAAGCCAGTTCATGATATAAATGAGCACTGTGAGGATTGTATTGTAGTCCTTGATCACGAATCAGCTCTATCCCTCGCTTGACCCAGTGCCATCTGACTTCTGGCGTTTCTATGCCATCAAACTTAACCGAGATATTATAGGACATATTCCAAGCTGTAACTCGCCATACATGATCAGCGTAAGGTTGTAGTTTGGTAATCCAGTCTCCAAGTTGAGCCATCTCAAAAAACTTACCATCTTCTTGCATCTGCATTGCGCGAACCCAGAGAAAATTTGCGATCAGTCCCCTAAAGCCACCAAGGACTACGGTTGTGAACGCCAGAGTTGGAGGCAGGTTCTCAATTTGTTCTGTGCGGGTTAGATTATTATCTCGGCGAAAATTGTTCATCTTGCTTTGGCCAAAATGCACAATTACGAGAAAAACTATTGCCAGCCAACAGAGGATAATTTTGTAAAATTTACCTTGGAAATTCATTGGTTCAATTCATCGATGCTGTTGGATTAGGTAATGCTAGTTCCTTTCTTTGGAACATCAATGCCCCAAAGGCTGAAATTAAGCCTGACATTAACAAGATAATTCCCATGAAAGCGGATCCAAGCGATTTCCATGTTATTGTACGTCCCGAACTTAAGTTGTCTATTGGAGAGTAGCCCCAAATTGAATCGGTCACCCAAAGGATGCCTTTGGACATACCAATTGCAATGTCGTCCAAAGCGGATGGTGCATCCTTACGGCCAGTTTCGTGGTTTACCCCGGAAATACCTTCTTCTTCAATGATTTGCTCAAGTGTTCCTGTCGATGCAGAAATTAGCAGGATCCCAATCGATACGAATGCTGCGACAGGAAAAGCTAGAAAACTAGATGCCATAAGGCCGATTGCAGATATAAGTCCTAACCAAAAATAAATAATTAAAATACCGCGTAAGAGGTTAGATCCAAAACCGCCATCGTGGTAAAGTATTGATGGCCCATCTTTAGTTAAGAATACGATTGGTTTGTCATTAAGATTAAAAAAATTGACTACCACTCGGCCATGATTGGGGCCTGCCTTGTCTGGAATTATTCCGCCTTCTAAGTTTAATTCTAATTCATGAAAAACACTTGATCCTACTGTTATTTGTTTGGGCTGTTCGTTAGGTGGCCAACGTTTTCCGGTTCCAGCTCCAACAGTCCAAGTGCAAAGATGCGATTTTGGATCGTATTCATCTCCGGCGTTGAACTTATACCTGAGATAGATTGGTCGTTTGTTTATTTCATCTACTTTGTTTGTGTCGATCTGAAACATCCATTGCATGCTTTGACCAGGTAAAACCACTTCAGTTGATCCCTTATATGTTTGAATGGCTTGATGTTCTAATTCTTCAATTTCATTAATTATATCAGGGTTCTTTTCTGCTTGTTCCACCAGGCTTATATAATCAGATCCTCTAAGTGATAGGATATGTTCTGGATTTGTAACGCTCATCCTTAAAGATTCTTCTTGGGGCGTGTATTGGCTTTTGCCCATAGCTACCAGTTTGCAATAAGCGTATGCTCTTGCTCTGTTGAGTGTAAGGTCCAATTCTGGAAGGTTAACTTCACTACGCGAGACGAGTACTTCGTTGCGTAATTTATTCTGTTCAGCTGGATTTAATTCATCAGAATTTGAACGATTATCAATGAGAAAATAAATTGCCAATCCGGTTGGAATAAGAAGTGCTGCGTTGAGCAGCATGATACCTAACCACTTGCCAAACCAAATTTCCCAGCGCGCGATCGGCTTGACCGCAACCATTTGTATTACATTATCTTCTATCTCACGAGCAAGTGTTCCACACCCCATCCAAAGAGACGAAATACCGAGCAGTGCAGTTGTAGCACCAAGTGAATAAGTGAGTACTATTTGTACCATTCCCTTGGCAGTGCCATCGCTCTTTATCATTAGCGGCAACCCAAAGACAATTATCAGTAATGAAATAGCCATAGCGACGACAAACCGATATCGCACAGCAGCTTTCAATGTTTGTTTTGCAATCGCCCACATGGTCTTTGTTTTAATCGCCTAGCAATCCACTTAATTTATCGTTTGCTTTATCGAGATTTTCCGCTTTTTTTGGATCTGATTTTGAAGTTGGAGTTTGGTCTGCTTCTGCTTTTGTTAAATCATCCAATCTGTCCTCTTTTATGGTAGATGGTTTAGGTTGAAGATTTGGATTTGGGCTAAGCGCAGGCTCTTCACTACGTGTAAGATGATCAAGTGCGCGGTCTGTTTTGTTTTGATTCGTATCTCCACCTCGCAAATAGTCTGCTACCTGATGTCCTGAAGTAGCTCCAGATGTTTCAGATTCCTTTTGCCGTGCTTGTTCAACAATATTTAGGAATAAGCTCTCAAGATTTTCTGTTGGATTATCCACATGTACCTCCTGAGATTTTGTATCTTCTCGAATAAGTGTTAGTACTTTGTCCATGGTTTCTCGAGATAGGGCAGGGGAGGTGATTCGTGTAGCGTTACGGTTAGACAGTAACTCTTTCATTGTTCCAATTGCCTGAACCTTGCCGCCATAAAGAATCATGGCTCGATCACAAACATCCTCAACGTCAGATAATAAATGGCTAGAGAGGATGACTGTTTTGCCTCGTTCAGCCAATGTTAGGATCAAATCTTTAATCTCGCGACACCCAATTGGATCTAGTCCAGAAGTAGGCTCGTCGAGAATGACCAAATCAGGGTCATTAATCAGAGCCTGAGCCAAGCCTATACGACGCTGCATTCCTTTGGAAAATTCTCCTACATGACGTCTTCGAGCATTTTCCAACCCGACCATTTCAATCAACTGTTCAGCCCGATCTCGACGTTCTTTTGAATCGATATGAAAAAGACTGCCAAAAAAATCGACTGTTTCGTCTGAGTTCAAATATCGATATAAATATGATTCTTCTGGTAGGTAGCCGAGGCGAGCTTTCGTTTTGACATGGCGAGGGGAATGGCCAAAGACACTGATGCGACCTTTTGATGGATAAAGAAGTCCAAGTAGCATTTTAACAGTGGTGGATTTTCCAGATCCATTGGGGCCTAACAGGCCAAAAACTTCACCGCGTTTTACTTCGAAATCAATGCCTGATACGGCATGGGCTTTTGGTCTTCCCCAAAAGTCTTTAAAGACTTTTGTAAGCCCTTGAGCGGAGATGACCGTTTCTGTTGAGTTCATTTTTATTTAATCCTCTAATGTAAGAGGCTTTCTTCAATTAAGCTGCCTGAGGCGAAGCATTACTGGTAGACATAGATTCGGTGCCTTCAGTATTCGCTTCAAAAGCTTCAAGTTCTTCACCTTGGCGGACTAATCGAGCACTATTGAACACGACAATCAATGAACCTGCATTATGTAGGATTGCGGCTACAATTGGATTGATAATTCCGTAGCTGGCGCCAACGATTCCAACGATAATAAACAGTATCCCAAAAAGGAAATTCTGATTAATCACAGTACGTGTTTGTCGAGAAAGACGGACAAGAAATGGTAGTCTGCGAAGGTCATTATTCATTAGTGCAATTGTAGCGCTCTTGATGGCGACTTCGCTTCCAGCTGCCCCCATTGCGACTCCCATGTCGCCAGCAGCAAGCGCTGGCGCATCGTTAACACCATCACCAATTACAGCAACTCTATAGCCACGTTTTTTTAGATCACTTACATATTCAACTTTGTTTTGAGGAAGGCATTCAGCAACAACCTCAGCGCAGCCTATTTCTGCAGCAACACGAGCGGCCACAGGCTGACGATCGCCAGAAACCATAGCGACGCGTTGAACTCCTGAATCTAGCAGGTCGGCTAGTGCACCTTTAGCTTCATCTCTTGTGGCATCCTGTAGGCCTATCCATCCTATAAAAGTTCCTTCACGAGCTACATATAACAAGCTGTATCCTTCAGTTTCTTTCAAATCCACTTTGGATTCAAAGTCATCTCCTACTCCATTGTCACGTAGCCATTGTGCTCGGCCTATTACGACATTGGTGCCATCTACCTTGGCTTCCACACCCTTGCCAGCTGTTTCCTTGAAATCAGATGGATCAGTTAGATTTAAGTCAGCTTCTTTCGCAAGAGTTGCTAATGCTTTTGCAGTCGGGTGATTACTGAATTTTTCTGCTGTTGCAGCAATTTTTAGGAGTTCTGCAGGTTTAATATCACCTTGAGGGGCTAGACGGCTTACAGCCAATTGACCAGTAGTTAATGTTCCGGTTTTATCAAAAACAAATGCGTTTATTCGTGCAGCAATCTCAATATCTCCAACGTTTTTTATTAGTACGCCTAAACGTGCTGCTGAAGCTAATGCAGCTACCATGGCTGTAGGGGAGGCAAGAATAAAAGCGCATGGACAGGCGATTACAAGAACTGAAACTACTCGCTCAATATCGTGAGTAAAAAACCAAACAATAGCAGCAATAACTAAGACTAAAGGTGTATAGTAGCCCATGTATTGGTCAATAATGCGCATGATTGGTAATTTGGTTTGTTCTGCTGATAGAATAAGATCACGTACACGTCCGAATGTTGTGTCTTCACCAGCTCGGGTTACTTGTATTTCAAGTACGCCGTTAAGATTCGTTGTGCCGGCGAATACCTCATCCCCACTACTTTTATCTACAGGTAGAGATTCACCGGTGATATTTGCCTGATTAATAGAGCCTTGCCCACTAATAATTTTACCGTCAGCTGCTATATTGTCCCCAGGACGAATTCGAATCGTGTCGCCAATTTTTAATTCTGATGCGGGGACTTCTTCTTCGTCATTACCGATAATGCGTCGAGCTTTGCTGGGAGTAAGTTTGACTAGAGATGCAATGGAAGCTCGAGCTCCTGCGGCGGTACGGGTTTCAATTAATTCCCCAAGCAACATGAAAAAAGCTACTATTCCAGCTGTCTGATAGCCGCCAAGTTGTGATTCACCAGATGCTATGGCTGCAAGAAACGCAATGGCTACAAGCTCATTTATAGTAAGCATTCCTCTTTTTATATCTTTGACTGCCAAGCGTAGGATAGGGAACCCAAGTATCATTGCACCGATAAATGCACTAATTCCGGCGACTTGATTGTCAGTCCCGGTGAACCATTCCATGAAGAATGAGTTGGCGATAAATACCACCCCAGAAATCATTGTGGTTAATCGGAAATTGGTGTGCTCATGCTCATGACCACAACTACCAGGATCATTGTCATGATCATGGTGGTGTTCTTTTATTTCCTTACGACTTAGAAGAGATGAAACTTGCATGTTAAATTGGTATTTCTGTGTGTTGATTATTCAAATCAGGGAACTTGTCCCTCCTTTAATTTTGGTTTAGCTGGAGTTCGGTTCAGCCATATACGAGGTTGCCGACCAGAAAGGTAAAAAATATCGATAGCATTGGTGAGTACATTTTGCATAGTTTCGGAAACTAATCGTTGCTGAAAGAGCTTAGGGTTACTCTCGTAAAAAGGTCTTTGATCAGTGAATGATTTTGCTTCGGCTTCTACTGAGGTTAATAGTCGGTCTGCAGTGGTTTTCCCTTTGCTTTCGATTACTCTAGCTTGTCCTTCTGCGTTAGCAATAATGCTGGTAGCTTCGGCACGAGCGGTGCTGACTTTTTGCTGACTCTCTTGTTGTGATTTAAGGAAAGCATCGTAAGCTGGTTTAACCCCGATCGGTACTGTGACATCTAGTGTTAGTGAATTTATTTGGATTGGTAGGTCGTGAGCTTGGTTAACTACCTTAGTGATTCGCTCACGTATGTCATTCTGTAAATCTGATTGACGAGTATATGCATTCATTGAGCTTCGGTTAGCGGAAGCATGGTAAACTGCATTATCCAATGCCGACTGAAGGAAGTTAGTCACGTTGTTAAACTTGAATTCATAAGCTTGAATCGTCGTTTCCGAATCCTTAAGGCTGAAATTCATCTCCGCTTTTATGTGCAAAGTGTTTCCGTCTCCTGTCAGGGTATAGCCGTCATAATCGGGAGCAAATGAAAAGCTGTCCTGTGGATCATCTTCGTCTTTTGTCCGCCACCCTACATCAGAAGTGATAGTTCTGTTTTGGTTTACGGGAATCTGCACTATTTCATCAATAGGGTAGGGCCATGCAAAGTGTAGACCAGATTCAAGAATAGGAGATTTGAATTTACCGAAACGCAATTGCAATGCCTGATTTCCACTGTCTACTTTTGTTATACCTGAACAAAGAAAGGCAATTGCCAGTACCACC
>MDTE01052178.1_pt1 | contig 12684 bp, 11 predicted proteins | sample 811231 | NCBI WGS metagenome assembly MDTE01 (sample SAMN05326651, study PRJNA326480) | marine metagenome | isolation source: seawater | place: Indian Ocean: Red Sea | collected 2010
ACATCTATAAAATCTATAATTTTTTGGATATTTTCTTCTTTCTTAATTAAATTTTTAAATTTGTAATCAAAAGATTTAATTAAGTTGTCTAAATCACATTTTTTATTTCTATAACTTTGATATGTTTTAAATTTATAGGGTTTATAATTTGGATAATTGCTGAATGAAAAATCTCCAGGTATAATCTCAATTTTATGATTATAGTGGTTCAAATAGTAATTTAAATTAAAATCTGCAACTGCATGATCCTCACAAAATATAATTGACAAACCATACAATCTTATAAAATCTTCCTCTAATGTATAAAATTTATTGAATGGTAAAAATTTAGAATTAAGATTAATTATTTGATAAGTATTTTTTTTAATTTCATTTAAAGAATATTCATCAATAGTATGATTTTTTTTTAAATTTTTTCCAGAAATTTTAACTTTAAAAAAATTATTTAAATCAAAATTTATATGATCTAATACATCATCATAACTTATATTTTTTTTTTGATTCTTTAGTATTAGATATGTATTTTCATGTTTTTTCTTATCTCCAATAGAAAAAACATAGGGATTTTTTATTTTTCTTCTCTCAAAAAATACTTCGGAAAATTCCTCTTCTGCATACATTAGTCCCCAATTTAAACCATTAACAGAAATTTTAATGGGAAAATGATCTTTAGTAGTGAAATTTTTTGTTTTGTAAATATCACTTAAAATTGCATTGTAAGGAAACTGCCTTTCATTAAAATTTTGTATTGAAAAATTCTTAAAACCATTAATTGTATGACCTTTCTTTAATTTAATTTCCAAAGACCAAGCATTATCATATTTTATATGACTTATAAGAATTCCCTTTAATTCGATTGTTGCTGGAATAGAATAATTTTTGTATTTTATTTTTGCTTTAAATCTTTTTGGTTCTTTTCCTTTAATTAAAATTGCACCATTGAGGGCATTTTTTTTTAATTTATTTACCTCTTCGACCAATGCATTATAATTATTTTTACTTAATTTAATGTTTACTTTATCAAATTGATTTACAATTTTAATATTTTTTAAATTATGGATAAATGAATAAATATTTCTATAGTCAGAATATATTAAGGGTATTGAAAAAAATTGATTTATAGAAAATAAAAATTGATAAACTTGAGTTTTTTTTTCTTTATTTGTAGTTGAAAAAAAACTTATTATAAAAAAAAAAATTAAAAACAAAGGAACTATCTTAAAAAATAAATTTTTTTTTTTATTATGTCGAAACATCAAAAAATATTTTTGTTTTCAAAAATAGTAAAACTAATATTAATATTTGATAATTCAGTAGATAAATTTTTTAAATTTTTATCACTTGCAAAACTAATCCTATAATAAATTTGTGATTTATTATATAATTGACTATCTTTAGAATTTGCTTTTTCAGCAATATCCATTTTTAAAAAGTTCGCTGATAGAGTTTCTTTTTTAAGTTCATTCTCTACTTTTTCTAAGAATAATTCAAATTTTTTAAATCTCTGTAATATTTCTTCTTTGTCAAATTCAATACTTAAATTAAAATCAATATTGTCAGAAGTTTTTTTATGATAATAAATATGCATAAAAATTAAAATCATAGCTAGTATTGAGGTAGATATAAATATTTTTCCCGAACCAAATCCTATTCCAACTGCTACCGACATAAAGATAAAAGCTAATTCTTCTGGCTCTTTAATTGGTGCTCTAAATCTCACAATTGATAGAGCCCCTATTAAACCTAAAGATAAAGCTAAAGAAGATTTTATAGTAACAATTATAAAAAATGTAATAAGAGTAATTACCGGCAACGCCTGTGCAACCTGGTTTTTTGAGGAGACTGTTTTAGAATATTTTAAAAAAAAAAATCTTATATAAAGGGCAAAAAATAAACATAAGAAGAAAGAAATTACAGTTAAAAATAGATTTGTTTCATAGTTATTAATATCATTTATTTCTTTTAAAAAATCTAAATTCATAAAATATAATTAAACAATTATATACATTAAGATTTATAATCATAATAGATATTTTTTTTTCTTAATTCACTAACTAAATCCATGGGAATATTGTTTTGGTATTGTTGAGTAAATTTTGATTGTTTAGAATTTTGTTTAAACAAAAAGTCCAGATGATTTTTTGTATGATGGTTTTTTAAACCATAAGCAAAAAAAATAGAAATTTTAGGCTGTTTATGATTTATTTTTCCACCAGCATGTATAATTCTTTCATCAAAAAACACTAAATCCCCTCTATCTAACTTAATTTTTTTTAATTTTGAAAATAATAAAAAATGTGGGAATTGAATTTTAAATTTATTAAAAAAAGTATGAATTTTATTAAAAATTTTAATTTCTAGTTTTTGTAACTTTGTTTGCTTTTTATGTGAACCTGGTATGAGATACAAACTTGCCCTGCTTTCTTGATATGACGAAAGATAGATTGCAACTCTAACGACACCATACTTATTTTCCTTTTCGTCCCAATCTGGACTGTTCATAAAATTTCTATTTGCATTATCTCTATGAAAAACACCAGAACCAAAATTAAAATGCATATCGGTATGCTGAACAAAACATATTTCTTCATCATTTAATTCTGATTTAACATAATTTAATAATTCCTCATTAATAAATAATTTCCAATAATTCTTGTTTTGAATTAATTGATTTATTCCACCAGCTTTGGCAAATTGATCCTTAATATTTAAATCTTTTTTAATTTCTCTCCTAAAAAAAGTAACATCTTTATCACCAATAAATTTTTTAATAATTTTATATCCTTTTTTATGAAAATAATTCATCAAATTAAAAACTAAATTGTTTAATAATCATTATAATCTAAGAAATTTTTTTTCTTTTGGGAATAAATTTTTTAAATCAAAAATTATTGCATTTTTTTTTCCCAGATCTTTAATCTTATTTATACCAAGTTTTACAAACACTTTATGCTTAACTGCAATAATAATTCCATCATAATAATTATTTTTATATTTTTTTGTGAAAGATTTTTTTAAATTTGAAGATAATTCATCTCTTAGAACCCATGGATCATTTATATCAACATTTGCACCTTTTTTTTTTAAAAAGTTTAATAGATAGTGTATTTGTGTATTTCTTATATCTGGGCAATTTTCTTTGAATGTATAACCAAGAATTAAAATCTTTATTTTTTTTTTATTAATTTGATTTAAAAATTTTTTTGCAACAAACTTAAACATATCTTCGTTAGTTTCTCTACCAGACAAAATAATTCTGGGGTTAATTTTTAGTTTTTTTGACTTATATGTTAAATAATTTGGATCTACACCTATACAATGACCACCTACCAATCCAGGTTCATACTTATTAAAATTCCATTTTGTTGCCGCTGCATCCAACACTTCAAAAGTATTAATCTGTAGTTTATCAAAAATTTTAGTCAACTCATTTATTAAGGCAATATTTAAATCTCTTTGAACATTCTCAATTATCTTACAAGCCTCTGCTACTTTAATTGAACTTACAATGTGAATACCAGCTTTAATAATTTTGCTATATACTTTATAAATCGTTTTTATAGTATTGGGATTAGAACCTGAAATTACTTTAGTTATGTTTTCTAATTTTCTAATTTTATCTCCAGGATTTGCTCTTTCAGGACTATATCCAACAAAAAAATCTTCATTTAACTTATAATCAGATTTTTTTTCTAAACGCGGTATCAAAACCTCTTCTGTCGCACCAGGATAAACTGTAGACTCAAATACGCAAATATCACCTCTTTTGATCACTTTTGATAAAATATCACAAGCTTTTATTAAAGGTTGAAAATCAGGAGTTTTATTTTTTTTAATTGGACTTGGAACGGTTATAATATAAAAATTACTTTCTTTAATTTCATTAATATCGCTCGTAAAATCAATTTTTAATTTTTTTTTAAAATCTTTCTTAGTAACTTCTTTTGTTCTATCAATATTTTTCTTTAATTCATTAATTCTGTTTATATTAATATCAAAACCAGTTGTTTCATAAAATTGAGCCAGTTTTATTGCTAAAGGTAAACCAATATATCCCAATCCTAGGATAGAAATTTTTATTTTTTTCATAAATTTAATCTTAATTATTTTTTACTATATTTATTTTATTATTTTCTAATATTAATTTAACATTGCATGTATCAATTATTTTCGAATTATGTGCAATCACAAATATTGTTTTATTTTTTTCTATTTCATTTATAGCTGAAATGATTAGCTCTTCTGTTTTGCTATCTAAAGCACTAGTTGGTTCATCTAAGAATATTACTTCTTTATCAAAATAAAACATTCTTCCAAGGGAAACTCTTTGCTTTTGACCTCCAGAAATATTATCACCCATATCCGTCAAATCTTTATTAATTATATCTTGTATATTCTCTTCAAAATCTATACCTGCTTTTTTTATTGCATATTCTAATTTTTCAGAACTTATAAATTTATCTTCATCCTCAAAAGTTATATTTGTCTTAATTTTTCCACCAAATAAAAAACCATCTTGAGGCGTATAAGAAATAATTTTATGCCAGTTTCTAGCCTGCTTTTTTAAATCTTGATTATTAATAGTAATATTTCCTGAATTTGTTGACAAAAAACCTAAAATTAAATTAACAAGAGTTGTTTTTCCAGCTCCTGATTTCCCAATGATTGCAACTCTATCCCCCTTATTAATTTCAAAATTTACATTATCAAAAATTTTCTTATCTTCTGAAAAAGAAAAAACTACATTTTCAAATTTTAGTTTTTCAAATTTTAGTTTGTTTTTTTCTGTATCTCCAATGGTATCTGTCTCAAAGTTTTCAAAAAGTATTAAATTGTTATATAATAAATTTATAGAATTTCTTTTAAATCTTAATTCAGAAAAATTTGTTGATATAGAATTAGCACATGGGATCAATCTTACTGATGCTGCTGAAAATAAGGTTAAAGTGATTAAAAATTCATTTAACGACAGTTTGAATTCCAAACTTATTATTATTGAAATACAAATTAACATAATAAATAAAGTTTCAAACAAATGCTTTGGCAAATACTTAATAAAAGCTACTCTAATTCTATAATTTGTAAAATTTTTTATATTTTCCTTAAGCTTATCTATAAAAAAATATTGTTTATTTAAAATTTTTATTGTTCTAAAACCTCTTACTGAGTCAACAATGTTCTGTATCATTGCATTTGCATGAATATTTACCTTTATTCCATAATTTTTTAATTTTTTCTTAAAAATTAAATCTAAAGAGATAAAAACTAATGCTATAAAAAATAAAGCAAAAAATAAAACTACAAAATTTTTCAATCCAAGTAATATTATTATTGCTCCAAATATAATGCACTCACTTAATAAAATTAATAAGGAATTTAAATTACTATGAAAATCACCTGTTAAATTTTCAATGATATAAACAAAATCAGATAATTTTTTTTTTTTAAAATTTTGAAACTTTGTTTTTAAGAAAATTTCTGTCAAATATGTTCTAAGATCAAATGCGACTTTATAAGAATATTTTAAAATATACATTTTAACTGCTATACTCACGATTGACTTAATTGCATATACAGAGATCAAAAAAATACTTATAAAAATTATTAGTTGATTTTTGCTAAAATGTGAAAAGTCAAAACCATAAAGAGATGAAATATTTAAATTTTCATAATTTAGAATTATACTCATATATGGAATGACGATGCTTAATCCTAATATTTCCAACAATGAGCTAAAAACGAAAAGAAGTAATATTTTTGGAAGAACTTTTGTATTTTGTCCTAACAAAGTTTTTATTTGAGTTAAATAATTTTTAATAACTCTCACTTTATTTTATCGCATCCACATAAAGACTATACCATTGTGCTGTTTGATCAAAATATCTGATATCCTTTAAAACTACAGATTTACTCTGGGAGTATGCGGACTTAAATACTGACGAAAATCCTGCTTCTTTTAAAGTACTATTTAATCTTTCAAAATTCCACCATGATATGTGATTAAACCAGTCTTCTCTATTATTTTTGGCATTTACTTTTTCTATCAAATATTCATAAGCATCGGTTCTTTTTTTTTTATTAAACAAATCTCTAATTTCTTTGGAGCTTATTAGGGGCTTATTATCTCCATTACCTTTAATCAATCTAGCCGCAAAAACTTTTACATAAGCATGTTCAATTGATAATTTTTCATTAAATAAATATTTATCATTAGCAACATATGCATCATGAAATATGTCAATGTCAGGTGTTACAATTCTTAGTTGACCATTTGTTTCAAGAATTCTATAAAATTCACTCAACATAAATTTTGCTTCTTCAAAAGTTAAATGTTCAATCATATGTGATGTATAAATAACCTTTATTGATTTATCCTTTATATTAATTTTTTTAAAATCGCACGGTGACCATTTTAAGTCTATGTCACCATTATATTTATCTACATTTCTGAATGCAAAATGATTAAATCTATATCCAGCACCAAAATTCAAAAATTTTTTTTCCTTTAAGGACTCCTCCCCATATACATTACAAAGAAGATTGTAATTTATTTTTTTTATAAATCTTTCATGAGTAGTGTCAGTTTTTATCTTAAAAGGCGTAAACTTGGAAAGAACATTATTAACAAATTTTAAGGTACTAAATTTCATAGTTTTTTATAATTTAATTTAAGATAAAAATTTTAATACTGGATTATAGCTAACAAGTTTCTTGGAATTATCAATTTTTTTTTTTAAATTAGAATTGCTAATTTTTAATGAAATATTATTATTCTTATAACTTAAATCAATAAAAGAAATTCTTTTACTCAACATTTTGTAAGTATATCTGTCCATATCTAGATTTTTATAGCTCAAAACCATAATTGGTGAATTATTTTTTAATGCATATCCTAATGCAGTTGATCTGTGATATGTGAATATGGAATAATTGTAAAATTTATCTTGAGCTTCATAGGAACCTTCGATCGTTTTAAAATTTTTAAATAAGTGCTTATTACCATCAATTCTATCAGGATGTATTTTATAAGTTACGTCATACCCTAAATTGACTAATTTTTTCATTAATTGAATTTCTAATTTATAATAATCGATAGGTACTATCTGAGAAAAATTAACATTAAAATGATATGAACGAGGATAGCCAACTATAATAATTTTATTACCAGGTTTTCTTTTTATAAAATAATTTTTTTTTATATTTTTTAATTCCTGATTATTTTTAAAAATTACAAATTTAGGTTGAATATAATTTTTATTTATTTCTGAAAAAAATTTTTCATATTTTTTTTTATAGTTTGAACTCTTTAAAACAAGAAAATTTCCTAAAAGACAAGGATCTCCCTCTAAATGAGGTAATTGATTTAGAGCCTCAACTTCTCCGTGAGTCAAAGTAAATATTTTACCTTTTTTGTTAAATCTTAATGCTGATAAAAAAAGCCTAACATAAATTATACCTGTATAGCTTGTGATAAAAGAGTACTTTTGATAATTTTTTGTTTTATCAATCAACAAAAGATATATTTTATAATAAAAACTAAACTGGTTTTCTATTCTAGAAATTAAATTTTTTTTTTTAACTGAACTTAAATCTAAAAAAAAAGTTTTAATTATTTTATTTGTAAATATTTCAATTTTTTTTAGATAAAGCTTATCACAATTAGTCTGATTTAATTCTTTTTTATTTATTAACCAAAGTGGATCAAATAAAATTTTGAAAAAATTTTTTTTTTTACAAAATTCATTAGTAAAATTATTTCTTGAGTGAACTACAAAAATTTTTTTTTTGAAAAAAAAAAATAAAATTAGAAAAAAAAAATGAACTTTTTGTAAAAATTTTTTAAGTATAGAAGTTTCGAATACTTCATACGAAATTTTGCTTTTATTATATAAATTTAATTTCCTAATCTCAGCTTTTCTTTTAATTTTAAATGAATAAATTAAAGTACTTACAAAATAAACTAAAGGTAAGCAGCTAACTCCAAACCAGTATAATTTTTTTTCTGTGTTTGATATAAAAATCTTTTCATATATTTTTTTTACTTCTTTATAAATATAAAAAAAGTTGTGTGATTTTCTAATTTTATTTTGCATAAAAAAATCTAAAAATTAATCACCCTTTTTAACTAAATTACTTTATTTAATTTAAGTTTTTTTATAAACTTAGAATGTAAAATTTTATTTGATGAAACAACTACATCTCCTTTAGATGTATCTTTATTTCCTTTCCAATTAGTGATATTTGCTCCTGCTTCTAAGATTATTTTTTTCAAAGGTAATATATCAACTTGTTTTAAACCACACTCAATAAGAATGTCGATTTTACCTTCACAAATTAAACAAAAATTATAAGCATCAGATCCAGTGATTTTAAAAAAATATTTATAATTTCTAAAAAAATTAAAAATTTTATTATTAACAAATGTATGAATAGAATTGGTAATTATTTTTGATTTTTTTATATCCTCACATTTGCTACTCTTTATTTTTTTTACCTTATTATTTTCATATAAATACGCTCCTGTATTATCTGCGAAATAACATTTTTTTAGATCAGGAAAATTTGCAAAAGATAAAATTGGTTTTTTTTTATGAAATAAACCAATTAAGTTACTCCATGTAGGCTGTCCCAATATAAAAGCTTTGGTTCCATCAATTGGATCAATAACCCACTCATAATTTGAATTTTTAATTATATGTGATTTTTCCTCTTCACCAATTATTGAGTGATTTGAAAATTTTTTTTTTATTAATTGTCTAATTTTTTTTTCAATTAATTTATCGTATATAGTTACTGGATCTACTACATCTTTATTTTTAGATAAAAATTTTTTTTTACTTTTTATGTTATAATTAATTTTATTTACTTCTGGTAATAACTCTTTTAATATAAAATCTCTAAACATATTTAAATTTAATAACACACTTAAAAAATGAATAAACCCGAAAATGTAGTTATTATTCCTGCAAGAGGAGGTTCTGTAGGAATAAAGAACAAAAATTTAATAAATTTTTCAAATAAACCATTATTATATTGGACTATAAAACAAGCAATATCCTCAAAAAAAGTATCTGACGTTTATGTTTCATCTGATTCAATGAAAATTCTTAATTTTTCAAAAAAATTGGGTGCTATTCCGTTATTAAGACCAAAAAAAATTGCTACAGATATGTCAAAATCTGAAGATGCAATTATTCATTTTATTAATTCACTTGATAAAAATTTTAAAAATATTATTTTTTTACAAGCAACTTCTCCATTAAGATTAAAAAAGGATATAGATAATGCGATTAATATATTTAAAAAAAAAAAATATGACTCTCTTTTTTCTTGTTCAACCTCGTCTGATTGGTTTGATGTATGGAAAACAAAAAATGATAAAGTACTACCATTAACCATTGACTATAAAAAGAAAGTACCCAGGCAGAAAGTAAAGGAAAAATATTACCTTCAAAATGGGTCTATTTATATTTTTAATAAAGACAAATTTATAAAATATAAAAATAGACTTTTTGGAAAAATAGGTGTTTATATAATGAAAGAGTGGCAAAGTTTTCAAATTGATGAAAAAAAACAAATAAAATTTATGGAAGTTCTATTTAACAATTTCGTTTTAAATGAAAAAAATAAATAATTATATAAATTTGCTAAAAGAATCACTATCGCATCTTGAAAAAGATGAAAGCAAAGTGAATGATATTGCCAAATATATTAAATTTTGTAACAAAAAAAACCTCAAAGTTTTAGTTGCAGGTAATGGGGGGTCATGTGCTGATGCTGAGCATTTTGTTGGGGAGCTTGTGTGTACTTTTAGTAAAAAAAATAGAAAACCTATATCTGCAATAAATTTAGCCGCAGGAAATTCGGCTTTAACTGCTTGGGCCAATGATTTTGGTTTCGAAAGTTTCTTTGAGAGATTGACTATGGCTCATGGTAAAAAGGGAGATTGTATTATATTTATTTCCACCGGGGGTGGAAATATTAAAAATAAAGCATCAATCAATTTAATTAGTGCTGCAAAAATTGCAAAAAAAAAAGGAATGAAAATCTTTTCATTGGTAGGAAAAGATGGTGGTTTTTTGTATAAAAATTCAGATATATCTATTAAAATAAAAAGTCACACAACATCAATAATTCAAGAATGCCATATGACTGTACTTCACTATATTTGTTATAAACTTGAGGAATTAATATAAAATAATGATTCAAATTTTTTTAGATGGTGGAAATTTTGATGAAATAAAAAAAATTAACGCCAAAGGTTATACATTTAATCCCTCTCTTTATAGAAAACTTGGTGCTAAAAATTATATAAATTTTTCAAAACAAATACTAAAAAAAATTAAAAACAAACATGTTTCATTAGAAGTTATTGCTGATGATGAAAAAAATTGTATTAGACAAGCAAAAATCCTATCTAGTTTAGGAAAAAATGTTTATGTTAAAATTCCTATTGTGTATACAAACGGTAAATCAACTAAATTATTAATAAAAAAACTGATTAAAGAAAAAATTAAATTAAATATAACAGCAATTTTTACCTTAAAACAAATTAAAGAAATTTTACCTATTGTTAAAAACACTAAATCTATTTTATCGATTTTCAGTGGAAGAATATATGATATTGGAAAAAATGCAGAAATTGAATTTAAAAAAATGAATTACTATGTCAAAAAGAATAGTAAGTGCAAAACCTTATGGGCGAGTTGTAGAATGCCTTATGATTTTTATATTGCTAAACGCTCAGGTTCAAATATTATTACTATGTCAGGTTCTATGATAAAAAAATTAAAAAAGTTTGGAACCAAACCTGAAAAATATTCTAGGGAAACTGTAATTGGATTCTTTAACGATGCAAAAAAATCTAACTTTAAATTTTAATGAGTTTTAAAAATAAATATCTAGCAAAAAAAAATACTCCTTATTTTATTTCAGAGATTGGCATCAACCACAATGGAATCTTAAGTATAGCTTTAAAAATGATAAAAGAGTCAAAAAAATCTGGTTTTGATGCAGTAAAATTTCAAAAAAGAGATGCTAAAGATTTGTTAAACTTTAACATTAATCCACCAAATGCTGTGGGATACTTAAGTAAAAATATAAATGATATTCCAAAAATGAAGACAAAGTTTGGAGGATGGACATATCCTGACGTAAGATTGGAACTTAGTGAAAATGATTATATTAAAATAAAGAAATTTTGTAAAAAAATTAAAATAGATTTAATTGTAACACCTTGGGATGAAAAAAGTGTTAATTTTTTAAAAAAATTAGGAATTAAATGCTTTAAGGTTGCTAGTATTGATGCAAACAATTTTCACTTTTGCGAATATGTTGCAAAACAAAAAGTTCCAACAATTGTAAGTACTGGAATGTGTACTATAGAGGAAATAAAAAAAACAAAAAATATTTTTAATAAAAATAAATGTCCTGTCATGTTTATGCACTGTACATCCTCATACCCTTCCAAGGATGAAGACAAAAATCTTTTAGCAATTCCTTTCATGAAAAAAACTCTAAAAACAGATATAGGCTTTTCAGGTCATGGAACGGGGTTTACAGGAACTGTTGGAGCAATAGCATTAGGTTCTCCTGTTATTGAAAAACATTCAACATTATCTACAAAAATGTCTGGTCCAGATCATGCTGCCTCACTAGAATTCAAGAAGTTAAAGGAATTAATCCAATTAGGTAGAGGAGTAAAAAAGGCCTTGGGTTCTGCTATAAAGAAAAAACATAAATCTGAAGATATCTTGCATTCTATTTTATGCAGAAAATTTGTGGTAAGAAAAAATATTAAGAAAAATGGCAAATTAAATAGGCTTAACATTAAAACTGCGATAACTTATAAAAAAGGCGGTATAACTCCTAATCAATATTATAAAATACTAAATAAAAGAGTTATTAAAAATCTCGAAAAAGGTCATATTTTATCCCTAAAAGATCTAAAGTAATTAATTTCGGATAATTAAAAGATGTTTATAAGTAAAACACCATTTAGAGTATCTCTAGCAGGCGGTGGTACTGATTTAAGTTTTTATTATAAAAAAAAAGGTGGAAAATTTCTTACGTGTAGCTTCAATCAATATGTATATGTTTATGGATCTCTAAGAAAATTCAGTAAAAATTCACTTATTCAAACTACAGATGTAGAATTTGTAAAGAACAATTCTAATATCAAACATAGCTTAATTAGAGAAACTCTTAGAGAGTTTAAAATAAAAAAAAAGATTCATATTGGATCATTTTCTACAATTCCTACTAAAACAGGTTTGGGATCCTCATCAAGTTTTGTTGTTGGACTTATTAGTGTGTTATTAAAAATTTTAAATAAAAAAATGACTAAAATTGAAATTTATAGAAAAGCTTTCAAGATTGAAAGAGAAATTTTAAAAAATGCAGGTGGCTGGCAAGATCAAATTATTGCTACATATGGTGGTATTCAAAAAGTTGAAATTAATAAAAAAGGTAAAATTAAAATAAAAGCACTTAAAGTAAAAAAACAAGACATTAAAACATTTGAAAGAAAAGCATTATTAATTTTTACTGATGAAGTAAGAGAATCGGGAAAAATTATTAATGAACAAATAAAAAATAAAGAAAAAATATATAATACTTATGATAAAATAAAATCAAAAGTAAGAGAATTTGAAGAATTATTTAAAAGTAAAAGAATTAAAAGTA
>MDTE01022075.1_pt1 | contig 12683 bp, 11 predicted proteins | sample 811231 | NCBI WGS metagenome assembly MDTE01 (sample SAMN05326651, study PRJNA326480) | marine metagenome | isolation source: seawater | place: Indian Ocean: Red Sea | collected 2010
ATATTACGGATATCCTCATCATCGATAAGCACCCGACCTAAAGTTGCTTCATAAAAGCGGGGAATTAGATTTAATATTGTTGATTTTCCCGCGCCGGAAGGCCCTATTAAAGCAACCCGTTTTCCTGCTGGAACGTCAAAAGAGATATTGTTTAAGGCGAGCGCCTCTGAATCATAAGAAAAACTGACGTTATCAAAATTTATCTTCCCATCGGCTCGCCCTAATGATTTTGCATTTAAGGTATCTTTAATGACCGGCTTTTTATCTAACAACTGAAACATTCTTTGAGCGCCCGCTAAACCCTCCTGCAGACTATTGTTTAGGTTGGCAAGACGCTTCATAGGCTCATATGCAAGCAACAAAGCTGTGATAAACGAAAAAAACGAACCTGCATCGGTTTGTGATTCAATTACTCTTAACCCGCCATAAACAATCACCACAGCAACCGCCGCACCCCCAAGAGTTTCCATGATCGGGCTCGAAAGAGAGCGTGTTCTAGCTGATTTCATATTTAGAAGCCGTATCCGTTCAAGCAAAGAAGAGACCCGTTTCTTTTCATAATCTTGCATACTATATGATTTAACTACCCTTATTCCTTCAAAACTTTCTCCGAGAATTGCCGTTAACAACCCCTGTTCCTCTTGATTGTCTACAGTCACCTTGCGCATTCGTTTTCCAAGTCGTGAGATCGGTAGAATTGCAATTGGAAATGCGAAAAATGAAATCAGCGCAAGCTCCCAATCTTGAAGAAACATTACAAAAACAAGACTTATAAGAGAAAGAAGGTCTTTGCCAAAGCCAGTTAACGCATTGGACACAGCTATACGCATATGATTAATATCAACTAAAAACCTAGAAACAAGCCTGCCAGGCGGAATTGTATTGTGAAAGCTCACATCCATATTTATTAAGTGGCGATATAGGCGGTTTTGATTGTCAGTTACGATCCGGTACCCTATGTGCGACATTAGGACTGACTGCGCATAATTTGAAGCCCCTTTAACAAAGAATGTCACTAAAACCGCAAAACCAATAACCCATAACATATCTTGGTTCTGGGCAATAAAAATCTCATTCACCACCGGTTTCATCAACCAAGCACTGAGTCCCGTAGAACCTGCCATGACCGCCATAAAAAATATAGCCAGAGACAGAAAGCCTAGGTAAGGGCGCAAACTTTCACGAACTAATCGACTAACCAACTCTCGTGTCGAGAGGTATGACGGCTCACATTCACTAATATTATTTTCCAAAGTTCAAAAAATCCAAAATTAACAACAAAGTCTGCCTAAGCTAGTTTCGTGGAATGACCGTTCTAAGGTCAATCAAATAAGCATAAAGTTTTCTTATTAACTGTCCTCTTCTTAGGTAACGAAAAGAATACCAGAATTGCTTACAAGCAAACATAAGTCCCCATACATAGCATGGCAAAGAGCGAATATCCTTATATCGCAACTTTAGCTAATTCATTTACTGTGAATTAATCTTCTATCTTATATTTTTTCAGAAACCCCTGCATCAACAAAAGTTGCCATTCCTGTATGGCACAAAACAGCTTGACGCAATATTGGAACAGCCAATACTGCGCCTGAGCCTTCACCAAGTCGCATTCCTAAATCAAGAATAGGTTTTTTGTTTAATTCTTTTAATAATTTCCCATGTGCCGGCTCAGCAGAGAGATGTGCTGCCATACAATGGTCTAATGAACCAGGTGCTGCTATTTCAAACGGTGCTAGCGCTGCAGTCGCCACAAATCCATCAAACAAAACCGGAATCCGATTTTTCCGAGCAGAAATAACGGCACCTGCTATAGCACTTAATTCTCTACCTCCAAGGCAAACGGCAATTTCTAAAGCATTTTTCTTATGACAAATATTTTTTTCCACTGCAATTGCAACTGACTTAACCTTACTGTCTAATACATTACCATCGACCCCTGTTCCTGGACCAGTCCAATCTTCTGCCTTCCCTCCAAAAAGCGCGTTTGATATGGCAGCTGCTGTGGTTGTATTCCCAATTCCCATCTCGCCAACACACAGCAAGTCTGTATCAGCCTTGACCGATAAAGCACCAATCTTGAATGCAGCAATAAATTCACTATCCATCATTGCAGGGCCTTCCGTTATATTTCTAGTTGGATGTTCCAATCTGATCGGTATTACTTGCAAAGAAACATCCGCATAAGCGCACATTTGGTTGATTGCTGCACCACCGGCTTCAAAATTTTGCACCATTTGCGCAGTCACTTCAGCCGGATAGGCCGACACCCCTTGTGCTGCAACCCCGTGATTTCCTGCAAAAATGTTACAAGATGGATTTTGAATCTTAGGTGGATAGCAACCTTGCCAATGCGCTAGCCAAACAATGATCGATTCCAATCTACCCAAAGCACCTAGGGGTTTTGTGAGCTTTTCTTCATGAAGCCCGGCTATCATTCCACTTTCCGTATGGGGCTCTGGTAAAATCGTTAAAAGTTCTGTTAATTCTTCCAATGAAGTTATATCAGCTATCTCCATAAAAAATCATCCGCAACTAATTATTAGTGTTAAAATATTTCGCTTTTCATTAGAGCATAACCTCCCCTATAACCGAATACCTAATTTAGCCAAAGGAATTTCATCATACTAAAAAATCACTCAGATTACAGCATGATCCAAAAATTTCTAACCGGATGGCCAAAAGATATAAAAGTCGCCGCAACATTTTTGCTGAGAATACCGATCCCTGTCCCATACGATATGTGGGAAAAAGGATTAACTACTGCTATCCGGGCCTTCCCTATTATTGGTGGCTTTGTTGGACTAATCAGCGGATTAATAATGTATCTTTTGTTAAATACCAATTTTCCTCCACTCCTTTGTGCTTTAGGCGCTATTATGTTTCAAATACTTGTGACTGGAGCGTTACACGAAGATGGACTTGCTGATTTTACCGACGGGATTGGTGGCGGAAAAGACCAACAGCAATGCCTGAAAATAATGCGTGATCCACGCATTGGAACATTTGGTGTTTTGGCTCTTATATTTTCAGTTGGTTTTCGTGTTTCGGCATTAGCTAGTATTCCCGCATCAGAGATATTGGTTGCACTGATTGCGGCTGGGCTTTTCTCTAGGTCACTTGTGCCAATTCCAATGCTTTTTTTAATCCCAGCCCAAGAAAATGGGCTTGGGGCAAGCGCAGGAAAACCAGAAATATCAGCCGCCACTACAGCCATCTTAATTGGGGTTGTTCCACTTTTTTTCTTTTTCACATTTTATCAGGCCTCCCTAATTATCATATTATGCTTTGCAATTCTTGTTGCCTTGATGTTTATAGCACAAAAGAAACTCGGGGGTTTTACGGGTGATGTTCTTGGTGCTCTGCAACAGTTAACTGAAACAGCTGTGCTAGTTTTAATCGCAGGATGGTAGGCCTTGGTAGATAATAATATGACAACACACTGGTGGTGGGTTCGACACGCACCCGTGGTCAACGTTGACGGGATACTTTACGGGAGCAGCGAGGTTGAATGTGATATAACAAACACTGCTGCGTTTAAGACCTTAGCAGATATTCTTCCAAACAACGCTTTGTGCTTAACAAGTGGTCTTGGACGTACAAAAAAAACTTTTAGTGAAATCTGCAATAACGGCCTCCAAGCTGAAAACACTTTCACAGAAAATGACCTTAATGAACAGAATTTTGGTGATTGGCAGGGATATTCTTGGGCTGAAATGGAATCAATGTCACCAGAAAAATATCACCATTTCTGGAAAGATCCTGTTCGCCAACGGCCACCTGGCGGGGAAAGCTTTACTGACCAAGTCGATCGCGTCGGTAAACTCATGAAATACTACACCCAAGAATATAAAGGAAAGAATATTATAGCTGTTTGTCATGGTGGAACAATTAGAGCAGCTCTAACCTTTAGCCTAAATCTTTCTCCTGAGAGTGGGATGGCATTTAAAATCGATACGCTTTCTCTGACAAAAACCGAATATATAAAAGGAGGGATATTGAGAGGGAAAGGCAGTGCTTGGCGAGTCACAGGCGTTAATCTTCCCGTAACAGGTGAATCAAATTGAAAAAATCTTCTCCACTTCCCCATATTTGCCTAGTCCTCGGCGGAGTTCGCTCCGGGAAAAGTCGTTACGCTGAAACACTAATCAATAAACGAGGACGCGGTCTGTATCTTGCAACTGCCGAGGAAAGCGACGATGAGATGTCTGAACGAATTCGACGCCACAAATCCAGGAGAGGAAAGAATTGGGATTTAGTTGAAGAACCTTTAGATATTGCAGAGGTCATATCCCGTGAATCAAACCCTCTTCGCCCTATTCTTGTTGACTGTTTAACTCTTTGGATCTCCAACATGATGCTCGCAGGGAGAGATAGCATTAATGAATTACCTACAATCATAGCAGCTGCCCAGTCGGCAAAAGGTCAGGTTGTTTTTGTTTCAAATGAAGTAGGCCTTTCCATAGTCCCAGACAACCGAGCTGCACGTGAGTTTTGCGATATAGCTGGCCTAACGAATCAGGCCGTTGCTCGGACGGCAAACACTGTTATTTTCATATCAGCAGGAATTCCGAATATTCTAAAAGGCAACATAAACTGAAGGGCTTAAAAATGAAAATACCAACGACAGTAATTACAGGGTTCTTAGGTGCTGGAAAAACAACAATAATCCGTCATTTGCTCGAGAATGTTACGGATTGTCGCATTGCGCTTTTAATCAACGAGTTTGGCGATCTGGGAATTGACATGGAAGTAATAAAGGGATGCGATATAGAAAGTTGTAAGGAGGATGGAATTATAGAGCTCACGAATGGTTGTATTTGCTGTACAGTAGCTGATGATTTTGTGCCGGCAATTGAAAGTTTGTTGTCAAATAATGATGCGCCTGAACATATTCTTATAGAAACCTCAGGGCTTGCTATACCAAAGCCCGTAATAAAGGCGTTTAACTGGCCAGAAATCCGTTCAAGAGTAACCGTCGACGGAGTAATCACCGTGGTGGATAGCCCAGCAGTATCAAACGGGCAGTTTGCGCATGATCCAAATGCAGTTCAAACTCAACGAGAGGCAGATGAAAATTTAGAACATGAATCGCCCTTAGACGAAGTATTTGAAGACCAACTTCTCTCAGCCGATATGATTATTCTCAACAAGACCGACCTAATCAGCAGAGCGGAACTTGAAAAAGTCAAAGAAATTGTTGAAAGGGAATCCCACCCGGCCGCAAAGATAATACCTGCTGTCAAAGGACGGGTAAATCCGTTGATACTTCTTGGCCTCCAGGCTAATGCTGAAAACGATTTGCAAAACCGCCGATCGCACCACGACGGTGAAGAAGAGCATGATCATGATGATTTTGACAGTTTGATTGTAACGCTAAATTCAGTTCAGAACCCGAAACAGTTTATTTCGCTTTTGCGCGACTTAACTCAATCACATAGAATTCTTCGAATAAAAGGTTTCATTGATATTCCTGACAAATCGATGCGAAGTGTAATTCAAGCTGTAGGGCCACGAATAGAAACTTATTTCGACCGCCCATGGAAATCTGATGAAAAACGTCATACAAGCCTGGTAATTATTGGAGAAGCTGGCTTTGACAAGAACGCAATTATGAACGCTTTAGCTGCATAAATATAAATTAGCACCCTACTTTTCTCCCGGCTTTGAATTATTCTGATCGCCTCAAAATATGACTATGGCCAGAAGAATATAGGCAGCTGTCAGTAAAACTCTGGTTTGCAAAAACTCTACCAACCAATATCAAAGCTGTCCGGGTAATCCGTGCTTTCTTTACCTTTTCACGAATATCTAGAAGGGTCCCAAACACAAATGTTTCATCTGGCCAACTTACCCTATATGCAATTATGACCGGGCAGTCCTTTCCGTAAACAGGAGTCAAGTCGCGAACAACCTTAGCTAGATTGTTGATAGACAAATGAATTGCTAACGTAGCTCCAGTACGACCAAGGTCAACTAGATTCTCGTCAACCGGCATTGTGGAACTCCTTACTGAAGTCCGGGTAAGGATTATTGTTTGACTTACACTAGGTAATGTTAATTCCAGTTTCAGAGCCGCTGCAACGGCTGAATAGGCTGCTACTCCCGGAGTAACGTCATAGTCGATACCTAAATTATCGAGCCGCCGCATTTGCTCTGCAACAGCACCATAAACAGAAGGGTCCCCCGAATGCACCCGCGCCACGTCTTTGCTTTCCAAATGTGCTTTCTCTATCTCTCTTATGATTTCATCAAGATGCATGGGAGCAGTATCAAGGACTTGAGCATTAGGATCAGCCTCAGAAAGAACTTCCTTTGGCACCAAAGACCCGGCAAATAAGATTACTGGAGCTTTTTGTATTAGCCGCAGCCCTCGTAACGTAATTAGGTCTGCCGCTCCGGGGCCTGCCCCGATAAAGTGAACAGTCATTTTCGTTCCCGCTTAATAGACAAATTTGTTATATGAAAATTTATTTAAATATCTACTTACACCCTGTATCCACGCGGTGTATATACCCTATCACTAATTCCTTGTTGAAAAAAACGACTATTAGAGCTCCCAATCAACACAATTGTAAGCATATTTATTTCATTAATTGAAATTTCTCCAAGTGTTTTCACTGTAATTTTTTCTTCTTTGCGGCCAAGGTTTTGAGCTAAAACAACTGGCGTTGAAGAAGCTCTATATTTGAGAAGGATATTGAGAGCTCTTGACATCTGAAATCTGCGCTTTTTTGAAACTGGGTTGTAAAATGCGATAACAAAGTCACCCTTAGCTGCTGATTGAATTCGATTTTCAATTACACCCCATGGCGTTAACAAATCAGACAGAGAAATAGTACAAAAATCGTGCCCTATCGGTGCACCTATCTTGGCTGCAGCCGCCTGAAGGGCGGAAACACCAGGAATAACAACAATATCGAGCCGATCCCAATCAGGTCTATTTTCACTTTCTAACAATTCAAAAACAAGCGCTGCCATTGCATAAATACCTGCGTCACCGGAACTTACCAAGGCCACATTTTTCCCTTTAATAGCAAGATCAAGTGCAAATCTAGCCCGATCCTCTTCTTGCGTAAGCTCAAATGAATGATGGTTTTTTTCTCTAGCTAGATCGCCTATAAGGTCAATATACAAACCGTAACCTATAATCTCACTGCACTCTCTGAGCTCTGAAATAGCTTCCATCGTTCGCCATTCTTTTTTCCCTGGACCAACACCGACAATCGCCAAGCGCCCCCGTGGTTTCCCTATTTTTTCCGGGTCAATTTCACCCGGAGAACGGCCAATCGCGCACGTTGCATTCTGTGATTTTTTTTTGCTAACGAGAAGCTCTCCGGCTAGCCCAACAGCCGCAAGCGCTGCAGCTTCAGCAACCCCATGACAGCCAATTTCAGAATATACTTCTTTCGATGGGTTCTTTAAACGTGGCGTTTCTAGCTCCAAGGTATCCACGGGGAAAAAGCGTGCCGGCACAGAAAGATATTCAGCCAATCGGTGAACCGCAGCCTCATTCGACTTTATGTCAACAGAGACAACACAGCCGATTGATAATTTAGATAACCCTGCATCTGCGATCGTTTTTGTAGCAAGAGAGATAAGTTCGTCAGGCTTACAGTTTCGTACACAACCCACTCCTAAAGACAAAACAGGCGGTCTAAGGCAAAAGCTATCCCTCGGAATATTTTCTCTGTCCGTTACAAGAATTTCTAAATCCGCAGTTTCTGCGATTGGTATATTTGCGTTTTTCAACCACGTTGCCTTCCCAGCGTTAATATTGAGTTTCACGGGAACATCATCCAAGATTGCTGCCGTTATTTCTTTCGCTTTTTCAATACCCTCCACCACCCAACCGGCAGGAGGAGCGTCTAGCGCAAAACCTAAAATAGTCTCACTTGCATTGGTAACAGCAGCTACTCCACCTAGTTTTTTAGCAATATAACGCGACATCAAATTTGCACCTCGATGCCCGCCCAGCACTGGCACTACTACTGAACCGTCATTGGCCACGGATAAAATAGGTGGATCTTTAAATTTTGAACCTAACAATGGTCCCAGTGCACGCACTAGTATACCAGTTGCAAAAATACCAATAATTGGATGCCCTTCCCTGAACAAGTGCTGCAAATGAATTATGGTATCAGAAAATTTAACACTATTGTTTTTTGTTTTTCCATATAGCTCGTGCACTTCTGCGGCCGGAAGAAAGCTTGCTATCTCTTGTCCAATATCAAAACTCTTTTTGTCAATAACAACTACTGCAGCTCCGTGAGGAATAGATTTCATTATTGGAAGCCCTGATTGTATTTACAGATTAATATCATCGAAAAATACGCTGATTTTTTTAACGTTGGGTCGGACATACGTTTTATTTTTTGGTTTTTCATAGTTGCGCGTTCAATAAAAATGGCCTTGTCTACCAAATCAAGCCGAAATAAAATCCGTTTCACTTTCTCTAAATGTCGCCCTATCTTTATTACAGCGACAGCTTCTGCTAACATTAAACGCTTCTCGAGAAGTGACTCCCCAATAGGTGCAGGAATTACCTCAAACCTCTGATTTCCTGACACTAACGGTATACCGGCCGCACCGGCACATGCACCCAATGATGAGACACCTGCTATCACCTTGGTGGTATATTTTGGAGCAAGCCGCTCAAAAATATAAATAAAAGAGCCATAGAAAAACGGGTCACCTTCACAAAGAACAGCGACATCCTCACCATTTTCCAAATGACCCGAAATAACATCTGAACATCGATCATATACATTTGGATCGGGAAATTTTTCTGGAAGCATCGGAGTTTCGATTGCAATTTCAATTTTGCCAGTTGAGATATGTTCCGCTGCAATTGATCTGGCCAAACTTGGGCCCCCACCAGTTAGTTTAGGATAGGCAATAACTTGTGTGCTTCTAATTAATCTCACTGCCTTCAGCGTGATAAGTTCCGGATCTCCTGGCCCCACCCCGACGCCATAAAGCGTGCCTGTTAATTTTTTTTCCAACGCCACTGGGTTACCTCCATGGATGGGCGAAATGCATTTAACCGTCCGATTCGACCCGCATAGCCGGTCGAAATGTTCACCAGGTCACCTCCATACTTTTTCCAGGTTGTTAGCAATTGATGTTTGCTCTCAATTGTCACAGCGTTTACAACCAAACGGCCGTTAACAGCCAACCGGTTGATGCATTCTTCTATTACTCCAGGCTCTGAGATACCACCGCCGATAAATATTTTGTTTGGGGTGGCATCAACTTTTTCCAATGACTCCGGGACATTTCCATCAATAATGTTTAAACGAGGGACCCCAAGTTTATGTGCATTTGATTTAATCCTAGCAAGCTGCCTCTTATCTTTTTCAAATGCAAATGCATGTACCGATGGATACAGTCTTAGCCATTCAATTGAAACTGACCCGGAACCAGAACCAATATCCCAGAAGATTTCACCAGGCATTGGCCTGAGAGCAGATAAAGTAACAGAGCGTATTTCACTTTTCGTTATTTTTCCGTCGTGGTCATAAGCCTCCTCTGGCAATCCCGGAGAAAGTGACCACTCTTCAACGTTTTTCCCCTTCTCACAATGAATCGCAACAACATTTAAATTGGTAAACCTATGAACATCCCAATTGTCCCTCGCTAATCCTGTTGTTTGGCGTTCGTTAAACCCACCCATATTCTCCAAGACTGTCATTCGACTTTTCCCAAAACCACGGATAGAAAGTAACGCAGCCAGTTCAGCAGGGCTTTTCTTGTTTTTTGAAAGAACAAGTAAACAATGACCATGGAAGATTTCTGAATTAATACTAGAAAATGGCCGGCTATGTACTGAAACAGTTCGGACCATCGGGTCCGACAAACTCCATCGCATCCGGGCAGCTGCAAGAGAAAAAGCGTTCACGTTTGGAAAAATTTCAATAACCTTTGAACTTAGTTCCTTAATCAACCGTTCCGCTACACCAAACCACAAAGGATCTCCCGTTGCTAAAACCACAATTCTATCCTTCGGTTTTGCTTCTTTTAAGCGTGGCAAGGCGCTTGAGAAATCAGCCCCCCATATTAAGCGCGACTGAGTGCTGGATTTTGATATCAGATCCAGATGGCGTTTTCCCCCGACTAAAAGCCGGGCTTCTTGTATGCGCTTTTGTGCAGCGCTATCCAAACCATCAAGGCCATCCTCACCAATACCAATGACCGTGATACTTGGCTGGAGAGTCATCAATTAACATTCTGTGAGGGCATTAACTGAAGCCGCAGCCATGGCACTTCCTCCCAGTCGGCCCGGGAGTGTAATATAAGATAACCCAAAAGAATTTTCCGCTAATGCCTGCTTCGATTCAGCCGCGCCAACAAATCCGACCGGGAAGCCCAATATCAGGGAAGGTTTTGGCGCCCCGGCCTCAATCATCGCTAGTAGATGAAATAGCGCAGTCGGTGCGTTTCCAATAGCCACAACCGCTCCTTCAAGGTGCTCTGACCATAATTCGACAGCAGCGGCAGACCTTGTTGTAAGATTGTTTCTGACTAATTTGGGCACATGCTGGTTGTTCAAAGTGCAGATAACATTATTTCCCATGGGCAACCTGCCACGAATTATTCCCTTTTCAACCATTTCTGTATCGACAAGGATGTTAGCCCCCCCTTCTAAGGCTATAGCCCCTAACTCCGCTGCCCTTTCAGAAAAAATCAACCTATCCGCCACTTCAACTATCCCACAAGAATGTATAATACGGACGACTAGGTTTTCCATGGTGGCGGTCAAGCCTTCGAGGCACGCTTCAGACCGAATAATAGAAAAAGAGCGCTGATAGATTTCATCCGGATTAAGGGTCAAGTCATATCCCTCCATCTGTACCTCCATCATCAGTATCGCGAAAATGATGGTGTCCATGATGGATACCATGATCATGTGCATCTAATCCGTCCGTTCCAATGCCTCTAACGTGATGGTGGTGGCCTACCTGGGATGCGCCCTGATCACCTTCATAACCAATAATTTTTTCTCGATACTTACATAGCTGGCAATTCATATTATTTTCACCGGTTAAGGTTTCCTGATATCGTTGCACAAAGGTATCAATGACATGCTCCTGGGCATTAAGATATCCCGCCTTCACAAACTGGATTTCCGGATATTCTTTTGATAGTTTGTCAGTCCACGAATAAATTCGACGGACCAAGATACCGGTAAACAAAAAATATGGAAAAACTATGATACGCTTAAAGCCAAGTAAGGATGATCGATGCAAGCCCTGGTCAACGAGAGGGTAGGCCACGCCTGAAAAGCTAACTTCACCCCAGCCAAACCCCATTCCTTCCCAAAGCATACGGCCGATTTTGGAAATATTGGAGTTTGCATCTGGATCGCTGGTTCCTCTACCCACGACCATCAACAAAGTGTCTTTTCTGCCTAGTTTTCTTTGTTTCTGCGCCTTTTTTTCTGCTTCTACTATGCGTTTTTTGCAAGCCTCCAAAAGGCGAATATCAATTGCCAGCTCTCGACCAAAGGATATTTCTATGCCAGGGTATTCCAGCGAAAAGCTGTTGATCTCTGATGGCAAATCGTTTTTTACATGGCCGGCAGCAAATAACATCCCCGGCAGGCACACAATATGCTGAGCGCCTTTATCGACTAGCTTTGCTAGACCTGTACGGATAACTGGAGTAGCAAATTCCAAAAAACCGCTTTCGATTTCATGTTCGGGCAACCGTTCCCTAATATGGCATGCTAGAGAATTGAACTCATCAACAGCTGCCTGGTCTCGGCTTCCATGACCACAAATCATTATTGCTGGATTTTGGTTCATTTCGCTTGGTCCTTTGCCTCCGAGCGTCTCAAAAAAGGAAACTTCCTATTTCCTCTAAGCTGGCTGATCCATGTCTCCGGCCAGTGATCCTAAAACATAGCATACACTTTTTGCCCTAAGGGAAAAGACATAAAATAGTTGATCAAAGTCGAACAACATTAGGGTAAATGACTTTTTCTTTTATTATCGAAAATATTTCTGCTACCGTCATAGGGAGCAAATATAACTTGCAAGAGAAAACATCGGTGTCAGTCCCAGATTTGGATGCAATTGCTTCACAATACAAAGTTAACGGTTTTGCTTCACCTATTCGCTTGCTCTCCAGCTTGGAAGCGAACCAACACCGGAAGGCCCTTGAAGATGCAGAAGCAATCGTTGGCAAGATACATTACCGCAGCAAAATTCATACAGTTTTAACCTCGCCATTTAAGTTGGCAACTTTGCCTACAGCACTTGATATTGTTGAACGCATAATCGGGCCTAATATTTTGCTCTACAACGTTACTTATATCATCAAGGAAGCCAACGATCGTTCTCATATCAGCTGGCATCAGGACTTAACTTACTGGGGGTTGAGTCACGATGATCAGGTCTCACTCTGGTTAGCACTTTCTCCTGCTTCCATCAAAAGTGGTTGTATGAAAATGATTCCAGGATCGCACAAATGTGGACGAAAAAAACACCATAAGATACATGATACGAAGAATATATTACTGCAGGGACAGACAGTGAAGAGCGTTCAAGATAAATCCGCTGTTTATTGTGAGCTTGGGCCAGGTGAAGCTTCTTTTCATCATGGCTTGACGTTGCATAGCTCGGGGCCAAACAATAGCCGGGGTCGACGCATTGGATTAAATGCCCAATTTTTAGCACCTCACG